>Ga0181612_135226_pt1 | contig 17803 bp, 17 predicted proteins | sample HoacroProtozoa21_FD_119630 | JGI IMG/M metagenome (GOLD analysis project Ga0181612, IMG submission 119630) | Hoatzin crop microbial communities from Cojedes, Venezuel. Combined Assembly of Gp0051906, Gp0051904, Gp0051908 | reverse complement strand
CAGGTGTTTTTCTGGTCCAGGAAGGGTGGTGTTGTGCGGGTATAGAAATGATCGCTCCTGGCAGTTGGTTGGTTGCATTTCCTAGCTTTGGTGTCTTCTGCTGTGTGGCAGCAGGCTGTCATCTTTCCAGTGGCACATCCTAGTCTTTCCAGTGGCATGTCCCAGCCCAAACATGGCAGGATGCTTCTGGCCCCAGAGGAGCTGGGAAGAGCCAGCAAGGCCTCTCTGACTTGGGCTGACACCAAACCCTGGAGACCTGGCACTTCACAGTGCTCAAAAAATTGTCCTAGACACAGTAGTTGTGGCTGGGCATCAGTTCATTGAAATTGGGGGGTGATGGCGGGTCTCTGTAGGAAAAGAGTGTCTGCAGCGCATCTCTGGATTTGAAGGAAAACAAGAACATGAAACAGAAAGTTTTAGGATCATCTCCTTTAGACCATATTAATGACCTTATGTGGCAAAGTTTTATCTGATTTTTCTTTAGAAACTTGTATTTCCTTGACACAAAAACATTAAACAGAAAGCAAACAGCTGCATAAATTTTCCCCCCCCCCAAAAAAAAATTACTTGGAAGTCATCCCAATAAAACACATTATCAGTGGGCCAGCCCAGACATTGTCTCCCATGGTGTTGCACCTTTCCATCCTTTGCAACAGGTTTGAGATTTTGACCCTTTAGCTGATCTGCAGTGAAAGTCACTGAGCATTTCCAGTGCTCAGTGCGTGTAGGATGGGAGCTTTAGAGGCACTCATCCCTCCAGAGTGAGTATGCCACAAATAGAAACTCCTGAGTCTTGCTTCTTCTTTACAGTGTGGCATTTCATGCAGCTCCTGACAGCCACTGGCAATTGCCAGAGAAGCAATCCCTCCTCACCCTGAGGCTGGATTTTGGCCTGGGTAGCTCAGAGGGGCTGGAGAAGCTGGACCAGCTCAGTGCCTGGTCTCCAAACACCACGTCCAGCACCGGCTCTCTTGCTGTGCCTGGGACAAGCTCAGCTTTCCCTAGCATCTTCTGCCCTGTAACCATGTCTCCAGTGAGCAGACACGTCCCCAGGAGGGAGGGAGCTGTACACCGCTCCTGCTATCCCCACTCAGTGTGGCATGGCCAGCCATGGTCAGCGTGGCACGACCAAGGCCATGAGGCTGCTCCACAGACCTGGCTGGAGCCTCCGGCCTAGGGTCCCCTGTGCTGGACAGAAAATCCCTCATGTGAGCTCATCAACGCTCCTTTGCACCCTCTGGGGTAGGGCCTAGCTCAAATGCCAGACTTGTCGCCACGGGCTCACAGCTGAGAGCTGTTTCTCCCCATGTTCATGCAGGGATGGCAGGGAGGAACCGGTCCTAACCCAGCAAACGGGCCAGGGAGGGCTCAGCATAAACAGCACGGTGATGGCTGCACAAGGGCTAGGCTGGCAGGGTGTGGTGCCAAGCACCATGCAGAGGAAATCGGGCTGGTTTGAAATCTAACCTGAGCACTGTAGAGGAAGGACAAGACACACACCTCCCTGCGGTTAGTGCTGCCTGCCTGGGGTGGGGGCAATGTGTTTACTGGCAGCAGGGCTGGTGCTGCTGCACTGTGTCTGGAGAGCATAAATTTATCCCAAGCTCTGCTGCTTACCATCCTCTGCATCACTTCCTTCTCCTGCTGTTTCTCCTCCCTGCTTGCTATACATAAGAATACTAAGCAGTTTGGGGCAGAGAACTGCTGTCTCGTTTCTGCTCTCTGTGGCGTAGCCTGGCCCTGGTGCTGCTGACCTACTGGCTGTTACAGAGCAATAAGTAAACTCAAGTGGCCACAAGCGTCTGAGCTTGGAGCTTTCAGCTCTGCACCACTGGAATCAAGGAGAAAGCAAGAGCTTTGCACAAGTGTACTGCAGGATACAGACTCATGGAGAGAGCTGCTGCTCACAGAGAGAAACTAGGGATCAGAGCACAGTGGGAGCCCTATGTTTGGGAGTAAGGGTTTAATCAAACAAAAGCCCTGACGCCTAAGGATTAGCATGCAGGATAGCCCATGCTCCCAGGCCGCTCTGCCCTAGTTAGTACAGCCTTACCATGAGCCCAGTGGCTCTTCTGATGTGTTGGCAACTGCTCTGGCCAGTAAGAGAGGGATACATTTATCTGTTGTCTTGTTTATACCTACACACATACTCTGATTTTATTTCCAGGAACTGTTTCAGGGGTTCTCCTTTCTCATACCGCAGCTCTCCCTCAAATGCCCTCCTTCCTTCCAGCAATGCAGACTAACTGCTTCCCTGGTGCCCTCCTGGGACGCTTGCCCTGTCAGCTTGCTTGAGTGCATGAGCATTGGTACCCTGCTCTCAGCTGGCCCAGAGTCCCACACTTCCAGCCCTGGCTGGGAATGATGAGGACTGGCCCAAGCAGACAGGTGAGGAAGGGCTGGGAGAGACCAGTATTGTGCCTCTCTGACCTGTGGGTCAGGGCATTGGAGAGCATCTTATCTGAGATGGCAAAATCAACCCAGCATCAGCTCGCTGGGCACACTATGGGCAGAAGCAATGACAGCACCTAAGCGCTGTGCTTGCACCAGGCCTGGCACCACTGCCCTTGCAGGGCACGTCTGCCACAAATCAGCAACCTTACTGCGTGCCAAAGGGGTTTTTAGGACAGGTCTTCCTCCTGATCCACTCTCCTTTGCTGGGAAGCTTGGAGCTGTACGTGGTTTTTAACCTGAAATCACACTCAACAGGAAACAAAGCTGGTATCATGTCTTGGGCAGGCACAGCTGAGTTTAAACCCCTTCTCACAGACCTACATTAGGACTAGTAACCAGAGACTGCTTCAGAGGTGGAGATTTAGTATTAAAGCAAGCCTCGTTTTCTTCAAATGACCTGCAGGCCCCTGAGGACTGTTGGCAGAAAGTGTCCCAGGGAATGGGCACACAAATAGGGTCTTTGCATAGAAAAAACTCCCATAGCAGGACCAAGGATTCAGGAGAGGGGGTGGAGGGGAAGGAGGTGGCATTAAAGCCTCAGAGTGCTAATTGTTCTATTGCTTTTGTCTGTTTTGTTTTTTCATCAGTTCCTGGCTGCAGCTACAAGCCCAAATAAGCTTATTTAAACCAGATGCCTGCAGAGAATCTGTGGTGACCTCAGCCAGAGCCTTTGAGAGGATTCCTGCCTAGGTGAACCAGATTGAATGTACTCCAGGGATTAAAAGGAGGCATTACGCCCTATGTCCCCAGCTCTCCCCACCCTTTCGATAGCAAGTTGTTAATCTGCACAGTAGAGAAAGCTGTTTTGGAGTAGCTGCTTTGCTTAAGAATGGTTAGAAGCTGCCCACAGCTTCACTGGGCATGAAAGGAGAGCACTGCTCCAGCTTTAGCAACTAGCATGCTGGCTAGAGACCTGGCTGCTCTAACTTGCAAGTGCTCACACAAGCCAGTGGCACTTCCACGCTCTCAGGCTCTGTCCCTCTTAGAGGGCTCTACGTGCCCTCTCTGTGGCACTGCAGGAGAAATGCTAAATCACACCTCAAAAATAACCGAGGGCATCTCTCCTGGACAGCACCCCTGAGGCTTTGGGGCAGTGGCATGCCATGCTCTCTCTGCCCTGGCCTTTCTGTCCTGCTCTATCACTCATCAATCAGAGCCTCAAGGCATGTTGGCACGTGAGCAGAGGAGATGCAGATAGACCTGCAGGGATGCTGCACTGCTCTGATTAGCACAATCAAGCCATCGCACATGGTTTCCTGGCTGCTGGGTAGAGCTGGCCCCAGGGTATAAAAGCAGCCCTTGGGCACTAGGAGACTCAGACTTCCACATATCTTGGAAACAGTATCCAGCTGTGGGAAGAGATGTGCCAGCCCTGGCCCCAGCCTTTGCTAGCCCTGCTGCTCCTGCTTTCCTGCCCATGGGGCAATATCAGTAAGCTGGAGTGCCACAAGCTGCTGCAAGTGAGGCTGCTGGTCTGGGCTCTGACCTCAGCAGCCACCGGCTCATCCTGTGGTGGGGTGTCTTGCAGGTGCTCTACGAGATCAGATTGTGGGGGGCCATGAGGCTCAGCCCCACTCCCACCCTTACATGGCATTCCTGAAAGTAGGGAAGTTCACCTGCGGAGGCTTCCTGGTGGCCCCTGACTGGGTGATGACAGCTGCACACTGCATGGGGTAAGTACTTCATACAGGGGCTTTATTCCCTTCTTCCTCCCCTAACCTGTGAGGTCCATCACTGGAGTAATTTTGGAGTAGGTTCCTCTTCCTCCTGCGCTGAGCAGCTCTCTCCACCTGCCTGCAAAAGGGGAGGGACATGGTGAGACCCAATCTCTTTTCCCTGCTTCTCCTCTCTGCTGCCATGGCCAGGAATGCCACAGTCATCCTGGGGGCTCACAACATCCACGAACCAGAAACAACCCAGCAGATCCGAGGAGTTCTCAGATACCACCAGCACCCTGAATATGACCCCAACACCGTGTCTAACGACATCATGCTGCTCAAGGCAAGGGACTCCGGCAGCAGGCAGTGGGTCGGAGGGTAGAGTGGGGCTGTGGGTCTAGCAGGGTCTGGGCAGAGCACTTTCTTGCTGTTAGCTTCCTCTGCAAACCATGAGCTGCTTCTGCCCATGAGTGCTGGAGGCAGGCAGGAATGGGAGGGACCTGGGAGGGAACATCAGGGCTTGGAGCCGCATGCCCAATTTGCAGCCGCTCAGCAGAGCTTGCAGTGCTGTATGTCCTGCTAGACCTCCCCTACCTCTGCACACTAAGTGTCCTTCAGCTGCTCTGCTCATAGCCCTCTCCAAAAACCTTGCTTTCTCCCAGCTGACAGTGAAGGCCACTCTCAATGACTACGTCAAGACCATTCCACTGCCCAAAACCAGCAGCGACCTTCCCACGGGCACCAAGTGCAGCATAGCCGGGTGGGGCCTGATTGATGACAACCAGGCAACCAACAAGCTCTTTGAAACCCAAGTCTCCATCTACAGCCGCAGGAAATGCATCCGCTTCTATCCGCATCTCAGCACTGGCATGGTCTGTGCTGGCAGCTTCCACGAGCTCAGGGATTCCAGCCAGGTATGGGCTGCAGGTTTGGCTGCAGGGCAGATGGGCTCTCTGATAGCAGGGGCTACTGCTGGCACGGACTTAGCTGGTTCCCAGCAGAGGTGACAAGCATTTGATTTGTAGGTCCCATGTGGACTGGCTCTCTGGATGCCCTGACACCGCTGTCCGTGCGCAGTCCCAGGGGTAGACCCCAACTCGCCTACTCCAGACAGCTCCTCCAGCTCGGTGGGCATGTGGGGCAGGAGAAGAGCCGCAGAGCCGGAGCTGGGACACAGCCCCACTGGCAGTACCTGGGCAGGGAGGGACAGGGGTGAAACCTGTTCCGCCAGGGAAGAGGCCTCTAAAACCAGTCTCTCATCTGTCCCCAGGGAGATTCTGGTGGGCCCCTAGTATGCAATAAGGTGGCACAAGGCATTGTCTCCTTCGGGTACAACACCCCACCCGGGGTCTACACCCGCATCTCCAACTACCTGCCCTGGATCAAAAAAACCCTGAAGAAGTAGCAGCAGCTGCACTCGGTCCAGCATTGGTGCGGCCCTGAAGACTGCACTGGTTTCCTTCCTGCTCCTGCTGAAGGCTTGACTCCCTCCTCTCTTCTTGGAAACCCGAGTGACCTGATTGGTACACAAAAGGCCTTCCTTTTTGTTCTGAGTCTGCTGGCTGTCCCATTCCCTGCCCATCTCAGGCAGCCAGTTCAGGGCCACGTTAAATCACCCTGGCAGAAGCAGGGATCATCCCAGATGGTACCAGAAAGAGGTCATGCTACAACAGACCCCGTTTTCTTCAGAGATAACCTTCAACCTTTCTGCTTAAAACAGCCACAGTAAACTCAGAGCTGCATTTCCCAGTGTACGTCTTCTTTCTTGTACCTTGCCCCTGGGTGAAGGGAAGAATGGTCTAGCTGGTGAAAGTGAGAGGTCAGGCTGTTGGGACAGAGGCAGTCATAGCTCCGCATCCACTGAATTACTGGCAGATTTGGAGGACAAGATCTACAGTTGCCCTTCCTGGAGTTATGTGGGTAAGTGTGTTGCAGGAAGAGAAACTGCCCAGGTAGAAATGGACTGGGAAAAGTGATGTGCACATACTCCATTCACCAACTTCAGTAACGTCATCACCTGCCTGGGAGCAGCTGACAGCCAGGATGTGGTGTGTCAACAGGTACCAGGGGTCAAAAGCTGCCATTCCCTGCAAAGTAATAACTGTCCCCTCTGCAAGGACCTTGTGCCTGGGTGATGTTGCACCCCAGGACATAGGGCAGCCAAGACAGCGGGCTGGGTCACAGGGTAAACCAAGCTAATCTTTTCATCTGTCTTAGCTGTAAGAGGCTGCAGCAGGTGAAGGGAGCTGGACTTGCTGTGGACTGTGCTGTTTCTGCCCACCCCTTGGGCATAGGGCAGGTGGCAGCTGAGATCCCAGGGACAGGATTTTAGGATCCCAGAGACAAGACAACTAGCTGTTGCATACCAGTGCTTTCAGTCTTTGCCATCCTCCAGCAGCCACAGTCTTCCATCTCCTGAACAGCAGCGTGATGTCCTGGGTAGAGACATTGATACAGTCTCTGAAAGGATTGTACTGAAAGGGTTGATAAAGGACCTGGGTTCACAAAAGTGCCTGACCCCATGCCACTTCCTCCTTTCCTCCCATGCCAACTACAGCAGGAAAGCCCGACTCTTTCCCTGGGGAAGGCAAGGGCAAGCCCTAGCCTTGGAGCTTGTGGGCATGTTTCCGTCCCTCTCAGGAAGGCAAGCCCAGCCTCAGCAGTACAGCACAAGCAGAAACTTCTTGCAGTAGCACAAAACCAAAAGGGCTTACGACTCTCCCCTCAGCCAGGTGATGCTCAGAGGCAACTTCTCCTCCCCACAAAGGATGCTGCAGCACCATTTTCAGCCAGACCCTGCAGTAGAATCTGAATAACTTGCACCAGCCCTTCCTTCCATGGCCTGCAGTGGATGTAAAGCAACCTGACGAAACTCTGAGCCTTTATATAATATAGGCCCTAGTCACCTTTATTCCAGCTAGTTTCTGATGACATCTTTCATATACAGATAGGAGAGTGCTAGACACTTTCCTGGAGAAGAAGACAAGGGGCAGAGAGAGTGCATTGGTAAATAACAGAGCTGTAGAACTCCCTGGTGCAGAATGATAGCTGTCTGTGCAAGCTCAAGAGGAGACCAGACTGGTTTGCAGCGGGGAAACCCAGTGGGGAATTTTAACCATATAGAAACCGCATGTAATTCAAGGGAACGGGATGCTTGCCCTGTTCTCCTCATCTTACCGATGCTCCCACTAGCCATCTCTGTCAGTGGGAGGAGATGGCCAGCAGTCTGGCCCTGGATGTCTGCTCTTATGTTCTCCCTGTTCTTCTCTGGGACAAAGTGAAGCTGTGTCACCTATGCCTTCAGCACCCGTTACACCCTGAGGAAACAGAGAAGGGTCCATGGTTTGGGCTTCTGCTAACAGCTGCTATCAGCTAGGAAATCTGCAAGTGGAAAGGCTGCAACTGCTTATCTGTGCAGTACAAATCTTTTGTCACGTCAGGGTTTTCCTCGAAGCTCCAGCTGCTGCAGCCTTTGCACGAGAATGGCAGCTTTTAGCTTAAGAATGGGGTTTGCCCTGTGGCACTGGGGGCAGATAGGAAAGCATATTTACCGCAGTCAGTGAGGGCAGCAAGGACGTAGCAGCCCCATGTCGTCACAGCCAAAGGAAGGAACCACTTCCTGGGGCAAGTCCACAGACTTGCCCATCTCCCATCTCTCACTGGATCCTGTGTACTGGTGCCAGTGGGGAGGCAAGGGGGCATCCTGAGGGGAGCGTGTTCAGTGATTTGCCACCAGCCTTTCCTCCAGCACGGTCCCTCTCACCACAGGCTGGAGGAGGAGGAGGTGCAGCTGCCACAGGGCCTGGGCCAGGGAAGACAGATCACTGCCATGCACTGCAGAAAGGCACCTGACACCTGTTGGCATTTAAAAATCACTGCCTGCCAAGGCAGGGGCAGCACTCACTGTCACAAGCTCAGACATGACCCTTACCAGAGGAACAAGACCAGCTCCAGAGAGGTGTCATTGCGTTATCTCTTGCCAGCGAAGGGGCAGAATCACAAACCTGCATCCCTGTGTCCATCCACCCTCAATGCATCACAGGGAAAGTGAGCCTTTGACCCAGGGTCAAGGAAGTGTCCTAGCTTCTCTCACACTGTCTGGTAAGGTACAACAAACTCCCCAATTTAATGATGAACAATTACATCTGTAAGGAAACACTTAAAATGGTGTCTTTTGCTGTACAAAGCAGAGCTCTAAGTCAGCAGCTAGTGCAAAACAGAGATCTCATGGCAACAGCAGCAGTCATGCTGCTCATGAAGCTGCCGTAACAACCTCTTGCCCTCACATAGCCATGACCAGTCTGGTGTTATAAATGTACTCACACCAATTTTGCTCTATTAGCCAGGACCACATCTACTGAGAAAGAGCAGGAGGATCCTCAAACGCCACTGCATGGTCTTTGGAACTGGTACATCGAGTGAAAGAAATCTTGTTCTTGCAGGGCTCATGATAAAAATCATGAGAGTTTGCAAGTGCATAACAACAAATATGAGCTGCAAGAGAAGGGCACACTGGCAGGCAAAGGGATGAGGGTAGGTATGCTCCCTGTAGCTTCCAGCTCAAAGGCAATGGGTTAAAATGGGCTCTGGGTTTAGAAGACGTCAGATACCCCAGATCAGGCCCAAGATGAAGGTGGGTTGATGCCCAAGGCTAAGGCTGACTGAATTCCCCTCTCAGATCGCTGAGGCGTGCAATTTGCAGATAGATTAATCAGATGAGTCGTCTTCTGTGGTTTCCTGGAGTCTAGTGTCAGGCTATAAAACATTGCTGGGAGCAGGAAGAGACCCCAGCTGCAGCCTCACCTCCAAGGGATCCACTGAAGCTGAGGACGCTATGATGAAGCACCTGCAGAAAATCCTGCTCTCCCTCCTGCTGGTGACGTGCCAGCCCGCTAAAGCCAGTAAGTAGAGTGGCCTGGAGGCAAGGAGAGGGCTGGGGAAGGAAGAGTGCCGGGGAAGGAAGAGTGCCAGACAGCGCGTCCTGTTTCCTCTGATCCCCTCATCCTCAGTCCTGCCCATTTCAGATTATTCCTGGAATCGTATGGAGGGAGGAGGTGAAGCCAAGACCCACTCCACACCCTACGTGGCCTATCTGCAAGGAAAGAACAACCATTTCTGCGGAGGCTTCCTAGTGGCCCCAAACTGGGTGATGACAGCGGCTCAGTGCTTCGTGTAAGTATTTGCTATGTTCATACAGCACCTGGCGCAATGGGATTGTTGCACTGCCATGATCTGGGTAACATCTCCTAGAAGAAGGTCTAACAGTTAGAGTCACTTCCTTCACGGCTGTGGCCAAGCTCTTTCCCCAGCAGGGAGTGCAGGCTGCGCTGCTGGGACAGGGCAAGGCTGTGGGGGCTAGCACCGCAAGAGCAGCGATATCTGTAGCTCTCCCTCGAGCCATCCTTCCCCATGTCTCTCCCCAGCCCATGTTCAGATACTTACTTTTATTTTTTATTCCCCCTCCATGACTCATTCTATTCTTCCCAGCCATCAACAATGAGAAGTCACACTGGCTTCTTCCCTCGCTGTCACTGACCTGCTGGCATTGCAGGGATTGCTGGTGTCAGGCTTTGCCCTTTCTGCCAAAGATCTCCAAGACTGTTATCAGAATTAATAATCTCATGAGCAAGCTGCTTGCCCAGCTCTCTTCCATCCCTCCAGCTGGAGAAATAGGGGCATGGACAGTCAAGAGGGCTTTTCTAGATGTGCATGACTCTGGGTGTAGCTACTACACTCCTCAGGGCTGACAGCTCTGCCTTGGTGCCCGTAACCCAGGCTCAGGGCCAGTCCCCCCATCTGGAGGGGAAAGGAGGATCAGCAGGACCTAGGAGTCCAGATGCCCACGTCTCAGCTGCTAGATTGAGAGAGACTCCTACCCATACCCAGAGTCCCTCCTGATTTTCCTAAGGCAGCCAGTAAAGGTACATTGGCCCAGAGCAGGGTTCCGATTTAGAAATCCCTCCTTGGTGCCATGGACTTTAATGGGCCTATGAAACTTGGACCAGCAGTCCACATATCTTAGCACATAGCAGCAGCATTGGACCAAATCAACTCAGCTCAAGATCCAGAGGTAAAGTAACCCTTGCAGGGCTCCGGTCTGTCAGATGGGAACTTGCTGTGCCTCTTAGCTGGGCAGATTTACTGGCAGAGCTCCTTGCTCCCACCATTCTTCCTTAAAGCCCAGTCAGTCTCTCCTGGCCATGCCCCTGAGAGATGTGCCTCAGTGTACCAGGGAAGACAGGAGAAAGCTAATGACATACACTGTGCTTGATTTTACCAGGCACAAACCTCTGACTGTCATCCTTGGAGCCCGCACAATTCAGAGGAGAGAGGAAAGCTGGCAAACTTTCGAAGTCCAAGAGTATCACTGCCATCCAGACTTCATCAGTCCTAAGAAGGGAAATGACATCCTCTTGCTGAAGGTAACTACCTGCCCGGAGCACCTGCAAGGTCCTGTCTGCCCGACGTGCAGGGCTGAGCTGTAACCTTGGAGCAGGAGGGGACAGTCTTTGTCACAGAGCATTTACAGACCAAGAACTTATTTCTGTATTTTCTATCCCCTTACCCAGCTGAAAGGCAATGCCACCAGCAACAGCTATGTTAGGACCATTTCTTTTGAAAAATCAAAAGTCCCTGGTGGGACTGCGTGCAGCATAGCTGGCTGGGGTTACAAAACATCTGCTGCCACGTTACGTGAAGCCACCGTCACCATCATCAAACAAAGGGACTGCCTCAGCCACTACCCTGGACTTGCTGACAACTTGATTTGTGGCCGCAGTGGATCTACTGGGATGCCTGAAAAGGTCAGTAGAGTAGAAGGCTGCAGGGGAGGTTTCAGCCAGGTGCTGAACATGATCTGGGCTAGAAAACTTCACTGAAAAGGTACTGTCTAAAATTGCTTATTGTTGTCCCCTCACTCTCCCTCTCCCTGCCCCGATCAGTCCATGCTTCCTCACCAGCATCCCCCTCTCTTGCTGTCCTGGGTCTTGGTCTCCAAGGATCAGACCCTCAGAGGGTCAGCAGCATTCCTGCTGACTGCAGGCATCATGCTTGTGCTCAGCCCTGGGCCAAATAGAAGGGACAAGGGGATCCTTGTCTTCTCACAGCAGAGGACTTGGGAGTCTGCAACAGCACAACAGTTCAACCGCCTGGCCAAAGTGGGGTTTGCCCTAAATCTCATAGCTGCTCTGAGCACATTTTGTAGTGCTCTGCAGCCAGCAGAAGTGCAGAAATGAAGCAATACTTTACTCTTCAGTGTTTGCCCAGATGTAGTTGTACTGGGTCCCAGACAAAACTGCCAGTAGGCCATTTTGGATCCAGAGCCATCCACATCCATTGCGAGTCCAAGCTTCTCCTCAGTAAGCTCTGTCCTGATACTTGCAGCCTCCCTGTTCTTTGCAAATGCTCCCTTTTCCTGGGGATCTCACATAAATCAGTATTGATCTCTCTCCTCCCCTTTTTACAGGGTGATGCTGGGGACCCACTTGTCTGCAACAACAAAGCCTACGGCGTCTTCTCCTATAGGCATAACAATTGGCCCGGTTTCTACACACACATTGCTCCCTACCTTCCCTGGGTCAACAGTGTCATGAAGTCAGCGTGACCCTACTCTCCCCTCAGCTGCTGCCCAGGAAATCTCACTCTTCAGGGCCCCATGCTCAACTGCTTTTCCTTCCTTTCTCCCTTGGAAATGTCTTCCACTGCTCCTTATGGACATGGCAAGGAGTTCGCTCTGGCAAAGCCAAATTATGGCGGGGGGGGGCTTGGCACAGAGATCACACCTTGACTGCTTTTGTTCCCTGTGCAAGCTAGGGAGTGCCCATTTAGACAATGCATGCTCCCACACTTTGCTGCTCTGATTTACCCCTTTGTCAAGCTGCTTGTGGCTACAGCTCTAGAAAGGAAGCAGCAGGACAGCCCTGAGTGAGCTGACAGCAGCCGTTGGAACGTTTGCTGCCCTTTGGGGAAGGCAGGACAGTTAGATCGGGGGATCCAGAGAGCAGCCTCCTCCCTGCCCCTTGCAGTTGTGACACTGGATGACTGGGTCTCCTTTGCCCAAATGCTGGGGTTAGAGGGTTGTCCCCAGCTCCAAGGAGGACACTTTCAGCTCCTGCTTCACTACTGCTACTGCTGTCCCCTACCTCTGAAACCTGCTGCCTCCTCTCTCCCCTCTTGCTGTAGCTCTGGTGTTGTAAGAATACATAAAAACAATAAATTGCATCTACATTTGAGAGCATTTTTCCTTTTATGATTTGGATTTCTCTCGGCCGCTGGGTTTCAGTCCTGAAGAGGTCAGAAGAAAGCCACTACTCAAACAGCTGAATCCCAAGCTGGAAGTTTCTACCCTAATCCGTGGCCTCCATTTTCTCTCCCACCTAAACACACAGAATAGGTGTCAAGGTTTTCAGGGCAGGGGAAGCTTCTTGGCCTCCTCTCCCCAGTGTGAAGTGTGTCAGGAAAGAAATCACACCCAAAGATTCAAGAGATTTTTGTGCCTGGTTGTACTGGGAAAAAAAAGTGAAAGATGTAGGCATTAGCTCACTGGTGACCCATAAAATTGGAGACGTTTCAGTGCTGCGTATTACAGTAATGGCCAAAGGCCCTGGTGACAATGATCCTCCCGTGCAAGGTGCTGTATGTGTGTGCAGTAGAATCAGTCCTCACTCTGAAGATGTTAAAGAAACACAGCTAAAGGCAACACAGGCGTGGACTTGCTCAAGGCTGACCAATGGCGAAGCTGGAAGAACCAACCTCAGCATCCAGCGCAGCCAGTGCATCTCCTCACATGCAGTCAGCCACATGTGCTCCCCCAGGTCCTTCCAGCGGGCACTATGGGGGACTTCATCCCTCTATTACATCTGCTACCCCGTGGCCCCTCTCAATTCTCCACCATCCCACCACTGCCTAGTTGTCATTTCCGTCAGGTGCTTAGGATTTCACTGACAAAAATAAGAGACAAGGAAAAAGTACTCTGTCAGGTCCCACTGTGTTTTCAAGTTAACAACAGTTCCTCCAGAAAAACAATTTCAGTACGTCCCTCGCCACAGCTCTGCCCAGTGTGACAGAAGTGCCGACTGAGTCCAAGTTACAAAAACAGCTAAGCATGCCAGGCTGTGCTTTCCCCTGCCCTGCACAACCTCTCATCCACAAGTCACACAGGGAAAAACCTCATGTTCTGAGAAACACCACATCCTTCCCTGTCCCGGGTGGAGGAATTCACAGTCGATAGAGATGAACAGTGAACCCCACCCCCAGCTCAGAAAGGACCTTAAGAAAAAAACAGCTCCTTGCTTCCTCACCTGACACCTCTCACACTACCACCTCTGCCCGGAGGAAGGGAGGGAAATGGAATCTGACATCTACAGATTCAGGCTCTTAAAAACAGAGCCACGCAGCCCAAGAGGTAAGGAAGCTCCTCTGCATCGCTGTGATCCAGCACTTTCAGTTCCCCCACGCATGCCAAGGCCCGCTGCCATGAGAGGAATTACTCGCCTGAGAGAACCAGGCAGCACAGAAACCCTGCTGCTCACTGCACAGAGCAAGGAACAGATCATCACAGGCGCTCAGGGTTAACCTGCTGCTCACTGCCGTACCCTGAACTACATCAGTCTGATTGAATTAATCTGAACCGGTGAGGGCATCTGCACACCAGCAAAGCAGATGATCTGAAAGAGCACGCTCTTGTCCACCAGCTGTAAGTACAGGGCATACAATCCAGGTTTAGTGCCCATCAGCCAGCTTCTGCATTCGTATGATGGGAGCGAAACACAGGCGAGTACAAGTGAACGCAGAGAACCTTGTCCTCTCCTGAATTTTGAAAGCCAGAAACAAAGCCAGAAACTTTTTGAGCGAAAACTTGAGCTCACAGAAGCGTAGACCCTTCCTACCAGTAAAATGTGACAGTAAACCTCTTCTGTTCTCTACAGATTTTCAGGGGAAAAAGCTAGGGGAAATAGCCAGAGGAAAGCTTTTTTTGAGAGGGCTTTTCCCCAGACAGAGCACACATGCACAACGCAACCACACTGAAGGGAGAACGAAGGAGGAGTCTGTACAATCTGTGTTGGCCACGTGGACATCTTTCACAAGGCAACTGAAGGAGCGTGATTGACAGTGAAATGCTGAACACATTCTGTTTCACACAAATGGAATTCCAAGACCTATAATTTAAAGGCTTGTCTTCAAACAAGTATGAAAACACTAACTCCATTCACTTTTTCTCCCCATGCGGATTTCCAAATGTACCAGTTTTGACTGGGATTGCAGGAGAGACACTGGCAAAATTTCATAGCAGGGCAGGGAGGAGAGGAGGAGTTTTATAATAATATTCTATTTATACGGATTTCCTCTGCTGTAAGCAGGCCCAGCTTCTCTCCTCTTTTTGCTGCAGTAACCACCCCCACCAAACCACTGGAGGTTCAGGACCTCAGAGCTGTGAGGCACAGGAGCCCTGCTGAGTGTCCTGCTGCAATGACACCTCCAGACCGAAGCACTCAGGAGAAAGCCTGAGCCTGCACCAGCAGCACAGACATCTCACTCTCCTTGATGCCACGTTTTCTCCGGCCTTAACTGTCACCACACACCTGAGGGTTTACAGCTTGGGAGCAAGAGATCCAGCTCCCAGAAAAAGAACAACAGAACTTGAGTCTTCAGAAATGAGAGAGATTTGACAGGAATCTGCCCAGTTGAGGTGTGGAGCTTGATTCATACCCAAGCAGTGGGGATGTGCCAGTAACAGAAAAAGCAGTCAGACAGCTGGAGACATTTAAGCAACCATTGGAGAAAAATGAGATATAATCTGACTCTATATTATATGAGCTACCCAGGTAGTTTTGTAGCACATAGAGATTTTGAACTTGACAGTATTTGTGTTCTTCTGACCACGGGGGGGGGCAGATCTGTTTAAAGCGCAGGAATCCAACATATTTCTTGAGATTAGAACAGAGAAATGAAATTCTAAAGTCAAGGACTAGGGGAAAAAGTTTACAAAACTACTGATAAGAACATCTGTCTTTTTTAATCCAAACTTGTTTTTTGATCTGGAGGTTTTGATCAAGCCGATTTCACCAACCAGCTCCTGTTCTTAAACCATTTTAAGCCTATCAGAACACCTCCGTTTGCAGGTCACAAGAAAAGTTTCCTGACTATAGTAACACAATCTCCAAAGTTTTTGAAAAGCAGCAGTCAGATTGAGGTTTTTATGTTAAAATAAAACCCCCAACAGGTTTTGTTTTTCAAGATGTACTCCTGGGGAGTGCTTGCCTTTCCTTATGCTCACCTAGGGGTAACCTGCCAGAGCCCATACAGTACCTGCAGCAATGATGGATCCAAAACACTAGGCCAAAGATTTTACGATTCCAAGTACTCTCCAGACTTAAAGCCCCCCGGGTCATTTACGTGACTAAGCAAGGCTATAACTGAACAAAGTCCTCAGCGATCCTTGCTGGCCCGAGGACGATGCGCAAGGAGAGCACCGTGCGTCTCACGCGCGCACAGCGCCCTCTTTGGGTCCGCAACAGCAAGTGTCATTCACGGTTCTGTCTCCAAAGAACCTCTGAACTGATCCAAAACACTTACCTCTAAAAAACCTTTTTCAAAAAAGCGTAAGATAAAAGTTTGGAAGTAAATTCGTGGCTATGCTGAGAAAGGCAACTCACAGAATCACAGAATAGTAGGGGTTGGAAGGGACCTCTGTGGGTCATCTAGTCCAACCCCCCTGCCGAAGCAGGGTCACCCAGAGCAGGCTGCACAGGACCTTGTCCAGGCGGGTCTTGAATATCTCCAGAGAAGGAGATACTAATGTTGTGTAGCAGTCAAATCCTTCTGAAATTCCACCCCTGAGAAGGCTTTTAAACAAAATTAGCCCACAGCCCCTGTGTTCTGCCGCCGGCGCCGTGAAAGCCAGCGACACGCAGGCTCGCGAGCTGCTGACGTCGCTTTGGGAAGACGCCGCCTCGGACCTGCCACCCCGCGTCGGGAAGCAGCGCGGTACCGAGGACCTGAGCCGCAGGGGTGCCCAGCGCCGTCCCCTCCCAGCCCTGTCCCCGCCACGCTGCTGCTGACCCACCCAGACCGTGCCGTGCCATGCAGCATGACACCTTTTTTTCTGCTGGGCCAGGAAATCCGTGTCCGTGTCTAAACCCGGATAACCTGCTTGTCCCCGGGTCGCTGCCGCGGCAGCCTGGGAGAGCTCAGAGCACGCAGGGACGTTCGCTGCAGTGCTGGGCTGAACAGGGCTCTGCGGGGAGCCCCCCACCCATCCCCGGCCTTCGCCTCCTCAGCGGGACCCCTGCAGAGGCGCGGAGCTCGGCGAGCTCGGAGAGCAGCGAGCGTTGCGCATGGACAGGCAGAGCGAGGGCTGCGACGGGACACATCTCCGTCCGTCATCGGGCTAGTCCGGCACTCCAGCAAGGATCACAAGGGAACTGGAGTCCAAACCGGCACCCCTGCTCAGCCAAGGCGCTCCGTGATGCTGGGACGTCCACCCCGGCGCAGGGGCGGGATGCGCGGGAGGCAGGCGGGCGGCACCTCCCGCTGCACCGCTCAGGGCTTTGCTGCCAAAGACCGAAACACGGTGCTGGCTTTGACCCTTTCCTGCGCACAGGCAGCTGCGGTAGCGGGCATCCTCTGCCCGCCAGAAAGCCGTCCTGGCTGTCCCCATCTGTCCCCTCCCGAGCAGGGCCTCCCCTCGAGCGCCGTGGGAATGTCTGCGCGCTGCGCCGTGGGACGGGGACAGATCACGGCACCGATCACGGCACAGCTCCCGTCCCACCGAACCCGCGGTCTGCGGGTGCGGGAGGGGGACACGGGGGTCTCTGCAGGAGGCAGGTCTCACCCGCCGAGGGGCTGAGAGACGCCTGCAGCGGGAAAAGCGGAGCGTGAGAGGAACCCGTGTGAACCGGCGCCTTCCCCGGACCCTGCCCGCGCCGGCCCGGCACCGCAGCTCAGCACGGGGAGCCCTCGAGCCCCTCACCCCGTCTGCCCCTCGGCAAGGCGCTGCCCACACCGTGCCCTTTACTTTTCCACGGGGACCAGGGGCAGGGGGTGTCTCTTTTGCAGTGCAATACTGAGATGTGCAGAATCAGCTGTGTATTTCGTGGCGACGGCGGTGACGGAGCGACAGCTTTCCAAACCAACGCTCTGTGTCCCCACGCGGGCCCACATCCCCCGAGCTGCCCCTGGAGAGCGGGTACCGACCACAGAGCTCTGCAGCACAAGGTCCGCAGAAAGAATCATAGAACCATGGAGTTATTAAGGTTGGAGAAGACCTCTAAGATCATCAGATCTGTCACCCCAGCACCCCCATGCCTGCTAAACCATATCTTGAAGTGCCACATCTACACGTTTTTGGCCCCCCCCAGGGACGGTGACTACACCACTGACCTGGGCAGCCTGGTCCACGCCTATTCCGGCATCCCCTGGACCGCTCCGACTGCAGGCTGGCAGTGCCGGGCCATCACGCCAGCGCTCAGCGCGGGGCTCGGTCTCCCCTCGGGCAGGGGAGGCCGTCGGGGTCCTCTGCCTCGAGGGGAGGGCAGCGGCAGCTCGCTAGTGTGAGAGCACGCCCGGGCAGGGGGGCTTCTGCGCTCCAGGCACCAAACGCACGAGTTCCGAAACCGAACAGTGCGCGAGGCTGCACCCGGTAAGCCTGTAACAATTGGCCCCGGCATCCACCTCCGGTCACCCTCGCTGAT
>Ga0181612_178993_pt1 | contig 17804 bp, 13 predicted proteins | sample HoacroProtozoa21_FD_119630 | JGI IMG/M metagenome (GOLD analysis project Ga0181612, IMG submission 119630) | Hoatzin crop microbial communities from Cojedes, Venezuel. Combined Assembly of Gp0051906, Gp0051904, Gp0051908 | reverse complement strand
GGCGTGCTTCACGCCGGCTTGGTGAGAGCTAATAACATCCATGTTACCCTCAACGATGACGATAAAATTATCGCGGCGGATCGACTCTTTTGCTTGGTAGAGACCGAAAACGAAACGACTTTTGTTAAAGAGGAGGGTTTCGGGGGTGTTGAGATATTTTGGCTCGCCATCACGAATCACGCGGGCGGTAAAACCGATGACGGAGCCGTTGGTGTCGATGAAGGGAATCATCATACGACCGCGAAAGAGGTCGCCGTCGTATTGATTGAGGAGACCAGCATCGCGCATTTCGGAGATTGTGTAACCACGCCTTTTTAAGAAACGGACGATGTTATCTCTGCCGTTTGGGGCGTAACCAATACGAAACTCTTTGACGGTCTCGCGATTGAGATTACGCTTATAAAAAACATAATCAATAATTTCTTTGTTTTTTGTGAGGCAATATTGGTAGTATTTGCAGGCGAGTTCGAGAGCCTCGCGAGCACGGACTTTGCGCTTCGCGATTTTCATGTCGCCACCGGTGTATTTGGTGAGCTCGACGCCGGCTTGCTGAGCGAGTTTCTCGAGAGCTTCCTTAAACGGGATGCCTTCGACTTCCATGATGAACGTAAAAATATCACCGCCTTTATTTGCGGAGAAATCGTGCCAAATGCCGCGGTCGGGAGAGACCATAAAACTTGGGGTCTTATCGACACCCCAAGGAGAGTGCCCCTTTAGGTTACGACCGGCGCGCTTCAGCTCCATATACTGACCAACAACGTCCTCGATCGGGAGCCGTGCGCGGATTTCCTCTTTTGCGTCTTGCATATATCTATATTATACTATAAAAAGAGAATTCTCTTTTTATCGTAAATATTCTTGAAGTTTTTTCGTATCTTTATTCTTGCGGAGTTTGGAGAGGGCTTTTGCCTCGATCTGGCGGATGCGCTCGCGGGTGACAGAGAACTCGGCGCCGACTTCTTCGAGAGTGTGTGGGCGACCGCCGCCAATGCCGAAGCGGAGGCGGATGATTTTTTGTTCACGGTCACTTAAAGTCGAGATAATTTCGGCAAGTTGTTCTTTTAACATCTGGTTTGCGGCGGCTTCTTCAGGGGAATCGCGCTCTTCATCTTCAACAAAATCACCAAGCACGGAATCTTCGTCGTCGCCGTCTTTACCAACGGAAGCGTCGAGAGAGGCGATATCTTGTTTAATGCGGAGAACGTAGTCGACTTTTTCAGGGTCCATGCCCATTTCTTTGGCGATTTCTTCGGTGGTCGGCTCGCGATTTAATTTTGTCGCGAGTTTGCGGGAAGCGCGGATGACTTTGTTGATTGTCTCGACCATATGAACAGGAATGCGAATGGTGCGGGCTTGGTCGGCGATAGCGCGAGTGATTGCTTGGCGGATCCACCAGGTGGCGTAAGTCGAAAGTTTGAAGCCCTTGTCAGGATCGAATTTGTCGACGGCACGAATCAGGCCGGTGTTACCCTCTTGAATCAGATCGAGAAAGTCGAGGCCGCGGCCAGAATAGCGCTTTGCAACAGAGACGACGAGGCGCATGTTCGACTCGACGAGTTTGTTTTTCGCTTTTTGGTCACCTTTCACAGCACGCTGAGCGAGTTCTTGCTCCTCTTCAAGAGAGAGAAGCGGAACTTTACCGATTTCGCGGAGATAGAGACGGACGGAATCGTCGGCAAATTCGTCGACGTTTTCGGCGGTAATCTGTAAATCTTCGTCGGTAAGTTCGTCCTCGGCGATTAAATCACTCTCGCTCGGGCCTTCTATGTTCAAATTAATATCTTCTTCGTCCATATTTTTTACACAAAAATTACTTTTATTGTCAATATTATAACACAAACTACACCCGGCGCAAGGCTATTTTTAGGCGGTTTTGCGAATTGGGGGGCGTCAGGGGTAAATATTAAAGTATCTCGATTGACTTATTGGATTTTATGATCTTAATATTTTTCACGTCGCTTAGTTTTTTATACTCACCCTCGGCCTCAACTTCGAGAGAGATTGGAGTTTCGAAGTCGAGGTTTATTTCGTCAGCAATTTCACCAGGAATGGATTTGATTAGAGAGTGGAGAACGAAACGGACAGCGCTCCAGAATTTCGAGAGGTTGCGAAAAGAGGTGAGAAAACTTTTGTCGAGACGGTAGAAGTCGCCACCTTTCATTAAACGAGCGACAGTGGGGCTGTTCACGGCGAAAATATCAGTCTCGGGGCGAGAGGGGATAAAATCACGCTTGTGGTTTTTACACCACCAAGAAAAACCGATGCGAGCGGAATAAAAGAGGTTAGAAGAATTAGTCTGGAGGTGTTCACGGACGGAGGGGGAGTCGAAAATCTCGGTAGCCTCTGCCATAAGACCAAGAGTAAAATAGCAGGCGGCAAAACGGTAATGCTCGCCGTTTACGAACATTTCGAGAGGGTAGAGGGGTTTGCCGGCGCCGTCGAGACAGAGACGGGCGGTGTCGGAAAAGTTGCCGTAGGGAAGAGCCCAAAATTTCATATTGAGACCGCTTTTTGCGATGGCGTTGACGGCGATGGTAGCGGTGGCGTCGCCGCCAGCGGAGACAACAATGTCGTCCGTGCGAAGAAGTTGAGACAAAATGTCCGAATTGTCGTCGACGTTGGTGGGTTTGACTTCGTATTTTATCAAAATAATACCTTTGCCCTCGCGGGTAACTAACTTTCGGGCGGGAGACAGAACTTCTTTTTCGATGCGGTAAAAGGAAGTAGAACGGGGATTGTAAACTAAAACAAGGCGAGTCTTTTTCTCGCGAGAGAGTTCGGAAACTTTTTGTTTAATATAATTAAAATTGTTTTTCAAGACATATATATTATACTACAAGATTTGAGGACGGAGAAATGAGAAAAATATCCTCAAAATCTTTGCAAAAATCCATTCTGCTTGTGGTATAATAGTTTTATATATGAGTTTACTACACGGCGTGGGCGATTTCTTCGCATTAGATATTGGGACGAACTCGATTCGCATGATCCAGCTTTCTGGTGACGCGGAGAAGGGTTGGGAACTCGAGAAATATGCCTATGTGCCAGTTGACCCGAAGATTGTACTCGACGATTCGCAGATTGGAAAACGCCGGCTTGCGGAGACGATTCTTGGGGCGAAAGAACAGGCGGGAATCAGGACGAAAAATATTGCACTGGGACTTCCGTCGAGAAAAACTTATACAGCGATTGTCGACGTGCCGAATGCGCCAGAGGCGGAGATTAAGAAAACGGTAAAATATAAGGTTGATCAGTATATTCCGATGGCGGTGGACGAGGCGAAAGTGGATTTCGCGGTGCTTGGGGTGTCGCCGAACGATCCGCTCAAGGCAGAATTACTTATTTCGTCGTGCTCGAAAAATTATGCGGAAGAGAGGATGGAGGACATCGAAGCTTTAGGTCTTAATGTGATTGCGCAGGAGCCGGAGCCGATGGCGATGGCGAGAGCACTGGCGCCGGTCGGGATGACGGACGCGAGACTTTTGATTGACCTTGGTGAGAAATCGATGGACCTTGTGGTAATTTATCAGGGGTCGCCGAGACTCGTGCGGTCGGTGCCTGGGGGATTAATCCAGTTTGTGAAAGCGGTGGCGGATACCTTGAATGTGCGCGAAGATCAGGCGAGGTCGTTTATCTTGAAATTTGGGTTGTCGCAAGACCAACTCGACGGACAAGTGTTTAAAGCGCTCGACACGACGCTCGATAACTTCTCGCAAGAGATGGGAAAGTCGGTGCGGTTCTTCCAACAGAAGTACGCAGGGGCGAGTGTCGGCGGAATTGTGCTTTCGGGATTCGCGGGGGTGATTCCATTTATTGCGGAGTATATCGAGGTAAAAACGAATATTCCAACGATTCAAGGAAACCCATGGCAGTACGTGCGCGTAACACAAGAGCAACAGAAGGCGCTCTTGCCGGTGGCGTCGGAGTTCGCGGTGGCGATCGGGCTGGCGGAGAGGAGTAACGACTAATGGCAAAGAAATTTGATTTTTCAACGATGCATCTTCAGGATATCCCGAAGTTTGTAATTGCGCTGTTTACAGGGAAGTTGAATGACCCGAAAGTGATGACGGGGCAAACTGGGTTTTACGAAATTAACCTTGTGCCGGATGTGAAAGTCGAGATGATTCGGATGCAGAGAATTCGGAATTTGGTGATTTTTGTGTGTATCGCGGTGTCGGTCGCGGCGCTCTCGGTAGTGTCGATGCTGGGGTCGATCAAAGGTGGACAAGATATTTTCATGGCGAGCCAAGACGACAGGCTCGAGACGCTCTCAACGAAGATTAATAGCTATTCGGAGCTGCCGGTATTCCTCACGATCCAGAATCAGCTCGCGGGGATTGAGAAGCTTGAGGATAACCACAAGGTGCTTTCGCGCGTGATTACGACATTTAGCTCGATATTGCCGAAGGGGAAAGACGAAGTGAAAGTGTCGGAGCTTGCGGTGAATATGGACACATCGACGATTAGCTTCGACGGACAGGCGAACGCGGGGACTGAGCCGTATATTGATTATCGTGTGCTTGAGTCGTTTATGAAATCGGTCGACATGATGCATTTTGATTATGGAAGATATGTGGACGCGCTCGGGAATGTGATTCCGAGCCGATGTATCGAGGAATACGATTCGAACGGGAATATGTACTCGGAGAATGGGTCGATTTATGCGATTTGGCACAGGGGGCGCGAGGGGTGCGACCCGACTCGGAACGACTGGGAAGATGTCGAGAATATGACGAATTTGCTCGGGATTAATGCGACGGCAATGAAAGATGAGACGGAGCCGATTTCGGAGGACGACGACTCGGGTTCGACTTCGAGACAGACGATTGTTGATAATCCGATGGTGGATTGTCCAGATGGATCGGTTAGGAAACAAGCACCGACTTTGTCGCAGTGCAATGTCCCTGAAGAAGATGAAGATGAGGAGGAAGAGGATGAAAATAATCCGCTCGAGAAGAAAAATACTTATTCAAAGCTGGACAATTTAGTTTATTCTGGTGAAAAATATGAATTCGGGTCGCTTTCAGGATATGTGGCGAGCAAATCGGTTGCAGTGACAACGGAGGGAAACACGAGAACTGGGCAGATTTTGGTGGCGGATGAGAAAATCTATCGTACGCCGCAATTTACGGATTGGTATAACGAAAAAGTTTATCGAACTTCACAAGACGGGTTGGGCGAGAATTTGAAAGATTATATTGAGGACTGCGACCTAAATCAAGACGGGATTTTTGACACGGAAGAGAAGACGAAGTGTGCGACATACGAGCTGACGGACGCGGATAAAGAAACGACCGTAACTGTAACGGAAGATAGTGTGAACGGGATTACAACTTCGACTTATGTGCATGTCGAAACGAACGAAGTGGCGGGACGCGAAGTGACAACAGAGACGAAGACGATGAAAAACGATTACACTTATCACCCAGTAATTGACACGTCGGGAGCGATTAGTGGAGTACCGCACTTTGAGAGTACTTGTATTACTTATTCTGGAGAGGATAATACGGACGCTTCGAAAGTAGACGCGGACGGGAATACTATCAAGTCGGCGAAGTGGACGGCAGATTATACTTGCGACCTCGTGCCGGACGGAATTAATGTGAGCGATTCGAGTAACGGACGCGACGCGGAAGATAAATTGGTGCTTCGTTTCACGGCGTCGATCACGATGAATCCAGACGTGTTTAAATATAAAAACAAACATGTGATGATTATCGGACCGACGGGGCAGAACGTGACGGATTCGTACTTGCAGCTCAAGGATATTTTCGCGGCGCCGGCGACGGCTTGTGATATTAATGATACGGAATGCTGGAGCAATACGAGTAATAGTGGAGGGACAAACTAATGGCGGATGAGAAAAAAGGTGGGGTTGCGGTTGGTAAGCGCGTAAGAATGACTAAGATGCAACAGCATATCATCTTAGCAGTGCTGATCGCATCGGTGATTACGGGGGCTTCGATTGTGTTTTCGATTTATTTTGTGAAATATATTAATTTCAACGAACGGGTGATGGCGGAGAAAAGTGAAGCGATTAGCAACTACAACCAGACGATTAAGAACGTGGGAATTTGTGGATCGCCGTCGAGTAAAAATGCGGATGGGACAGTGGTGTACACGGACCAGGATCTTGCAAAATGCCAACCAGAGCTTTTGAATGTGGAGACACTCTCGGGAACTTTGAGGTATAACGTGATGGTTGGGATGGCGAATAATGTGAATCTTGAGTCGGTCGCGAGAGAAATTACCTCTGGGGGATGTTACGGAGAGGGGGGAAAGAGAATTGATTTTGTGGCGGAATATTCAAATGCGCGAACGACGGAAGACCGAGCGAATGTACTCGAGAAGATGAAAGTTTGCTCAAGCCTGCGGGTGGTGCCGGATGCGTTGCCGGCAAAAGAAAACGTCGAGGCGCTTTTGGCATCGCTTAACCAATTATTCTTGCTCTATAAAAACAAAGAGCCAATTTCACTCTCGCCGGCGGGTGGAGCGATTTCGACTTCGATTTCGGGGGTGTATGCATTGCCAGTGAACTTGCGTATTGAGGAGACAGCGGAAACGACGACAGGAATTTTGGACAACGTCGAGAGGTCAATTCGTACATTCGACGTGTCGTCGGCGACGCTGACTTGGGCGGGACAAAACGACGAGGGGGTAGAAACAACACTTGAACTCTCGGCGTCGGCGCAAGCATATTTCACGACGGAAATGACAGTGGCAGAAGAAGAGGTGACGGTGCGCGCGACAGATAAGAAGAAAACTTCGAGCGTGGCGGAGCTTAATAAGAAGGTTACTGAAGAAGCGTCGAAAACATATGACAAGAAAGTGGGTAACTAATGAAACAATCTGATGTATTTACGATTATAATTGTGGCGACGGTCGGGATTTTAGCGACGTATTTTGGCGTAAACTCTTTTCTTGGGAATCCGGACGACGCGGTGGTGAGATTTAAAGCGATTGGGGTGGTGTCGCCGAGTTTATCAGAGCCGGACTCGGAATTGTTCAACCCGGATGCGATCAACCCGACGGTCGAGGTGCACGTTGGTGAATGTGAAGATATCGACGGAAATGGAATTTTGGACGAGGAAGAACAGAGAAAATGTGGGTTGATTAACCAAGACGAAAAAGGTGAAAATATTACGCTTTATACTTGCGCGGACGGTAGCACGGTGTCGAATCAGTTGTTCTGTGATGAGAATTTGCCAGATATTTCGGATGACCCGACGGCGTCGATTGTGTACTCCTGTCGCGAGGGTTCGATGAACTTTACGGTGCAAAATATCGCGCAATGTAGTGGCGAAATCACGAATGTGTCGGTGGTGTATAGTTGTAATGACGGAACGACGGTTTCGGAGAAGAGTCAATGTCCAGAAAATCAGGTTCCAGTGAACGATAACCCGGATCAAAATAATCAAAACCAGAACCAAAACCAAAATCAGTTGCAGCCAGATACGCCAGAACCAACGCCGGCGCCCGAGGAGTAGCTGATGGCGCTACTGACTCGCCAGATTGAGGAAAAAATTGTAAAAATCCTGATTTCGGAGGGGTTGGTTTCTGAGGACCAAATTCGGTTTGCGCAGGCAGAAGTGGCAAAAACGAGACAGCCGATTATTGCATATCTCACCGCGAACAGGGTGATTGATAATGAAACGGTGAGCCACGCAACGGCAGTAGTGACAGGGGTGCCGTATGTGAATTTGAATAACGTCAGGATGGACACGGAAGTTCTGGCACTGATTCCGCATGATGTGGCGGAGCGGTCGATGGTGGTGGCGCTCGGGGAGAAAAACGGGCAACTGTACGTCGCAATGCTCGACGCGAGCAACGTCCAGGCGACGGATTATCTTTCGACTTTGGTGCAGAAACCGATTCGCCCGATGGTGGCTTCAGAGAACGGAATCCGAGCCGCTTTGATGCAATATCAGGGCGACTACTCAGCGGTCGAGAAAGCGGTGAAGTCGACGAACCAGGAGGTGGCGGCGGCACAAGCGAACGCGGATGTGAAGACGATTACGCAGGATTCGCCGATTTCGAAAGCGCTGGCGACGATTCTTGAGTCAGCGGTAAGGTCTAAGGCATCTGATATTCACATCGAGCCGTTGGAAAATTCGATGATTATTCGGTTTAGGATTGATGGTGTTCTGCGTAAAGTGATGGAACTGCCGAAGTCAATCGAGCCGGCATTAATTTCTCGTATTAAGATTCTGTCGGACCTGAAAATTGATGAACACCGGATTCCGCAAGACGGTCAGTTTGCGGTGGCGGTAGCGGGGAAAGAGGTGGATCTGCGTATCGCGATTGCGCCAGTGGTTTGGGGAGAGCAGGTGGTGATTCGTCTTCTGGATAAAACTGGGACGACGCTCGATATTGAACAAATGGGGATGACGGGGCATGCACTCCAGATGGTAAAGAGGGGGATTGAGAAGCCGAACGGAATGATTTTAACCTCGGGACCGACGGGTTCTGGTAAGTCGACGACTTTGTATGCGCTGATTCGGCGGATTTTCGACGTGAAAATTAATATTGTGACGCTCGAGGATCCGGTCGAGTATAAGATGGACGGGGTGAATCAGACGCAAGTGAACGTCGACGCGGGGCTGACCTTTGCGACGGGATTGCGCTCGATTTTGCGTCAAGACCCGGACGCGATTATGGTCGGGGAGATTCGTGATAATGAGACGGCTTCGCTGGCGGTGCAGGCGGCGCTCACGGGGCACTTGGTGTTTTCGACGCTACACACGAACTCGGCGGCGGGTATTTTGCCGAGGCTTCTTGATATGGGGATTGAACCGTTCTTGCTTGCGTCGACACTGAACACGGTGATTGGGCAGAGGCTGGTGAGGCGAGTGTCGGACAAGCGCGAGGCGTATCAATCGTCGGAGATGGAGACGAGCGAGATTAATTCGCTGATTGGGGATTTGCTCCCGAAGAGCCAAGTAGAAGCGGCGGCGGTGGCGGAGGATTTGGGGTATCCGGGACTTCCACTTGTGTCGACGACGGGGTATACTTTAGTTCGCGGAATTGACGACCGCGACACGCCGGGTGGATATAAGGGGCGCGCGGGGCTTTATGAGACGATTGAAGTGGATGAGGATATTCAGAAGTTGATTATTTCGCACGCGACGTCGGCGGAGATTATGAGAGCGGCGAAAGAGAAGGGGACGCTGACGATGAGGCAAGATGGGATGTTGAAAGCGTTGTCGGGAATTACAACTGTCGAGGAAGTGAATCGTGTTGCATCCGATTTGGCATAAAGCATAAAAAGTATGATAAAATATAATAAATAAAGGTGGAATAAAATGGAAAATACACAACCTCAGGCACAAACAGCACAACCACAAGCGGCTCCGGCGGCGGCTCCAGAAGTTTTAGCGACTCCGACAGAGAATACGACTAACGCGGGCGAGACGATTCAGCCGATTGTCGACACTTCGGGGACGGGGGCGTCGGCGGCGATTACGAATGTCGATCCGACAGATAACACTTCGACGGTGGTGAAAGTTTCAGCGAACGTGGCGGCGGCAGCGGCTGCGGCGGCAACTCCGACTGCGGTGCCGTCTTCGGTCAGAATTGAGGTTTTGCTTGAGGAATGTATTCGACAAAATGCGTCTGATATTCATATTCAAGTAGGGTTGCCACCGATTCTGCGTATCGACGGGGCTCTCAAAGCGATTCCGAACACACCGGTGCTCACGAAAGATATGATTGAAAAGCTTGTGTATTCCACTCTCGACTCGATGCAACGCGAAATTCTGACGAAAGATAAAGAGTTTGACTATTCGTTCTCGTTCGGTGATGTGGCGCGCTTCCGTGTGAACGCGTTTAACGAAAAAGGGAACCTTGCGGCGGCGTTTCGTCTGATTCCGACCAAGATGCCGACGATCGATGAACTTGGGATGCCACAAGTGGTATCTGGGTTTGCGGATTATCCGCGTGGGTTGGTACTCGTGACTGGACCGACGGGTTCGGGTAAATCGACGACGCTCGCGGCATTGATTAATAAGATTAATCACGAAAAAGCGGTGCATATTGTGACGATCGAGGACCCGATCGAGTTTACGCATAAATCGGCGCGGTCGGTGATCGTGCAAAGGGAAGTGCATTATGATACGTTTAGCTTCGCGCGGGCGCTGAAGTCGGTACTTCGTGAAGATCCGGATGTGGTGCTGCTTGGTGAGATGCGCGACCTTGAGACGATTTCTTCGGCGATTACGATTGCGGAAACGGGGCACCTTGTGTTCGCGACGCTTCACACCAACTCGGCGGCGCAGTCGATCGATCGTATGATTGACGTGTTCCCGGCGGAGCAACAACCACAGATTCGGTCACAGCTATCAAGTGTGATTATGGCGGTTTGTTCACAGAGGCTCGTGCCGGCGATTGGGGGCGGACGTGTTTGTGCGGCGGAAATTATGGTGGCAAACTCGGCGGTGCGTTCGATTATTCGCGAAGGAAAAACACATCAGCTCGATACGACGATTCAGACAGGGGCGAACGAGGGGATGCAGACGATGGATAGGACGCTCGCGAAGCTTGTGCAACAGGGGACGATTACGTATGATGATGCCAGGGAATACGCCGTAGATTTGCATGAATTTGAGAGAATAGTTAAAGGGGTATAATTTAGATGCGAAGGTTTACCTATAAAGCTCGGGACTCGCACACTGGGAAGATTGTCAAAGGTGCGATTCAGGCGGATACCGAAAATACCGCGGGTAAACTTTTGATTGAGCAGGGGCTGACGCCTGAGAAAATTACAGAGGTAGACGAGTCGTCGGCGCTCGCCAAAATGAAGAATAAAGTCAGCAATAAGGATAAGATTACTTTTACGAGACAGTTTGCGACGTTGATTGGGGCGGGGTTGCCACTTTCAAACTCGCTACGCGTGGTGAACGAACAAACGGCGAGTAAGCCGATGCAGAGGGTGATCGACGCGCTGTCGGCGGATGTCGAGGCGGGGCGAACTTTAACTCAGGCTTGTCAGAAATTTCCAGAAGTGTTTAATGAACTTTACATCGCACTTCTGCGCGCGGGCGAGGCTTCGGGTACACTCGACTTGGCACTAAAACGACTCGCGGACCAACAGGAAAAAGACGAAGCGATGATGAGTAAGATCAAAGGGGCACTCATGTATCCGGGGATTATTCTTGTGGTGATTTTGGCAGTGCTTGTGTTCATGGTCGTAGTGGTGGTGCCACAAGTGGAGTCGCTTTATGATGACCTTGGAAAGGAACTCCCAGGGGCGACAGCATTCTTGGTAGCGATTGCGGATTTCTTGATTGAGAAGTGGTATGTAGTGCTAATTTCCATTGCGGTTTTTATCTATTTTGCGATTCAGTTTCTTAAGACAGATACGGGAAAGAGGTGGTTTGCGATATTTAAGCTGAATGTGCCGGTGTTTAACGGGATGTTCCTTAGGCTCTATAACTCGCGGTTTGCGCGAACGTCGGAGAACTTGCTCTCGACAGGGGTGTCGATCCAAGATACGCTCGAGATTGCGGGGCAGGCGGTCGGGAACGAAATTGTCGAGGAGCAGATTTTGATTGCGGTCGACGGCGTGAAACAGGGTAAACAGCTTTCGGAGTGCCTTAAGAAACGCGATTATATTTTACCGCTTGTGCCACAGATGGCGTCGATTGGTGAGCAATCTGGTAAAATCGATGAGATGCTTGGGAAAGCGGCGACGGTGTATGAAAACGAGCTTGATGAACAGATTAGGACGATTAGCACGATGATTGAGCCGATTCTTATGGTGGTGATGGCGGGGTTGATTGGGTTTATTGTTATGGCGGTGCTGATGCCGATATACGCCATTGTCAATGATGTGCAAAGTGGATAATATGTGAAAATCCAATATTGCCCTCTCCGCAACTGGGGATTTCATTGCGCTTCGCGTCCGCGTAATCAAAACGCTTGTTCTTAACGGATTTTTAGCAAACCATCGAGAAATAGTGCCACTGGCACTATTTCTTTAGGCTTAAAAATCCTAAACTGCGCGTTTTTGATTCGGGAAAATCCTTTACGTTGCGTCGGGAGGATTCTTATTTCTCAATCTTTTTTATTGCCACAATCCTCAAACTCGGTTTCGAGCTCAATTGTGACGTGGTCGATACCGGAAGTTTTAAGCTGTTTTCGGATTTCGTTCTTAATATTTTGCGGAGTGGCAACCGAGTTTTCGGTAAGAACACCGTCGACAACCGTCCCGTCGACCACGACGTGCATCGTGGCAAGCATTTTCCTTTCGTCCATACTCCAGAGGTGGATGTGATGGACGGCTTTCACGTGCGGAATGGCGAGAACTTGATATTTTACCACGTCGACCGAAGTTCCCTCGGGGACTTTCTCGAGGAAGAGATTCAAGACGTCTCGGAAATTATCAAAGCTCGAGCCGATCAGATAAACACCGACGCAGATTGTCAGCGCGGCGTCGAGCCAGACCCAGCCAGTTAGCGAAATCATCAACGCGCCGACTAAGACAATCAGCCAAGTAAAGACATCTTCAAGCATATGCAAGTTCACTGCACGTTCATTAATCGAGCGGGCAACGTCGAACTTGTGTGAGCGGGTACGAAAAGCAGCAATGCCATTCACAAGTACTCCGACAACCGCCATCGCAATCATCCAACCAGTCTTTACTTCAACTGGTTCGAAGAGACGAATCACGGCGAGCGCAATCATAAGAACCGCTCCCACTACCAGGATTAAAGTCGTCACAAAACCGCCGAGCACCGAAAAACGAGAGTAGCCATAAGTATAAGTTTTATCTGGACCTTTTTTAGACTTTTTCTCAAGGAAATAAGTAAAACCAATCGAAATAGCATCGCCGAGATCGTGCACGGCGTCGGTCATAATCGCGATCGAACCAGAAATCGCTCCGCCGATAAATTCAAAAATCGAGAAAAACAAGTTCAGAATGAAAGCCGTAAAGATATTACTTTCGACATCCTTCTTTTTAAGAAGACGTCGCAACCCCCGTTCCCTCTTAGTTACCACAGCACGAGCGTCTTTTACGAGCTCTTCGCCAGTTTTTCGAATATCTTTCTTTGAAGTCTTTAGCCCACTTGTCATAGGATAATTATATCATACTTCTTGAATCTGTGGTATAATTTAACCATGAGCGAGACTGTCAAAAAACATAAGTACAACCAAGATGACATTATTTTGGCACTGGATATTGGAACTGAGTTTATTAAGGCGGTGATTGCCGAAAAACAACACGATAATTCCCTGAAAATTATCGGAGTCGGCAAGTCACATCAACAGATGGGAAATATGTTTGCGGGGGCGATTGCGGATATTCCGGCGGTGACGACGGCGTGCGAAAAGGCTTTGTCGGCGGCCGAAGAAATGGCGGGGGTAGTCTCGAAGCTTTGTGTGGTCGGAATCGCGGGGGAACTGATTAAGGGTAGCACTTCGACCGTGCGATATCGTCGGAAATCTGGGAGTAAGCCGATTTCTGAGCAGGAAATGCAACGGATTGTCAACACGATTCAAGAAAAAGCTGGCGACAAGGCGCGGCGCGAAGTGGCACTCGAGACAGATAATCCAGAGGTGGAGGTGAGGCTGATTAATTCCGCGATTGTGTCACTTTCGATCGACGGCTACAAGGTCTCGAATCCAATTGGATTTAAGGGGTCGGAACTGGTGATTCAGTTTTACACGGCGTTTGCACCGCTTGTGCATATTTCGGCGATTGAGAAAGTTTGCACGGAGTTGTCGCTCGATGTACTTGCGGTCGCAGTGGAGCCGTTCGCGGTGTGCCGAGCGTGTCTCGGAGACGATCTCGACTCGAATTTCTCGGCGGTAGTGATGGATATTGGGGGCGGCACGACAGATATTGCTGTGGTCGACGACGGCGGAGTCGAGGGGACGAAAATGTTCGGAATCGGGGGACGGTCGTTCACGCACCAGATTGCGAACCGGCTCGGACTCGATTTCGACACGGCGGAACTACTTAAGCTAAATCTTGACAATAATTTACTCTCATCGGACACGAGCGTGATTGGGCATTTTGACGCTGACGCAACCGTGGAAGACGCGAAACTTAGGAACGAACTTTCGGATTACCTCGATAATCATGCGCAACGTGCAAAAATCGAAGACGCAATTTCAGGCAATATCGACGTTTGGCTTTCCGGGGTTTCTCTGTCGCTCGACGAGTTTTCAAATATGGATGTGCTTCCGAACCGGATTTTACTCTGTGGGGGTGGAGCGGGACTACAAGAATTACAAGAGAGGCTCGCGACGGACGATTGGTACTCAGATTTGCCGTTCTCGCGTCGCCCGACCGTACATCTGCTTGATGATATTGATATTCCGGGGATGGAAAACACCACCGACGTCGATCTTGATTATTCTTATATTACGGCGTTCGGATTGCTACGCGTAGCGCTCGATACGCTCGGGGGGTCGGAAGAAGCGACTGGACTGCGAGCACGTTTAGCTAAAATACTGCAGAACTAAAAAAATGGGTCTTTCGACCCATATTTTTTATTCATCTTCAGAGGAATCTTCGATCGCCGAGAGGAGATCGTCTTCAACATTCCCCTTTTTCTTCTTTTTCGGCGCCTCGGCAAGGGTAACATCGAGGTCGAAGCCGGTCAATTTCGAAGCAAGACGGACGTTTTGCCCCTGACGGCCGATTGCGATCGACTGTTGATCCTGAGAAACGTAGACTTTTGCCACCGGAAGATTAGTCTTTTGCGACTTCTCGCCCGTAATCTCGACTTTGATAATCTCGGCTGGAGAGAGAGCTTCGCGAATAAACTCAGAAGTATTATCACTCCAGTTTACGACGTCGATTTTCTCTTTTTCGCCAATTTCATTCGTCACAGCCTGGACGCGAACACCGCGACCACCGACAAAGGTACCAACTGGATCGACACCAGGCACGGTTCCGCGCACCGCAATCTTTGTGCGACGACCAGCTTCGCGGGCGATCGCCATAATCTCGACGGTGCCGTTCTCAATTTCCGGAACTTCTTGGATAAAGAGCTGGCGGATAAATTCGTCCGAAGCACGAGACAAAATCAACTGCGCACCACGCTCGTCACGGTCGATTTTCGAGACGAGAACCTTAATACGGTCACCAACGGTGTAATATTCGCCGTCAATTTGTTCGGAGCGAGGCATAATACCACTGGCTTTACCGAGGTCAATGCGGACAACTTTCGGCTCGACGCGAGCGATCACGCCAACTTGAATCGTGCCAACTTTATCTTCAAAAGCACTAAGTACAGCATCGCGCTCAGCGTCGCGAAGTCGCTGTTGAATCACCTGTTTTGCCGTCATCGAGGCAACGCGACCAAAAGTCTTCACTTCGTATTCTTCGCTTACAATATCGCCAAGCTCGACCTTGCGGTTCTTTTTCCAGGCTTCAGTTTTCGGGATTTCGGTCGCCGGGTTGTACGCGAGCCCATCTTCAATCACTTCTTTGTCAACAAAAACTTTCGCTTGACCGTTTTTCATGTTAATTTGGCAGCGAACATTCATGTCTTTTTCACCCTGTTCCTTACGCCAGGCGGCGGCAATCGCCGTTTCGATCACGTCGATCACGGCATCTTCAGGTAAATTTTTCTCTTCCGCAATCACTTTTACCATCGCGGTCATCTGTTTGAGGTCTAAACCTTCCATTTTTCTCCTTTTCATTAAACAGACCGGCCCTCTTCGGGTCGGTCAAGTCGGTATACTCTTATTATATCAAATTTTGGCGATTTTTTCAAGAGGTTCGGCGCATATTAGCGTGTTATTTAATCGTGAAGACCAATGCCGTGCGATCGTCGTTTTTTCTTGCCATGTTAACAAGTTTATTCGAGGCTTCGGCGTCATTTTGCGAGCTTGCGACAGCTTCACCGATTTCTTCGTTACTTAGCATCTCCTGAGCCCAGTCGCCAGTAATACCATCCGAACAGAGAACGAGACGGTCGCCAGAGTCAACATAAAAGTCACCAAATTGCTCTACACGACCATACGGAATGCCGATTGCATTTGTAATTTTATTCCCCTCGCCTTCGTCGCGAGTAATCAAAGTTGCTTTTCCCTCTGGAGAGACGTGGTAAAGGCGAGAATCGCCGACCATCGCCCAAGAAATCACCTTTCGACCTTGGTATTCGTTCACTTTTGCGACAACGCCAGTAGTTTGGCCGCGTCCCGCCACTTCGCTTTGCATGATTGCCTTATTGGCTTCAAGCAAAGACTGGGCAAGCTCTTGCCCGAAGTGTGGTTTTTCGTCTGCAACTAAATTCTCAACAGTTTTTGCTGCCAATTTTGAGGCACCTTGACCGTTTTCGGAGCCGCCGACGCCGTCGAAGACACCGAACATCGCGACATCCGGACGAGCAAGTGCCGTGTCCTGGGACTCACTAAAGTCGACTCTTTCGCCAAGACGCGGACGCAAGCCTTCTTTAGCCTGACGTTTAGAAATGTCGCAACGACCAAAATCGGCGAGATGTTCGCTTAGTTTTTCGCGCTGCTCCATTCTCTCTGGGGCGTTTCCGGTCGGGCGCGGAGCAATATTCGGAACCACGGGAGCCGAGCCGAACTGCGCGATTCCCTTTTGCTTCATCTCCTCAAAAGTTGTGTAATATTCTTTCTGTTTACCGTACATTCGTTGCTCAAATTCGGTAAATGCGTCAACATATTGTTGGTATTTTGCCTCTGGATTACTACGACGGATCCTCTCGAGAGTAGTAGTGCGAAATTCTTCAGCGTGAACAGGGGTAGGATAATTTGCAAGGAAGTCTTCGACACTATCTGGGGTTACTTCGCCGACGCCGTCAAAGCCGAGCCCAGACCCCATGGCGAGGATCCGGCGCATCTGACGAGTTTCATTTAAGGCATTAAAGACCGATTCGGCTCCGTCGCGGTCGTACGGGCGGGCGATTTTGCCGATGATGTCCGCTTCGTCGTTCTTCGTAATTTCGCCGTGTGCCATTTTCCGCATCACATCGTCACGATCTTTATCCGGAATATACGGAGCTTCGCCCCTAAAAAGCTTCGGGTCGCCAGTAAGTATAACTGCGGTTAGCTTATCTTCGTGTTTTTGTTTAAGAAGCTCCTTCCTCCGGTAAGCCTCGGCAGGGTCGGGCATATTTGGAGCCGTTTCAGGCGCAGGAGTCGGAGCGTTATTGTGTCTTTTAAAAAAATTAAATGCCATGATAATATTTTAGCACGTTTTTAGGCAAAAATAAACATAATCGTGATGATTATGTAAAAATAGACTGTGTGACGCGAGGGGTTAGTTTTTGTTTGCCAGCAAAAAGCCACCCTTTCGGGTGGCTCTCTGATAATTTGGCACCTTGCTAGTTTCCCGCTATTGCAGTATAATCGCCGCTACCGGGCTTGACTTCTGTGTTCGGAATGGGAACAGGTATTTCCCCGGCGCTATGGGCACCAATTGCGCCTTTTGAATCTATATAAGCTTTCATTTGGAGGGCGGGATGTCAACAGGCGATCCTCAATTACCAAACTTCCGCTTTCGTCTTCAAAATGCGAATATTGATGTCCATTCAGTGCAGACAAATTATTAATAGACTGGTGCTTCGAGCACCGTTTGCTGACTAAGTCTATCATACTTATCGCAAAATGTAAAGCATAATTACGATAAGTATGAACATAAAAAGGCGATGGATCTATTAGTATGCTTCGGCTAAACACGTTACCGTGCGTACACCTTGCACCTATCAACCAGATCTTCTCTCTGGGATCTCATAGGGAATTCTAATCTTGGAGTGGGCTTCGCGCTTAATATGCTTTCAGCGCTTATCTCTTCCGAACATAGCTACTCGGCAATGCAGCAGGTG
>Ga0181612_117461_pt1 | contig 17806 bp, 5 predicted proteins | sample HoacroProtozoa21_FD_119630 | JGI IMG/M metagenome (GOLD analysis project Ga0181612, IMG submission 119630) | Hoatzin crop microbial communities from Cojedes, Venezuel. Combined Assembly of Gp0051906, Gp0051904, Gp0051908 | reverse complement strand
CTTCCTTCCTTCCTTCCTTCCTTCCTTCCTTCCTTCCTTCCGCTCCTATTCTCATAAGTCTGCTGGGAGCATGTCTCACCTGAAACCAGTGCAGGACGCCAACTTTGCATAACTTTATAAAAAAAGTCCACTCCAGTTTATGCCCTAGGAGTGGATACCATACTGGTGCTGGAGAATGGTGATCTTTGGTCAGACTGTGCGTGATGCATGCTGTAATGAGATGACAATGGGGCTGGCAGTCAGTGCTGGAGGTGGCACTTAGAAAGCAGTGAGCCCTCTTCTTTCTCCTGTCCCACAAGTCATCAACTCAAATAATCTCTGTTAGGGTGGGTGTTCCTGACAGATGACCTGGAGCTTCAGGGACATTCAAGAAAAAATGTGTAAGGTTGAGGGAGGAAGCTGAATTGGAGAATGTGCTCCTGGGCTGAGACTAAAGTATGGTCAGTCCCTGAGAAATCCCTGTAAGGATATGGAAAGCTTCAAAAGCTCACTAGATTCTCACAACAGGGTGGGCAGCTTATAAAGATGAGTGGGATTCCTTCCTCTGTGAAACCTGTAGTGGAGAGACCTGGCCCGAAGGTCCCCATTGGGTATCCAGAGCCTGTGCATAGGCTTCTGCTGCTTCCACACTCTGAGAGCCACACGAGAGTCTTCACGGGAAGGACAGGAAAGCCCGGCAATCCTTAACTTCAGATCAGGCATTTCTGAATGTTTCTGAACAAGCTGGCTCATCCCAGACAGGATCTAGTTGCATAGGACAGAGCAACTCAAGGGTTACTGCAGTCTGCAGTGGGATACGAGTTCAGCTGGACAGTCAGCGGCGGAGTCACTATTGTGCATCCTTCTCTGCAGTGTGGGTTTCATCCACAGCAGACACCCTAGCACAGACGCCAACCTTGCAACTGTTAACAGGCAATGGAATTTAAAAGACCACATATATTTGAAGCCTTTATTGCTTTAGCTTTGTTGTTTCTGTATCCTCAGGCTTCACATTTTCCACATTTTTACAGTGATAAGAGTGAGAAACTATTATAGCAAAAACTTAAATTCTCAGTTGACTATATGACTTCAGGTTGTGATGGCTTTAAAAGAAAAAAACAAATACTTCAAGACTCTAGATCATGTGTTGAGAGGACTATATGAATATCAATCAGGAGTAAATCCATACCAGGAAATAGAAATTGTTTATAAATATCTAAATGACAGAATACAGCAAATCTTAACATCTTACTCCTGTAGATTGCCACAGAATTGTACTTGCATGAAGCCATTAACCCCGAAAGAGTTTAGATTACATGAAAGACTGACTGAGAATCTGTCACGTGCCTACGCTCAGTGTAGGTCAGTGTATTCACATAGCAAAACTGAAGGAAACTTTAGGAAAATTGTCTTCACCTAGAGAAACTCTTACCTAAGGTTCTGCTGGAATTTGAATGATGTCCTAAGTTAAAATTAAAGATGATGAGATGGCCACAGGAGCAGTGACCACATAGGGAAGAGTGCAGACCAGAATGACTTTTCTTAAGCCAAAAAAGCATGGCACAGGATGACACGCTTGTCTTTGTCCATCCATCTTGTAAGCGCAATTATTACACAGATAGGCAAAGTCCTGGTAATGGCACACACAAATTTGTCATGGAAAAAAGGGCAGAAGAGCATATGAGCAACAACAAATCTTCTTAACCTTTCTGATGGCTTGTTCACTCATAACTGAATCATACATTTTAAACATTCTTTGGATACAGAAATGTGTTAAATGCACCATATACGAAAAAGATACAGAAAAACTGGAAGGGATTCAGAGGAGCATAAGAACAATCACAGGCTTAGAAAGCATGGCCTGTGAAAGAGGTGTGAGGAGATTTATTTAGCCTAAAAAAGAGAAGTTGTGCTGTTTCACATCACAGATAAGCCAGTCCAACCACTGGCACTTGTCTGATGCCCTCCCCAGGGCTTGATTCAATGAACGAAGTCAGCAGAAACCTAATTTTATTAAAGAACTGAAAGCTTCACTTTATCCTCTGAACTGGTTCGTCACAATCACATGAGGGCTGGCTGAATGGGGAAAAAATGTAGGGTGGTTCATTTTGGCAGCTGCTAGCCTTCAGACTGGCTTAGCTTTAATGTGAAAGTGCACCATATATGGGTACACAATAAAGAAATACAATCCGTATATTTTAGGAAGAAAGGGATGTTGAGCAACTTCGCTATATCCACTGAGAAAGAAGACAAAAAGATATCTGCTAAATATTTATCAAAGATTCTTGTTTTATTTGAAAACACCTTCTATAACAGGAAGGGTGCAGGGTACTGAAACATTAAAATACCCTACGTAAGAATACTGTGGAATTTCCTTCACTGGAATTATTACCAATGTATTACACTGGTGTCTGACAGGACTAATCCAAGATTTTGTATTCTGCCTCGGTGCAGAGGTGGATTGGAGGATGATCTCTTGAGATTTATTCCATCCCTCCCTTTTTGTGACTTCATGATTTGCTGAATTCACCCATCCTGCCTGAATTAGCTCTAACTGAACTCAATACTACTTGGAAAAATGATTTTAACAAGAACAGGGTCAGATTCTAATACTGCTATTTGACTAATATTTTGTTGAAGACCAGAGAAGCATCTGTGAACACACTGTCCATGAACCCCTTATCAAACACACCACTCATGATCTGCTTTGTACTCTGGAAAACTTCCTAGATTGGCACAGCTGGTCTCTAAATACACCATGAAAATAAGCCCATGAGAATAAGTCATACTTCAGAGGTTATTCCCAGGCTTACGGTTCAGACCACAAAGGGGATTGCAACACTTGCAAGTAGTTGCTCAAGCATAGTGGAAATCCAGTTGCAAATACTGGAAGCAGGGTCACGAGCTGGGACATGTATACACTGAGATATACAATTTCATTAATATATGAGAAGAAAAGTACAACATACAGTAGATTTTTGTTGAAATATAAGTGATGTTCATATTCAAACTGCAGAAGTGTGAAATTGGAGTTAAAATGAAGCAGAGAGATGTACACGTATTCATGACTTTTTTTTTATTTCTTTTTGGAAAACTTTTCCAGAAATGACAGGCTGCAGAATCAATGAATCAGATCTGGAAAATACTGAAATGCACCTAACCTTCTGTCTCCCCCACAGTCAATAAATGCCATTATTAATTATATTCTCTAGTGACGTGTTTTGTGGACAAACTAAACACTACAGCTTTCCTGCACAAAACTCTCTACTTCCTTTACTGTAGGGAAGTTCTGGGAAAAGCCTTAGGGAAGTTCTGGGAAAAGCCTTGTAGGAAGAATAGAACCAAAAAGAAGTTACAGGCATTTATTAAGAAAATGTGCCAGTTACTTTAATTAATAAAGCTTTGTTATCCAAAGAACTAGTCGAAACAGGTCAAATACAGGAACTCTGTGGATTCATCTAGACTTTACAGGTGTGGGATCAAGCTAAGAAGTGTGCTTTGGGGAGTATCTTTTCAAGTCTTTGGAAGTCCTGTCAAAGGGAGAGGATCAATAATAATTTAGAGGGAGCAGGTAAGACCTTCAAAGAAATCTGAGCACAGAACTTGCTGTGTAATCCCTCCCACCCTGCCAATGCCGCGCGGCCTCACATGGGAACCACCACTGTGGGACACAAAGCTGCCATCTGCAGTTTGAGGAGTGGGCAGCTTTCTTCTTTGACGAGCCGTGCTACCTTTGAAGCTGGGATCTACTTGTTCCAATGGGACTGATTAAAGAGGGAGAGGAAACTTCAAAAGACTTCACTGCCTCTGTGAACTGAGCAGTCAGAAGGCTGCACTGACAACCTCTTGTGACATGCACCATAGTTTATTTTTTAACTTGTTCCTCATTCTGCCCTTTAACATTAGCATCTTCTTTCCATTTGCGTGTGAGAATGCTGAAGTGTGCAGCCACATCGTAAAATAATCAGTTCCTCTACCTTAGTCAGGACTCTCCCTAATTTCTCCCCACTGGGCTTTGTGTATTTTTTGCTCTGAAGTTTTGTTGTCAGTCACACATTTTTAAAGCCATTGTGATTCTGATTCAGCTGTGTCATACACGGTTGTGAATGCCTGACTGACAAGAGATATATCTTTATCATAGGGATAATTCAATGGGAAGTGCAGTAGTTACCGCTACATGGAGTAGGAGAGAACAAAATGATAACTGAATCCTGAAGAGGAGTCTGCAACTCCTCCAGGCCTCTGTGTGTGTGTGTTAATTTAACTTAATTTCACTCAACGCTGATCTGTGCTGATGCTGTCCGTTCCCCCGTTGCCAGACGCAGCCCATCTACTTTATGAGTCCAACACAGGATGATGCGCGAGTGAGCTCCCCTTTCTCAGTCCTGGTGGTGACCCTTGGGCCAACATCCTCTGCTCATTTCTTTCTCCCGCTGCTGTCTGCCCTTGTGGAAGGAATGACTTCCTCAGCTGGTTCACCAAAATACCACTTCTCATCCAAACTCCTTCTGAAAAACACATTTCATAAGACACCCTTACTTACAGGAACAAATTTTAAAAGTAATCACACCGGGAACTTCCAAGTGTCTCCAATTTGACAGGTATGTCTTTTCAGGGTGTAATGTTAAAAGGCCAGGGGTTTTCTTTATTTTGGTGATACTGCATCAAACATATTGCCCGTCAGGTAACACAGATGTCCCATTCGAGGAGTCCAAACTAAAGATGAAACCAGGTCCATATTTATATAATAAATAAGCTGGCAGAAATGCTTTGATGATTATGCAGGCCTCTAGTTTTTGCCTGTCTTGAAATTGTTGACCTCAGCAATCCACATCTCATCCTTTGAAAGACAAACATTTTACTTCACTTATTCTCTCAGTTTATAGTTGTGACTTTGATCTTTCCCTTGAACACCAGAGGACTAATTCATCCTTTATATGAGTCCTCTCAGGATAACAGAGGCCACACAGATGACAGTTCTTGTTTTCACTGGTTCTGCTTTTGCCATGATCATTCAAAATACAGGCATAAAAAGAGAAAAAAAGAGAAAGGATGACCTCACTTGATGTACCTCATCACATACATCATGAAGACCCTGTCCCGTGGCTTACTCCCACCACGTGTTTGCAACAAGCCATTTCTTTCCCAACCACTCTCCAACAAGCAAAGGCAGATGCTGTCACCCTGTCCCTGCTCCTCTCTTCTTCCAGTCCTGCCCCCACTCCTTGCAGGTAGCAGAGGTCCTATTTGGCATATCCGTACTGATAAACAGAAGAGTGTGAGGCGGTGAGCTCTGGCTTCGGACCTCTGATAATCTACATTGCTTAATACTTAATCTTGTGTTTTTGCTCTTTATTGAATGACCTCAGTTAGCTCTGTCTGCAAGACAATCAGCTCCTGAGCCATTAGCAGAGTGGACAAGAGTCAGCTGGTCTCACCTGACCTCAGAGCCACAGCCTGCAAAGAGAATTTGCAGACCTGGAGAAGACAAAGGCATGGTGAGGCATCCTGTCTACTGCCCTCCCAACAGACTTCCAGTTACATGGTGAAGCACTAACCTTATTGCATTAGTACTGTTTGCTCCCGTCAATGACACTGCTACTGTATTTACTGCTGAGAAAAGAGCTGAAATAAAAGTGACCGCTAATTAATCACGTGATTCTGGAACCATTTTTTACTTGCACAACAGCAGTTCCACTTTTTTTAAACCTCTAGGGATAGACGGCAACTGCGCCTGCCAGTGAAGGCTGCCAACAGCATCAGTAAAGATATACAGCTTGTTCACTTTTAAGTAAATAAATCTTGGGATAAAAATAGAAGTAATGAAACGTCACTTGTACTGCTTGCTATATACCTACACTCCTGGCTATGTACACCGGAGCAAACGCTATGTGCGTGACTCCGGTGTAATTTCATGTGGAGAATGACACTGTTCAGAGTCTGTGGAGTAAGTTCACACCACCCTGATTGGGCTAGCTGGCACTGCCCATGAGCAGAAGTGCCTCTTTTTGAAGAGACTTCAGCTGTTAAACTTTCTTCATGAAATGGCTTCTTTGAGCTGTGCTACTGCAGTGCCTTAAAAATGGATACCAGAGACAGTGCTGCCACCTAATGCTCCCAGGGGCATGGCCCCTCGGTCTCACCAGGGGAACCACAGCTTGGGTGGTAAGACTTGGTATTTACTTTAAAATTAAGTTAAAAAAAAAAATTAAAATCTAATAGTTAAAAAAAAAAAATTACCGCAAAATTAAATACCAACTTTGTCCTTTACAGAGTCAGGAAATCAAAATAAGCCTTCATTACTCTCCTGTCAGAGTTTCAAAAAGAAAACAAGCCCTCTTGCCACCTGTTTTGGAGCTTAGTCACAGGCTTCGATGCTGTTATCTTTGGCTTGTTCAGTGTTAAGGGTTTTGTTAGGAATATACTGAAACTGTAGGCAATTAGCATCTCACCAGACTAAGGCTTTATATGAACAAAGCTGTTCTTAAAGAAAGGTATGATGGATGATAGCCAGAAAGAGTAATATCAGAAAGAAGAAAACCAAGATCAAAATCACATTAAAATACATGACCTAAAAGTGATAGTGCATGTATTTATATTTTTTCTACATCACCTGTCCTATACAACTGAAATTATTAGCCTGAGTCGTAGAAGTCTTGTCGTTGATAAACGCTACCAGAAATGCACCTAAAGAGTTACTATTTTAAGGTCATAATGGAAACCATCACAACATTCATAGTGCTAAAATGATACATTACTGGCAGAAGCTAATAGCTGCTGCTGATACTCTAAAGCTTTGCTGAAACAGAGCACCGACGTTTGTGGACAGAAAGAGATGTGGTTCATCCGGATTAATTCAGTCACAACAGACCTGACTAGTGAGGGGTAGTTCTAAGGTCACCATAAAATCAGTGCTAAAGGAACTGTGCTGGGGTTTTAAGAAATAGGCCTGTGACCCTGCAGCTTTCAATGACACTTTATTAAAGAATTTGATTAGAATTTGTGATTTAACTACTGAGTTGCAAAGGCTGCCAGAAACTGCTAAACAGGTGGTGATTTTGTCTTACAAAATGCATACGCAAATTTTGAAGGAAAGTCACTGCGCTGTTTGGGAAATTAAATTTCAGATCTCCTCCTAGGAAATGATGAAATACAGAAGTGTATATAGGAAGGCATGCATACAGTGCATTCAGTCACGCATGCTGGGTGAAATCCTGGCTCGAACCACAGGGAACTTGGCCACTGAGTTGAGAGAGGCCAAAATTTCAACTGCAGTCTTTACATCTGCATGTGGATTTCACCAGGCTTCCTGGCTTTTGGAACATCACTTCTTTGTGCTAGATTCTAAAGAAAACTGCTTTTTGCATTAAAAGCAGCACTTGACACACAGTGTGGCATTACAGCCTGCCCATAGTTTGTCTTCCGATGCTTTGAATCAGGATCATCCTTGCTTATCAAGTCAAGCTGCCTACTGCTTCGCTGCCCACGGTGTGTCAATGCTGCTTTGCGAGCCCGTTCTTTTGGTACTATTAGAGTCCTTGCTCATAAATCATTCAAATCCCTGAACCTGAGCCTTGCTCTGCTACTGCCTTTAGTCATTTTTATTTATGCCTGGAAACTCTTTAGGATGTCAGAGAAAAGCCAACTGAGACAAATGCATGCCAATGTGTTGCTGTCCTCCTTCGGTGCAAATTCAAACAGGCTAGCTTATAGGACCTGCAGTTTGAACAAGAGTGGAGCAGAGGAAGATTTCCACAGCCAGGCACAATTCTCAGCTGTGAGACAGGGACGAACAGCATTACCTCCTGGACAGCCAGGGGCCTGGTGTTCCCCGGCTGAGGCATATTTGACCTGGTCCTCGTTCGAATGCATCAGGCCAGGAAGTTTGCCCAGCCAAACCACTGTGAACATACTCAGAGTCCTTTCTAAAGAAAATTACTAAGAGTCTTAACACAAATTGTGATATTGAATGTGATACTCCCAGCCTAGCTAAAACACAACACACACACAAAAATAATAATAAAATGAAGAAATCGTCTGAATAGAAGTCGAGGTAGTAAGCTACTATGAAGTTCAAACTTAACAAGGATGGAAAGTAGAAGAAAAAATTACACCGGGTAAATTAGTACATACTTGCTTATTTGTGCAGTGTTAGCAGATAAAACATATCCAGACTTCATTCGCATTTACCAGTATATTGTCTCTCTCCCCAGTACAGCAGCTTGAAAGAGTACAAAACTACCTACTGTCTAGCCAGCTCAGGTGATAGGTGTTTGTGCTGTAGGGGTAGGGATTAATTACTTAAATTAGCTATGCTTTCCTGTGAAGCAATTTGCTAGAAGTAGTATGGATGGATTTATGGTTTGCAAATGTTGAGATACTCACAGCTGAGGAGAAGATTTATACAAACAACTCCAGTTAATGTATATGGGAATTGTGTGGCAAAGACCACTAATTAGCTTTGTGTCTTCAACCAAGAATCTTTACAGTGTCATGAATTTTCTCACAGAATCTAGTATTTGTGTTCTAGGGAATGTGAATATTATATAGAAGAGGAATTGTTTAAATCCTACAAGAACACTTAAAATAAGATGCAGGACCAGTGAATGGAACAAATCAGGTGTTAGCTCAAGCTGGTGTGATCTGTAAGGTTTAAATGCTCAATAAACTTACTGACAATAGCCAGCAGAGATTAGTAAATCAAATTTTATTCTTCACAGAGAAAACACAATATCAGCAAAAAGATTTTTGCTCGGTAGATGGGAAAAATAGGTTTCATGCAGAAGAATAAATTACATTAAGCAAAGAAAAACTAGTTGGCCAGTGGCTGTACAATCAGTTTTACAGAGTGCCAGTCATTATAATAGGTATAGTTGAGGTTATCTTGACGTTTCCCAACCTGTATATCAAATATTTATTGCTGAAATGTACCCAGATCTATTTCTGAAGAGTTCCTGTGGGTAATATAGTTACTAATACTAAGCAGAGTTACAAATATTTTTCCTTTGTATAGCTACCAGAAGACCCTCTCTGTTCTATTCATCTGCTCCTGCAGTCCATCTTACTCCTGACCCCCGCTCTATACGTATGATGCTTAGCTAATTTGGCACTGTTAATGATCTGGCCTCTTGTAACTGCAGAGATATCAACTCTTAGGGTTGTAAGCACCTCCTCTGCCTTCCCAAACATTTTTTGCTACTACAAAGTGAAAAATCGCAAACAGGTGCATTGAATATATTCACTTTGGATGATGGAATAAAGTCCCAGCACAGTAAAGAGAAGAAGGTTGAGTTTTCTTGGAGAAAGTAATCAGAACATGACCTACCAGTACATCTCCTGTTGTCAGACAGTAGTGATCCAAACGTCACCTTTTTCCACTAGAAATCAAGGGGACAGCCACATCAGCCTTGACCTGAGGACAGAGGCTGAGAGGTGAAGAAGAGAGGTCACCTGGGTAAGTTACTGATGAGTATTTTACTGTTTGAAGTCACTCCACTATCAAACAGGCCTGAATAAACACATTTCTCCTCTATATACAGTATTAAAGACCTGGCTACATAGCTATTGTACTCCTCTAAAACACTGAAAATAGGTACTTGAGGGCTCATGAAGTACAGAAAGAATAGCTCTGTACTTATTTTGCTTCTTCTTAGAAATGCGTTTCATTTCTTTCCTTCTCCTTTTTCCCCGTAACAAGCTTTAAGCTTCACAATTTTAATTTTTCCTTTTTCAGACTGTCAGTCACAGACAGTGTCTTGACTTACAAAGATAAGTTTTCTTATTCCAGAAGCCTTTTTTGTCACTATGACTGCAGGCTTTACACTTATCTTCTGCCTCTCAGATAAGCTCCCCCTTCACCAAAATCCATCCTCTAATCTCACCCTATTTCTTATGTGATTTAACCTCCTTGAGATGAAAAGATTATTTTTGCTTGTTTTATTTGAAAGGAATTTATTTAGGGGACTCAGTCCTGATATAATCTAGACTCAGGGCATACGACTGAAAAATGCAAACAATAATGAAGAAAGCTTTCCATTTTCTGAGAAAGGCAGACTGACAAAAACTGTACATACACAATACACATGAAAAATTAAAAGGTGAAAACAAACACTTTCCTTTGCATGGGCTTAAGTCTTTCCAGGCTAGCAAAACTTTATGGCATATACTCCTACCACTGTCTTGTTGCAACTACAGGAAAGATGGTTTCTGTGCTTAGTTCATAAGTAATTAATAAAAAAATTTTGTTTTGTAAACAGCTTGCAGATATACAAAGAGAGGAGAGCTTCTTAAAAATCTAATTCCTATATTCTTGAGGGCTCTGAGAGTCTGTAGATTGCTGGAAATAAATGGCTGTGATTTGTCTGTGAGTTCAGACATTTGCTTCACTAAAACTTCATTAAATCTAAACAATTATGTTCTTCATTCCATATCCTTTTTAAATGTCCTGATGGTCTCTCAAACATTTATTCCATTGGTATGCTCATTTTTAGTAATAATGTATTATTTATATTTACATACTTAACTGAAACCCTCAGATACTGTAGACAGATGATATCTTACAGGAAATCCCTACAAAGCAGAGTGGTAATCCCTCTATGTAAATACCTGACACACGAAAGCACACTCAGAATTTTCTAGACCCATTAATTTAATCCTATTTGCGTCTCTCCAACTAAAGAGCAAAATACATGCAGTGAACTTTTCTAAGCAGGCAGACAGCCTTATCAAACTCATCTCCAAATGAACCGCAGCAACTGTCGGTTTTTCTTTACAGGTAAGAAGCAGCTGCCTGTGATGACTCTGGGCAGTAACATCTCATTAGCATGGCACACCGGGAAGCTGGGGAACCATCAGCTATGCCTGCTGAAGTTAATTCCAAGTTTCTTCAAGCTTGGCTCAGTCCAAGCAGAAAATCAAGCTGGGTTACGCAGTGGATAACGGGTTCTGGAAACACTGCTGTGGGTGAGAGCTGGAGGAAATGTTCTGGCAAACTCAGCTTTGGGCCTAGCAGAGGCTGCCTTCTGCTATTTCACTCCCTTGGCAGAGATTTTTGGCAGTTAGGCAGCAAATCATTTCCCCTGCCAAGTAAGTGAAAAGAAATGTATTCTCTATGACACGTTAGTGAACGTGGCAGGTCAGGGTGGGTATCACTGAATAGGAGGTCCAGCATCTCGCTGTGGCATGGGTTGCACAGCTGAGATGCGCTGCCTGCAGGAGCTAAGAGTATCTAATTACAGCCCTCACTCACAGATGTCCCCACTGGCAGGAACCCTAGTTACAGCCATCAGTGACATGTACTTTGGCAAGGTCCTGACAGAATGGATGTTTTCCAGGACGCCTGGAGCAACTAAGAGCTTGTGGAGCTGCACCCTCCACGGAGGAGGGTCTGTGCTCTGAGGCCAAAGAAGGAGAAACAAGTTTAGTGGAGTATGGTAACAATAAAGGGTTCTATGTGCATCTAAATTGTTTTTCAGGTGGGAAGGTGAACACCGAGTCTCTAATGAGACTTCATTAATTTCATTTCAGTCCGTGGCAAGAGGTGATGAAATCTGGTGGACAGGTACTTAACTGTGGAGCCCAGCAGAAAGCTGCAACCACCTCTACCATATTCAAAGCATCCTTGAGGGCTGATACCCTGGGCGGACATGAGCAAGCAGGGGACTGTGAAACACTATACAAGTGTTGTGAAGCCGTTCATTCCTTGGCAGTTCAACACCGCTCATTAGTTTACGCGGGCTGTGGAACAAGCTGGGTTTGACACCGATACGGTCAGTTCTGCCACTGAGGATACGAGCTTGGGTCTCAGTAGAGAAAAAAACTAGTGCAGACGTGGTTCTCCTAGGTAGCCAAGAAAGGTAGCTAAGGCAGCCAAAAACCAGTTGACAATTTATCTATGTTAGAGCGTCTGCTGTGGGCTTTCACCCCCTTTGTGCTTTTACAGATGCTGTAAAAATCCCTGGTAAGGACTGTGATCATCTGTTACAACAGGAATTTAAAATTGATTTCAACAGAGAAAAAAAGGCAAAGAGAACTAAGCAGAACATTCAGTTTCTGAGTCTGTCAAAATGAATGATTGCATTTCGTTTGTTCATTTTAATCTAAATTAAAGAGTTAACATCGGTTAAGCACAGGTTGCATTGTTAGACAATGGCAGTAAGCAAAAGCAAATGCATTAATTACTGTTTACTGACTACAGGTATGATTTTGAAAAGTGCTAGATTAGCGAATAGTATACTTCCAATAATCACAGCTAAAGCTAATACATAGATTTGAAACACACGCTCGCCAATGTCATTATTATTAACTATTTTACCTTTGAAGAATCTGTTGAAAAGAATAATTATATGAACACATTTTTAATTCCTTTGTTAAAATACATTTCTGTAAGAAAAGGGTATAAGCAAGAACTCAAAATTGTGAAAATTTCATTAAAAAGCATTTTCTCTTGGATAGACTTCATGCCCAGGAATGATACCACCCTTGTGATTAGCTTCTCAGAGGAACAGGCTTAGGGACAATACTTAACTTACTCATCTGCAAACCAACGCTCTTCTTTTTTGATTGCAGCTCCCTCCAGAAAAACGTGCTTTTTCCCCCACTAAAACCTACTCTGAAGCCTGACCAACCCTACAGGAAGGCAGGTGGATAAGAAGCGGGAGTAGAGGTTGTTTCTGATATCCTAATTAACTAGATAATGAGTTGTGTTTTCCCTGTTAGGAGACGCTCTTTTGCTGAACCCTCATACTGTCAAATTCTAGGAGACGGCGTAAGGCTGTTGATCCACATTGATGGTTAATGTAGAAGATCAATGTAGTTTCCACTCACGTTTGCACAGGCCTGGTTGTCTTTCTGTCGCTGCCGTGGTAGAAGCTGGGTCAGAATGTTATTTATTCACAGACAGGAAAATCACCAAGGGAAGATTCAAAGACGTGAATGAAACCTTTCACAGAGATACAGAAGATTAATTTCAGAGAGTCAAGGTTCACAAAAAGAATCCTGATTTAAAACTGCTCCATGGGGGTTATGAGTAATTTCGCACAGGAGAAAACCCTCACATGTTGTGCATGTAAAACACCACACCACCACATATTATAGAACGACATAGCTGTCCTCTGCTTTTTTGGTGTCAGGCAGAGCTGTGACTTCCTGACAATTAACCCAGGCAGGGAAACAGGAAATCAAGCATTGCATTTTCCTAGGTATCACCTGAAAAGAAGCAGCTGCCAGTACTTGCACATGTGGCATAAGGTGCGTAGCCTCTTTTCTCGTGTCCTCCAAATTCGGTGACGCTCAGGATGTGTGTGGATGGTGTCCCTTTCAATGCTTTTCTTTACTGAGGCAGGAGGAACCTGCGTGCCACCGTGACATTGAGAAGGGTAGCTTTTGTCTTCCAATCTTTGTGAAGGTGCTTGAAGGAAATTAATACAGCTCTGAACTTCACTAATTGCTCACTTGATTATGCTTCTCGGCCACACTGTGTAGCTCTGTATCGCCCAAGGACATGGAACACACAGCTAATGGCTGTCCTCCCTCCCTCTCCCCCAGGCTCTGCAGAGCGCTGCCCTGACGAAATTATTCAGAGCAATGGCTGTATCACACTGGCAAAAGGGAAGTGCGTGAGCACTCCTGAATTCCCTCCTAACCTGAATTATTCTATGATTCTTCAATATCGTTCATGCTTGAACATGTGTATTTTCACAGCAGCTGGACTTCCTAGAACATGCAGTTCCGACTAAACATATTCAACTGTACATGCAAACACACAGGCAAAACAATTTATACGAACAGATATTATCAGATATAACTTCACAGATAACATTCATTACAATTCACATGAAATACAGACATCTACGATTTCGTGTATTTGTGTTGTCCAGCTATGTGCAGTATGTAAGACCAAGTCTGCAGCGAGAGAGCACTCTGTTTAGAAGGAGCTGAGTTCTTCTGTCTTTTGGTGGAATAACGCGCAATACAAGTTTTTGGCAACGTTACTTGAGTATAACGCTGAGCCTGATAGTTTCACTCTCAGCAATGATTCAGAAATGGGAAAGGTTTCATCTAACAGCCATCCATCGACTGTCAAAGTCAAACCTATGGAACTGTACCCATTTTAGACAGCATATAAGCACCAACTCTTTGGCAATAAATTCTGCTGTGGGACTAGCCATACTCTTTTTCCTGGATCCTATAAGAAAGATTGCAAAGCTTAAATGAAGCATATTTGAGGCTGTGGTTCAGGTTAGATTGCTAACTCCTTTTGTTGGTTTTATGCAGGAGGCTAAATATTTCACTGCATTCAGTATTAAAAATTCAGACAATTCAGTCATATCTAATCAAGCATTTTCTAAGCAATATTATACCATTTCACACAATACTGACTGAAAGAAGAAATAATAAACGCCAACCACCACTTCTAGTTCAGAGCAGGGATAAAATGTGCACTTGCTTTGTTAAGTTTCTCGAAAAGAAGTTGAATACACTAATATAATAATTTACATCTACTTTCTGTGACTGAAAAGGTGTAGTTTTCTGTTTATTGTGCGCCTTGGGTCGTGCTTGCAACACTGGGGAGCCCTTTGCGTTTCTCAATTGCAATGTGGGTTTGCTCCCGCTAGGTGCTACCCTTCCTCTATGGTTTGTGCAGGAAACCATCCTCCCTCAATAAACCCGGACCACCCGCGGGTGCGCTACCCAAGATGCGAAACAGGGGCTCCTTGTTCATCCCAGCGTGATGGAAACATCTTTCTAAACACTGACACAACAAAAGTCTCCCCCCCAAAAAAAACCCCAACCCAAACAAACACCCAAAACCCAGCGTAAACTTGTCAAAATATTAAAATAAGAAAAGCTGTTGGATCCCATCAGACGACAGCATGCACCCAACACGTAGCTAGTTCTGGCAGGCAGCTGATAGCAACCACTGAAATGTGACTGTCTTATCTGAAGGAGCGACTGCTCAGAAATATCGTGGTACCGCACAGTCAAAGAAATTCAACTACACTTCTATTGTCATGAAGCCCAGCCTGCCCATTAGACTGCATTAATATTTAACGCCCTTCACAGGGGGTGCATGCTGTACGAGGCATTCTGTGGCAGCCTTGAGTGTTACATGTACTAATATTTCACTGTCTCCCACACAAAATACGAAAAAACCACTGAGATTATGACTGCGTTATGCAACCCGGTGACTGACACGTAAGTAAAAACAGTCGATATATTTGCCCATTTGTAATACGCCCAGACGAGGTCCAATTCTCCTCACTGGAGACAAACGTGGCCAAAAGGAAAGAGATAGGAAAAGGAGAAGAAACAAGTGGAATATTTTGTGAAAACAGGGAAAAATCCGTTAAAGAAAGAAGTTACAATAACCAAAGCCTTGCAGGCAGGCAAAGTATCCTTGCTTGCATGAAGCAGCAGTGAGATGCCCAGAGAAGATGGTTCTTCTGAAGAGAGGTTGTTTCAAAGCAGATATTCCAGTGCTGGCCATGTTTTTAAGCCCAGAAAATGACAGGTATCTCAGGGCCAAACACCGCGAGCTGGGTCTTTGCCCAGGACTGTTGAACAGGCTCTACGAACAGTATCTTCCCATGAGAAGGCTCCTTGCTCCCTTTTTGAAGGGGAGTCAGGGGTCAGCTTGCACGTTGGCACACCGGACACTGCAGTGGGACGGACTGGTTGGTGCCCCGAAAGAAAGGCCTGGGAGAGCGGCCCAAATAAGGTGCTTGCTACAGCTGTGTCCCTCTCCCCACTATAATGTGCGTGGCTTTGGGACATCGTATGGTGCTGCACAGGAGCATGGTGGGTCCTTCACATTCGGCCTCCCACCACGTGATAGGCAGGTGGAGGTAAAGCTCTGGAGAGCCAGCGTCTGAGAGAGCCACATAACCTACTCGTCTGTGAAGCTTCTGAGAACATGAGCTGAAAGGTCTACTGAGCTCAGGTCTTACGAAGTCTGCTCTCAAATCTAACAAAGCTCAAGGCAAATAAAAAGCTCAAGTCTAATAAATATGTTCGTGCTGTTTTTGTTAACCTACATTAATACTCACCTAAAGCCAGAGAAATTCACTTTAATTAACAGATGAATTAAACATCCCATTTTTTTATGCGGGAGCATTTGTAAGACTCACCTGCTGGTAGGTACAAAATCTTCCACTGCAAACTCTGCTATGAGTAAGTGCCCGCACGAGCGTTCTATGATCTCATCTCTGGGCGCACAGTTTAATCACAGCGCTCCCAATTGAGAGCCCACACGAGAGAAACCGAGTTTAAAATACGACTCTGTGGGAGGCTCTCGAGGTGGCTTCTTGCTAAGTACGGCCGGCAGCAGGGTGACGTGGGGGTAGATGCCACATTAAGAGACTGAAAGGCAAAAGTAACTCCATGAAGCTGCCACCAGCAAACCACAATGTGAAAATTTCATGTGCTTTTAGTCTGGTGAATTGACCCTAAAATAGTATAGGGAAAGAAAACAAAGCTTCCCTGTGTGCTAGCAGATAAGTCACGTTATTTCCCCTTTTTTCTATAGCCACAAACTCAGATGTTTAAATGGGTAGCAAATCAACTTCATTCAAGCTTATTTTTTTTCCCCTTACTTTCCAGAGCTGTTTCCACCTCTCTCCTACTCCCCTCAAAAAAAAAAAAAAAAGCAGAAAGAGAGAAACGAGTTGCTTGTCACAAAATGTCAGCAAAACACCAGATTGACCTACTTTGCCATTTTGCCCTCACAAATGAGAATGCTTGGTGGTCAAAGTCCTGGCGGCTGGCTTTGCCACGTGGAAAAAGTAATGTTCTGCATCTTTGCTGCTCTACTTTTAGTCTTATTCAGATTAAACTCCTGTGAATTCTGCGTGTCCGGTGCCCTAAACCCACCCCATCTCCCTCGTTAAACCACAGTACCTCCCTGTCAGCTCTCCCTCGACACATCGTTCTTCTTTGTCATCTATTCCCTTTTCAAAACTTCTGTTTCTCAACTCCCCCTCTTCTTCCTCTTCTTTTCTTCCTCTTCTTCCTCCTCTTCTCTTGGGCAAACTTAGCTTGCCTCTTGAGAACTAACTTGCCTTTCCTTCCTCTCCCATTTCTCAATTTTTGAAGGGCTTCTTACCAATTGCCTCTGCGTCTTCCAACTTCTACTTCATGGCCCGCTGCACCAGGGCATTTGCAGCAGGGTAGCCTGGAGAGGGCCTCTCTCACCCTTGTGAAAGGAAGGCATCGGCCGTTTCCCTCACACTCCTCGGACCTTCCTCTCCTTTCAGCTGCTCTCTGGAGGAAGAAAGCGCGCTTGAACTCCCAGAGGAGAGCAACCGAGCGCATCGAGGCGGCAGCTCTTTGCCGCTGCTTGCAAAGAGCCACAGAAACACAGATGAAATTCAAGCAAAAGCCTGAAACGTAATTTAAAGGCTCTCTGCCAACGCATGTTAAACAGGTGCTTATGTTCCACGCGGATCCCGATGTACCTAACTAATCCAAATTAAACCCGAGCTGCAAGGGCACCCAGCCACACACCTATCTGCGCAGACACGAGTGGCCAGGCTCCCACGGCAAAGTGCCCCTCGACAGACGGCTGGAGGGGACCCCCGACGGCTCCGGGGTCCCCCTCGCCATCCCCCGGCGGCGGGGCAGCCCAGCCCGGGCTGCGGGTCGGCGGCCGGTTTCCACGGCGGACCCACGTCGTGGGAGCCCCTCGCAAGCCCCGACACGGCAGGGGCAGCACCCCACGCTGGCGTTTTCCCCCGTGGGAGGCGACGGGAGGGAGGGGGCACCTCGTCGGGGAGGGGCGGCCCCCCCCTAGGTTTTACCCTCTCGACCCGGGGACGGCAGGGGCGCGGGT
>Ga0181612_106429_pt1 | contig 17806 bp, 14 predicted proteins | sample HoacroProtozoa21_FD_119630 | JGI IMG/M metagenome (GOLD analysis project Ga0181612, IMG submission 119630) | Hoatzin crop microbial communities from Cojedes, Venezuel. Combined Assembly of Gp0051906, Gp0051904, Gp0051908 | reverse complement strand
GTGTTAGGTTAATGGTTGGACTTGATGATCTTAAAGTTCCTTTCCAGCCTAAATGATTCTATGATTCTATGAATACCGAAGGTTGTTCTTGCAAGCATGTGGGCCTTGGATAGACCATGTGTGCTGGTACACAGCATATCACAGTGTAATATTTACATGTGAATGCACCCTGTATATGTGTCTCTCTTTTGGAGGGACAAGTGTCAGGTTTAAAGGGTGAAACTCAATTTGCCTAAGCCAAAAATATGGTTGCAATTCACCCCAAGGGCTGGAACGAGTGCTGCTGCCACTCCGTGGCACCCAAGGAGGAATTTCAACCATGCCTGTGCAAAGACAGGTGGAAGAGTCCCAGCAAAACCTCGTTTCTCTCTCAGGTTATTTTAAGAAACCACAGCAATTCCCTTTACATCACACTGGCCTGTCTGCATGGTCCTTGTACAGCCTTTTCAAGGGTAGCGCAGGCTGGCAGCATGAGGGAGTCCGAGTGCCACAGGATTCTCCAGGAAATTAAGCCTTTTTCATAGCAAATGAAGTGACTGAAAAGTGCAGGTGCTGCTGAAATCCTGATCCGTGAGCAGCATCGCCAGCTGAAGTCTGCACTGCAATGTGTTAGTACAGTTTGCTACCATACCTCTGAGCTCCTGCGATCGCCTCCTCAGAGCATCCTACCTATGGACAATCCGGCATTATTCCCCCAGATTATGTACCTAATAATTTTAAGTTAGGGGGAGCTCTGAAAAAAATGGAAACTTTATTGACAGGAGATACTAAATACACTGAGAAAAGTATTCGTTACTGCTCACACTCTCTACTCAATGTTAACTGTGAACAGACCGCAGCAGGTGTGGAGGGATGTGATACAGGCTTGGAAACCCTGGAGCGAGCCGAGGGAAGGCCTGTGAGAAGAAGAGGAAAATGCAACACGATGATGAAATGCAAATATTTCTGCGACTGGGTTGAAGTGCAGGATCGGGGGCCATCCAGCTGTCCATTGGCCATTTTCAGCCAAAAGACAACAGAAGGCAATGGATGATCTCACCCTGCTCCTCTTAAATCGACAAATCTCCTCCACAGTTGCTTAAATATCAGTTTTACTAAGGTTATTTTTCGCCAGCTGTTTGGGAAAGCCTGATGTGGGCTGAACGTTTGCTTCTCTCCTCTCGCTGCTTCCTCGTAACGCAGGAAACCGCTCGGGTGGTTCAGATGGCCGCGGGTGGGAGGTGGGACAGCCTGGACGTGTTTCAGAGGTCTGAAAGTGTGTTGGCAGAAAAACTCTCAGCATGAGGCCAGCTTTTGGGAAGATAGCGCTGACGTACGGCTTGCGGGGATCAAAGCCCAGGAGAAGCTCAAACAGGGCTGTCTTTGAAATGCTGGATCCTGCAGATATAATGTGGTCGTTTTATCTGACCTGTGAACATCTCTGACAAGGCATCAGGTCGTTAGTCTTGTGCTTGTTATTGTAACATTTGCTGGAATGAAACACTGGCATTTTTAAATCACATCTATCAAAGCATATTGTAAATTGTAAGCAGTTTCTTTTCCTTTGTTTGAGTGTATCCCCGTACCAAATCATTCAGTGCTCATATCTTCTAAATTGGGCGTGACATTACCAGTGAAAAGCTGTGACTGAGCATAAAATAATTATTTTTTTAAAAAACAGAGCTGCAAAAAAAAGTATATTTCCTTAAAAAAATGAATAGAAAGTGACCCCTACCTCCTAAAACAGTTCTGCTTCTAGCCTCTGGTGATAACTGTGTGTTCGACTCCTGAAGGGCTAAAAAGTCTGCTTTTTGTAAAGTGGAATTTAAAAGACTGTGGCTTAGAAGTGTGTGTATATATATATCTATACACTGTGCAGTTACTCCCACCCACAATCTGATTTTCTTGCTTCTAAGAGCTGTGACATTTTTAAGAGGAGCGATATATTTTTAAACTCACACTATGGCAGAAGATGAAGGTTGGCCCAACTGAGTCTTATTCTTTGAGGGACCAAGAAGTTAAACCCCAGCCTCCACTCTTTTGTGGCTTTGGGCCAGGAGCTCTTTGCTCAGCTTTCTTCTTGTGAAGTGCTGTGGCATCTTGGCCCTGCTTCTGAGGAGAGAGATCCACCCGAGGTTCTGGGTGCTCAGCTGTGAAGAAAACATGGCCACTGTTGCATTAGTGACTGGATGCTCTGAAGTCTTTCCAGTAGGGTCTGTTCCCAACCTGAACTGCAGTTTTCCTCCTGAGATCTTCCCAGCTTTAAGCATTGAGCAAAACTGCACCCGGAGACACATTTGCAGCTCTCTTGTCATCGTGGCCGTTATTTTTCCAAGTCCTCTTTGGGAGATGGACTTTCTTTGGAGCTGGCAGTGAGCCACAGCCCCACGGTGTGCACATGGTGGGGCCCATCTCCATGCATGTCCTTGTGCCGTGTGCTGGGAGGTTGGCTGCTTTCACGGCTTCCTCACCTGCCCTTTGAAGACCCCCAAGGCAGGCTAAGGAGGGATCAGGGACAGGGCATGATGTTTGCATTTTGGACTGTTGCTCTGCTGGGACCTGTTGGGCATGAAGTGGCCTTCAGACTCTGGGGGAGTGGGCGCAGAGAGGTGGCCAAAAATCTCTGACCTTCCTTCTCATCACCATCCCAGATTTGTATTGGTACACATAGGGCTCAAAGATTGTCACAACATTGTTTAAAAAATGTTTCTTCTTGGGTAAAAGAGGAGCACTTTTCCCTTTTCTATGTCTTTACTGAGAAAAGGATCTTGGTATCATTATCGTGGTAAATAAATGAAGCAACTTATTCCCTACCACAAAACCTTGCATTCTTCAGCGTAAAACAAAGGCGCATAAATAACCAGCACAGGGGATGTGCCTGGCCTGTAATGTGCGTGGAGTTCACTCTTCCAGACCCTTGGCTTCTTCTGGACAGTGATTTAGAAGGAAAAGCTTTTATCTAATCATGAGGTAGGTTTCTGCACAGCTCCCCAGGCACCGCTAATGGATGGGATGCACAGCAGGACTTGAAGGTTTTTCATTCGAGCTGGGTAAGACGGAGAGCTGAGTTTCTGGTGTTGCACACACTATTGCTAGGGAGGTCAGAGTTGGGTTTTGTGCAGGGCCCGTGGTGTTCATGCAGCGATTGGAGTGATTTTGCATTACAGTGAGGTGTTTGTTACAAGGAGGGGAGGGAGGCACTCGGCTGCAGAGGGGCCGACAGGTCAAGGCCAGAAGCAGCGAGGTGAGGACGGATGCGTAGCTGGTGCCGGAGAGGCAGTGGAGGCAAAGCAGAAAGTTCCAGGAATTAGCTTCAATCCCAGAGGATGACTGGGGAAGAAATCGTTAATAAGTAGGTTACTGGCAGCAGGACACTCCGTTTCGTGCTCTGATTCATAATCCCTGCTGCTGCATCTCATGGCTGGTGTGCCCAGATCCTAGTTTTGAATCTTGCAGTATTTTACAGCAATGTGAGATTACTCAAAATAGCACTGAGTTCAGACTCGGTACTGGGAGCTAAGAGCACAGACCTTTGCATTTCACACTTACAGTTGTTTTTACGCAGCATGATTGCAGTATAGTATGATGTCCAGTCTATGTGCTTGGCTGGACACTGCAGTGTGGACTCCAGGTTACATGAACCTCCCCAGGACCTCAGGGATGCTCTTGTCACCCTGCAGTAGATGCAGCTCTGCAGGGAAGAGCTCATGGCCAGGCACAACACGGCATGCCCCCGAGGGCAAAGGCAGTGTTCCTGCTGAGACTGTGGTTTCTTATCATCCAGCTCCTGGTGTTTCAGGTAACAAATGGGGAAAATAGTGCACAAAAGCCAATTGCAGGGCACGACATTTGCAGAAGCTCATTGATATTCTGAGCTTGTGAATTACTGAGCGAGCGAGATCAACAGCCTAAAAGGAGGGGGTGCAATTCCTGACAATGGATGACATTTTCCCTTCGCCCACATGTGATATCTATATATCAGATAAGATGAACAGTTACAGCAGTAGTAAGCTGCCAGTGGCCATTTAGCCTTGAAAACATAGAGATCCTTCGTGTTGCAGGCCAGAAGTAACCCCTGAATCAGTGTTCGTTTTGAAGGAACAAGTAATGTCTCTTTTAGCTGAATTAAAAGGTCTTCTATAACCAGCTGAATGGATGGAAATAATTAAATTCATTCATTATGCCTCTTCACTTTTATGCACCTGGAACATGGAAAAAGGTACTGGAAACACCACACTCATACACTCTTTGCAGATGTATGAGGTGAATTAAAAGTTAGTGTCTGGATTGAGACTTGGACAGGAGTTACATAAAAGGAACAAGGAGAAATTTACTGTTTTCTGTATGAGGAGGTCTGAAAAACATCCAATCTTGTATCTGAACTGGACTGCAAAATTTTTGGTCTATTCAGACATTGCGCTATTTCATGGTGTGTGGTGGAACTTCTGTGCCTTGATGCCTATGATCTGCATATGTTTTAAATGTGTGTAAAATTATGATATTTTCTTGCATTTTCCGGAGGTATTTAATATTTAATGCTTGTTACTTTAGAAAGTCAGTTGACATGATTTGAAGTGTTTGGGGGCAAATATACAGCCATATATTTGAGGTCAACATGATTTATTTGATTTGCCCTTTTAATTGAGTAAGGCTCAACAGGAAGTATTAGTATGGATCCGTACAGGTACCAGCAAAAATGTCTTCTGCCTCTGCAAAGTGAGTTTTAAGTTCAGTATTATAATCTGTAAGTGTGTGATCAAATACCAACCAAGCAAAATTTACTAGAAGGTTTGATAATTCTGAGTATAGGTCTATAAAACACAGGGTGTATCTGTCCATCTCTAGTCTCAGGAGTCTTATACTGGTCCAGGCTGAAATAGCTGTGCTATTTTCTTTGTTTCCTTCACAAAATGAACAGAGCACTGAGACTAAATCTGTTACGCCATCTCGAAGCATAGGGCTTATTATTATTATTATTTCATACCCACAGTACGAAAAATAGCATCGCCATTCAGTCATGGGGTGCTCGATAAATCCTTGTTCAGCGGGTCTGATACTTCCATGGGTGGAGTACTCAGGATAACTTTGTGATGCTTCTTTGCACATGCCACGTAATTTAGCTCTTTAACCTTTTGGGGAGCAGAGGACAGTGGGACCTGTAACCAGAGTTGGGTATTTGAAAGGGGTTATGCTCATTGCCTTGAAAAGTGACTGTAGTGTTTGAAAGGTTTTCTCTTTGGGAAGTTGTCTCTATTTTTCTGGCTTAATTGGTGCCTGTCAATCATAATTTGGAATCATGTAAAGAATCCCAACAGTTATATTGGGCAAGATAAGTTCAAGACTTCTTTTGTCTTTTATGTTTTAGTATTAGAATCACAGAGGATGTTTTAAGACTGCCTGATAGTGGTAGGTAATCAGGGAAGACAAGTCTGCTTTTAGTAGTTGCCAATCCAGCAAAATTTACGAGATGCTTTTACTAGATATGTTCTGGAGTTTTACCGCTTCTGAAAAAGCTCAGTTCAAAGCACAGTGATTAGAAAAATTCCTAGAGTTCATGAACTCGCAGTAGATGTTACATGCCGTGATTTATGCCTCTGTCTAGTAAAATAAAGAACCCGATGGCTGGAAAGATCTTTCCATGTGCCACTTTGCAGAAACAGGCAGAAAACAATTCCAAGGTATATAAAATTGGTGTCTTATAGACAACTGTATTACGTTTTAGTACGCTGGAAAGACATTTGATGCTGCAAGACAGTTAACTGAGGACATGCTGCTGAGGCAGATTTGGGAAGCAGCTGTGTTTTAATCTCGCTGTTCTAACTGAAGGAAATGTAATGAGGAAAGGAAAGACTACAATCACCAGATGAAGAAGTCGGAGTTCATACTGTGGGCTTGATCTTGTCTTCCCACGTGCATCGTAAGTTTTTGCCTCTCCTGGAAAAAATATTTACCATTCTCAGGGCCATGTGTACAACAGATGATTTTAAAAAGTCAGGAGAGAGATCTACCACTAAAAGGGGATGTAAAACTAGCTAGGGCAATAGGGTATTTAACAGTGCAAAGTAAGTACAGATGCAATGGCCATCTGCTGTCTACGCACACTGCAGTCTTAATCTTTTGGGCCCTACTGCGCTTGGACACGTAGCGGGAGCAGAAAGACAGAGAGGTCCAAGCAGCATGTTGCTAAAAAGCCAGATGAGTACACAGAAGTGCTAGACATCGTAAGAACAGCACCAGAAAAGAATGCAAAATTGTATAATACCAAGCATTTGGCACGCTCTCCTTTATACTGGGAGCTCGGAGGTCTAGCAGGGCCTGGGCCATGTCTGGAAATGCCTGTAACTCATTTCTTACTTTGCTAATTTAGAGCCTTTAAAATGTCAAAAATGCCAGTGGCAGCCTGGGAATTCCCTGAGTGAGCCTCCGGCGCGGGGGCTGGTGCCAGCACTTGCGCCGCATGCTGGCATGAGCTGTGGGGCATCCCAGGGAGTGACGCCGAGTCCCAGCACCCACTGTGGGGTGGTTTGGAGGCTGGTACGAGGTGAAGGAGGGCATTCGGGGGAGGCTGTGAGTGGGCATCCTCGCGGCTTGGGCAGTCAAAAGGAGAAGGGCAAGCAGGAGGCTATTCTGCTTTGCCTTCCTAGTGGGCTCCCTCCAGGGTCCTGTTCCTGTGGGGCTCCCCAGGGCTCGGTGTCATCAGCCCTGCAGATTTGTCGTCGGGAATGGTGTCCCTGGTGGGACGTGGCTGATGGGGGTATGCGGGTCAAGGGAGACTGCTGGTGCCAAGGGCTTTCCCGCAAGCAGGAGGGGAGGGCAGGAGGAAGGCAGCCCGGACCACTGTCATTTGGGTACTGCTCCTTTCTCGAGTCCCTCTGCCCCGAGAGGAGGTGTGAGAAGAAACAGGAGAAAAAGTAGTTGGATATTTTTGTTGTATTTCTGTTACTTGTTTAGCAAAGAGGAGGTGAAGGGGTGATCTAATAGCAACCTACAGCTTCGCAAAGGGGAGTTAAAAGGATGTTCAATGAATCAAACTCTTGCTGGTAGTGGCAAACAACATGAACAGGAGCAATGGCCACAAACTGGTGTGGGAGATTCAAACTGGACGATAGAAGAAATTTCACAGAAGATGGTTCCTTATTTACCTAGTAGTTATCATCATTATTCTGACTGGTATATGGAAATGTGGGAGAGGGGTCGATGCGCTGTTTGAGATCCTTTACTTCAGGGCTTCATCGATTTTGGGGTGTTTCTGTGCTCAGCAACACCATAAGCAAAGCAGCAGCAGTGGCTGTAGCACTTACACCGCTGCCAATACACCTCTTCGCCGCAGCACTTCATGATGGCTCCTGTCCTGCTACTGGCATCTGTCCCCTGGTTTGAAGAGACCTCCTCTAACCCATGCCCAGGTCTGGCTGGGTGCCACTGGCAGGTCAGGTCAGGCCATCAAAACTTTTGGGTTGCTGTTGTACCCCTGGCTTTCTGCATGAGCTTGCTTAGTCACCATTTCTACATCGCTCATCTCTAAACTTGTGATGAGGTGACTCACTCCTATTGAATGCATGCTTGATTTTATTAGATAGGCATCAACATGTTTCATATGCTCTCTATTAAAGAATTGCATGTTTCTTTCCTTGAATATCTTCTGGAAACAGCTTAGGTAAACAGCTTAGACAGGGGAAGCTCAGTACCCTTTACCAAAAAAAATATCCTATGGGTTGTCCCTTGTCAAGTACTGGATGCGGCGTATGGGAGAATTAGGAATGATGAAGTATTTACTCAAATTGCTAGTTTCCGCTTCATTGAAGTTAGAGACACTGAAGGCACTGCAGCATTTATAACTGGCTTCCTGAACAGTGTAGCAAATTGAGATGAGGGCCCTTTTCTTGTAACTCACATGTGCAACCGAAATCACTTAGCTACCATAAATCAGGGCTAAATTGCTTTTAAAGGCTCACAAAACATTTTTGAAAGAGACAGGATGAGGAAACCATTTTGCCGCAGCAGAGTGTGTCCCTGTGATGAGTCCTATTACAGCTTGGTCAAAGAGCCTTATTGGCTTTTCATTAGAGCCTGGTTACGTATAGTTGAAACTCAACAGTGTTTTCAGCAGAATAGGCACAGAAATATGCACAGGAGGTACATTTAAGCAGGAATCTAGGCCATCAAAATATGTGATTAAGGACAATTTAATGTGCTGAGTAATGCAGTGTGATTTGGATGTAATTTATCCTAATCCAGTCTGATCTTTTACAGGAGAATATATTATAAGGCCACAATTAGGTGAGACCAGGGCCCCATCTGGCCTCCTGTCTCCAACAGTGGCTTACAGCCAATACAAGAAACAAAGCAAATACAGAGTGATCTTCCCTTGTGTATCCTCTCTGCTTCTGGCATTCAGCAGTTGTGGGACTTTTTGGGTCAAAGCATCCAGAGCATAGAGTACAATAGCCACCATTTATCCTCGCTTTATGAACTTATCTCGCTGCTTTTTGATCCCATTCCTAGTTTCAGGGATTGCAATGCCTAACACCAGTGAGCATCACGATTCAGCTGCATTGCATGCAGAAGCTCTTCTCTTAGTTGATTTAAACTGCTGTGCTTAAACTATTCTTCTGGTGCAGTAATTCAGTGGCAAAAACCTTTTTGGACAAGCTATGTCTGGACCTGGGGTTGAGGCTTGGAAATCTGTAACAGGCACGTTTTCTCCTCTTCCTTCCCTCTCTCCTTTTCCAAGGACTCTCTGGGATGAGAGTTTTGGGAGTGACACTGTTGGTCTCCGTGCCCGCTCTGGCAGAGGTGGTGGTATCCTGCCTCCTGCGAGCAGGCACAGCTTGACGGGCAGTGGGCGATGTCTCTTCTCTGGGAGCTTACCCGTGGGGGGGAGTGCCAGCGTGGGGTGGAGGAGACAGCGGCAAAGTTAGTCTGAAACAGCCAAAGAAAGGTGTCCATGGAGAGGGATAGCAAAGGGACTCTGCCATTTCTTGTAATCACCATTCAGTCTCCAATTTAGAAACCCGGATGGACCATGTGTTTTCTAATCAGAGGTTGGACCCAAATCTCCTATGGAAACTAGAATATGAGAGGCCCACCCTCAAATCAGGAGGGGCTCAAAAAAAAAAGAAGATTCAAAGCCTGTCCTGCCTTCTTAGGCTCTTAATCAGATTTGTATGATATATGTGCAAGCTCATTAGCCCGACTAGTTTACAAGGTACATTTGAATTTACGATTCTGACATTCAGTACTTAATTTGTAACTGTGATTAGATGCACCTTCTAAACAGATATTGTATCTACATGTAGATATGTGTAATAAAATCCCAAAGTGAAGAGCACAACTAGAAAAGCTGCATATGTGAATGATTAATTTTTATTACCTTGTTTTTATCACTCAGCATTTATGCTGTAAAGGCTAATAATAAAGTGACACATGCTTGGTCATTGTAAGACAGAGATAAATTTGGCCTCCCCGCAAGGGACAAGCAAGGTCAGTTTAGAGGTGAAGAGCACCTCCACCCAGAGTTCTTGCTAAGGTAAATACATTTTTCTGTCCTGTGGAGAAATTGGCCATCTGAAGGAATAAACAGGGTAAAACAAAAACAGATGAGGATGTGACTCTTAGGCAAGATCTTGTTTTTATACTTCTTTCCAGGAAAAAGCCTGCTATAAACATTCGTGTTGTCTTTTTCAAGGCCGCTGAATCCTTGCAGTGAAGGATCACATGGCGTTAGCTCATTGCCCCAGTGTCCTGCAGCTTCCAGGTTGTGCTGAGCCATCTCTCCCTGGTGCCGGAGAGGCTGAGCTTTGCTGTCAGATCGCCCTGCCCTGTATCTATCAGCCTGGTGAAACGCTGAGTGTGCAATTCCAAAGCCTCATCTTCCTCCAGGAGGATAATTTCATCATAAAAAAATATAATTGTGAAAAATCCAAGAGGCTAATTCTCCATTTCTCCAGCGTGAGCCAAATACTGAAGTTGCACTCTAGAGCCAAGCAATCAACTTCATCGCTGGGGAATTTTGGGACAGGAATCTGTGACATTCCCCAGTCACTTAGGGAAGGGGCAGGATGCCTCAAACCCATCTCTCGTCCTTCTACACCCTTTCTACGCAAAAAAAGAAATGGTGACAGCCGCCCCCAAACACCGTGGGTCTGCATGAGGCTGAGATGGTCCATGGGGATGTTGTTTGTCTTGGAGCTGTCTGCATCCCCTGTGCCTTGGACCTGGTGGCAGAGCTCAAGTTGTGCTGTGCAGGGCTAATCTCCAGAGTCCTCTGAGTCCAGAGCAGAGGACACTGGTTTTGGTTGTCCTGCACCTCCCCTTCATGGTACAAATCCATGGATTCAGGAGCAGGGAGCATTGCTGGAGAGAAGGCAGCGTCCATCTCCTTCCAACCTTGGCTTTTCTGTGCAATCCAAGGTTACTGGTATGAGGACGATCTCTTCTGCACTTACAGATGAGTTTCCAGTGTTGTGCTTGGAGTTTCTCAGGAAGAACTTGACTTTTACTTTAGTGGGTTCAAGGGAGCTGTCAGAAGTCAGTGCTAAATCAGGACCTCCAGCTGGGTCCTGGTGAGCCAAACTGGGCCACCGTTGTTTTGTGATGCAGAGGAAGTCACTGCAGCCTAGCCAGAAGTAGATAGTATATAAAGCTGTGCTGTTTGCTCTATGCCAGCATTACAGCCACGCTGTGAAGACAACAGAAAGGTGTCAGGTAGGCAAAATTCTCTATTTTGCAGTGTCTCCGTTCTCTTAAGGAGCTGGTTGTACAACATTGGCTTACCCTTCTTAGCAGCGAGTGGAGACCACTTCCAGCCAGCAAGGAATGTCTGGGTTTGAAGTCAGGTTGCCAGATATTCTTCTTGCCCCTCAAGTCCCTTTTGCTCGCAGCAAGGAATTCTGGAGTCTCGGGACTGCCACAATGGAGCCCTTTCTGACAGGGCTGGAAAGCTTGACTTCTGCTCAGAAAGGACAAATTCATGTTCGTGAGGGTTCCACAATGCAACGATTTATATCAGGAAATGAGCAGAATATTTTCAAAAAAAAAAAAAAATAGAAGAAGAAAGCCTTCATCTGTTTGTTTGGCTTGGGGAAGAGATCAGCTGTGCTTTTAAGATTTCAGAGGATGGAGTGCTGGAAGGGGAAAATGTATAGCTGTATGCATCCATATGTTTGAGTTTGTGTTCCTGGTGCATAACATATAGAGTTAATTTTGCTTAATTATGTGTCATATGGGTCTCAGAGCTCAGTGCAAACGGAGATACCGTTGTGCACGTGGTTAAACTTTTGCACTTTGAGTACCATGAATGTGAGTTTCAAGGCTGCACTCTGCGTATAGCTCCTGTGTGTTTGTACAGTATTGACATGTTTGGGTGCTCCTCCAGCCGTAGGCCTTGGGGACAGGCAGGCACCTAGTGACAGTTCTTGGTCACACTTGGTTTTGTGGGTGTCTCAGATAGGAAATGTCAGCCTGGCTGCTGAGGAAAATAAATTAGGAGAGTTTCAAGATGCAAGTATATTCTCAAGGCTCAGGTTGCTGCACATGTAAAGAGCAGTAGCAAAGTATTTTTGTATTGTTTACTTTAAAAACACTGTCATGGAATCTGATAGTGGCACTAAGAAAAATAGTTTGTGAAAAAGCCGTCTTCATTACTGACTGCAAACCGTATGAGCATTGGGAAGGAGAGAGTGGACTTTCTTGTTAAAACATTTCTGTGCTTTTAATCTGCTTGGCAAATCATTGGCGATTAAATGATAATCTGAGTTGTTTGTTTGAAATGTCATACGTCTCCACTGCAGCCTGCCCGCACCACTAGAGACTTTCAGGAATTAAGGAGCATGGGAACATAAACGCCTGCAATGTATTTAAACACGAATTAGCAAAAGCCAACAAATACAGAACAATTTTAACTTATGTATTAAAATACTCCAGAGGATACAGATTAGCCTCCATTACTCAGGGTTTGTCACTGTCTCATCCACTTTGGACAGCAAACACCAAGAAACAGACAGAAAGATGATTTACTCTCCCTTTAGCTTCTGTCTCGCCTGATGAAATGTCTGCAGCGCAGCTCCCCCGGCCGCGCTCCGCCGTGGGTCTGACAGCTCCTCATGCTTTGCAGGCACTGTTTTCTCTCACGGCTGAAGCTCATGGTTGTCTGAAATCTTTGCTAAGTGAGTTGAAGCCGAGCGTTGCTTTACTGACAGGCAGAGACCCCAGGCTAAAAGGCGACGTATGTGAGAAAGGAGGAATCCCACAGAGTGAGCTTGCTTGGTCTGCTGTCCCATGGGAAAGGGGAGAAGCTTTCAAAAGAGCCCTTGCATCGCGGTACTGCAGGGATGAGGTCTCCCAGCTGAATACATCACCTCGGAGGGGGAGCTGTGCAGGAGCCGAGCTGCAGCCTCGCAGCCCCTCCGCTGATGCGGTGCTGCTCTGCAAACCCTCCTGGTTCTTGCAGGAGGCTTCTGCTGACTGGCCGGATCTCCGTGGAGGATGCGAGAGAAACCCTCTGGGCCAGACACAAATCAAACGGAATCAGAAGTACGGCTGAAGAGACAAGCACAGTCCGTCACAGGTGCACCTAGTCGCCTCCAGTCTTCTCCTCCGCTTGGAACGTTTCTTAGGCTTTGTTGAACAAATGTTAGGATACTCCTCATTTTTTAAACAGCTTTCAAGTTGTGTCACTGCTTGTTTGTGTATATCTGCATATATTTAGATAGATGAAAACACACGCACGCGCATATCAATGTTTGTTAACTCTCACTGAATAGGGCAGCAAAGTCAGTCCCTAAAGAAAAGATGTGCCATAAAACTTTTCTGTAACATTGTTAATATAACCTTTGTAATTAAATTAGATTGGAAGTGACATAGAAATTCAATGACATATTCTTATCTTTGACAAATTTCCAGGCTGACTGTGGGTAGCTTAATGTGACAACAGGCAATCAGCTCTATAGCAGTGCTCGTGGTCTTCCTTTCACACTCATTGCTGGAAGTCAGTGGAGTAATGCTATCCCTGTGTAATGCTGATGAGAAGGGAGATCGAGCCTTCCTCTCCTTTGTCATTAAAGCAAGCAGAGTGTGTCCAGCTTGTGTGACCGTGCTTGGCATCAGCGATATTTTAATATCGTTAGCAGCAGGAGGAAATACTTTCCTTGCCAGTAATGAGGTTCAGTGTCAGCTAAAGGTGATGCCCCACAGGAAGACTTTAGACAAAATCGCTATATTCTAATATGAAAAAGGTTAGAAACACACTATTTTTGTGAAAGGAATTTGTTCAGTATGGTGTGATCCTGGCTAATGAAGAAGGGACCTGCCAGAGCTATATTTAGTTCCACCCACTGGTTTCACTGCTATGCTTGTAGCTATGGCTGGAAGGGAAATTAGGATGGTGGTGTCTGTTCTCGTACAGAAATGGAAGAAAAATGGAAATATGTGTGTGTATATGAAGATAAAAAGACAAAAAGAGCAAGAGCTGAAGAGAAAGTGAGCTTCCCTGTGTAGCTGCAGATGTGACATTTGTTGTACCTTTTCTTGGAAGCATTTTTCTTCTGCAAGGCCAGGTTGCTTGTCTGATTTGAAGCTAGCAGTGTGCCAGGTGCAGGCCATATTGCAGGAGAAGATCAGAGTTTCTACTTTTCTACAACTGAAAAATTGCTTTTATTGTCTTGGAGGCATAGTCCAATAAATACTTCAGTCTCACCCAAATGTTCCTCTGAAAATAGTGAGGCTAAGAAGTATTCACCTTATAGATTGTCAGCTGGGAGAGGGCAAAGACATCACTGAATCACATGCAGAATAATAGGACATAAAAAATTAATAGAGTCGGGCAGAGGACCTATTGCAAAGCACAGGATTTCTTCATTAGCGGAAAAGAGATGAGTATGTACACAAAGAGCACTTTACCCAGGCAGAGAGATTATTTGCTATACCTTCTTTGCTTTCTCTTTCAGCAGTGGTGTTTCCCCATCCTTGCTGGAAGGGACAAGTTTTGGCTTTCACAGTTTCACTAGGGAGATGAGGATTTTATTTCAAGCTCCATTTTATTTGATACTGCTTTGTCCTGATTTTATGAATGAAATGTGGGTGTACTAAAAAATGACACAACAGGGAGACATGGGGTACATGGTCTTCAGGAACTTGAAATTCAGAACCTGTAAGACTTAGCTTTAAAAGTTCCAGAAAGAATAAACAACAGATGAAAACCTGCCCAATAGATTGATGGCTTTTTTTTTTTTTGTGGAGTGAGCCTTGTGAGTTGAGAGGTGGTGGTGGTTCAAAGAAATATTTTGTAATGACCATTTAATTTCTTCTGGAAGGATGATCTTGTGCGTAAGTTGGAAACTAAGACCAGAAGTTGTAGGTTCAGTTGCATTCTTTTGCTACAGCTCCCCTTCAATGAAGTGTGTATGATACACCTTTCTCCCATCATCTGTTTTTCTTTATAAATTAGGGGCAGCAGTCGTTTATTTTTGCAAAGCAGTTAATAAAGTGAGGTTCCCACCTTTATTTTGCTCTTCATTTGAGTTTTGAGGAGGATGTTTAAGAAGAATAAAATGCTCTAGTACCAGGACCAGGGAGGACATCCTGGGTGCAGTATGGGAACAGTGTGAGATGGGGATGCCAGAGAAGACCCAGAGGGGAGGACCAGGATATGCTAGCCAAACATGGGGCAGCAAGTGCGAAAGGTGCCTTGGCTTCCCTTCGTACTGGTGTTCCCCACAGCAGCTTGGTTGGAGGCAGTGGCGTAGTGTACTCAGATGCCTGGTGCACTGCAAGGGGAGTGAAGCAGAGTTGGGTTTTCAAGGTACACTGAATCCTCTGATGATGCTGGTTACCCTGTCTGTTCTCAGAGGGATGTCACTGAGAGCTACCTGCTGCTTCATTCTCATGTAGCTGACTAAATCACTCAGCTGGCCACTTTGCAGTGACAGTAAGGGGCTTTGTCCTCTCTTCAAACTAATCTAAAAGTTTGTTGTCACCATGCACAAGCCATGAGAGAAGCAATGATGGGCTTTGCTGGCCCAGAGCTCCTGGCCCACATGATCTGCCTCCGTTGGCACCATGTTTGCTGTTGAGCAGAAATGTGGCTTGCCACATCACATTGAGTACAACGCTCTGTTCTTGCATTAGCGGTGTGATGTGGAACGTGTCTGTCCGCTGCAGGGCATGTGTGAGGAAACTTAAGGACAAGTACACTTCCATAAATGATGTGCTTTTACTGTGGAAGACATGCCAGCCAGATGAGGAAGTGAACAGGAAAAAAAAAAAAGGAAAAAAAAGAAAAAGTTCTTTATGAAGTAATATCTCTTGTCATCCCATGATCTGTGTGCAGAAAGAAAAAACAGTTTCAAAATTTTACTGTTTTTTAATCTCTACGTTCTTTAAATCGCATGGATGAGTCATGCTTTAGAGTTAAAGGAACAAGCCTCATTTAAAAGCTTACTGCAGTCACTCACACATGCCTTAAACCAGCTAGAGATTAGGCTGAAAGATGCGGGAGATCATCCAGGATGGAGGTTTGAATTCTGAGCATTGTGGCATTTGCACATCCACTGTGCTTCCAAACCTGGGTACTGACTTTGGCCTGATCTGGTGGGCAAAGATGTCCAGCAACATCTTTATCCATTTTTGGTTGCTCATTAACCCTATCAATCCATCAGTATCCCATTCCCAGTTGGGCATATTGGGTGATTTTTCTTTAAAGTGGCAAAAAGGAGTTGGGGTGTTATTTTTTTGCAACTTCAATCAGGCTGAAGGCTGTTCCATTTGCCTTCACCCCACCGTGCGTGCTCTGTTCACCCACGGCCTCTCTTGGGATGCCTGTGGGGTGCTCCCAGCACGGCTGGCTGGCAGGAGATCGCCCTGGAGACGTGTGCTGAGGGCCTTCTGGCACAGGCTGGAAGGATGGTTGTGTTTCCCTTCTAGGGACTGTGTGTAGATACACTGCCCTCTCAGGGTCCTCGTGGATGCTAACATTTGCGAGAGCTGAGTGCAACCTTTTTGTGCGACACGGAGAGAGGCGACAAGGTGGAGACGCAATGTGCTTCAGAGGGGAGTCCCAGCTGAACCCAGCTCAAAGCTGTGGGGCTGAGAAGGTCCAGGAGCTTTGCTGCAGAAAGCCAGGACAGGCAGAAGGGACTGAAGTGATCGTCAAGCATGTGCACGATGGAGATATCAGGTCAAAGTAAATGACATGTATGGATCTCAGCAGGGTTTCACCTCTTTGCCGTTTAGCACTGTCAGAAGAGAGGCAGTTCAGGGCAGGACCAAACACAGACTTTCGCGTGCCAAGAGAGCTGTACTGGGAGTAACCGCAAAGCTCCAGGCTGGCGTGGGAGCGGTGCCGGGGCAGAGGGCTACATTTTGGGGATTGTGCCTTCCCTGGCTTCTTCTGAGGGGTGTCTGTTTTGGGCACCGTATCACAGGCATTGCATTTGCATATGATATCACTTCTGTAGAAGAAGCAGCCTATTCATGAGCAGTAGCATCTTCACATTGAGTACAACTGCAGACATGGCTGAGAAAACAACCATTTAATTGAAACACAAATGACACTGGAAAATTCAAAGAGGGTGCAAAAAACTCCCAAGCAGTTATTGCTCACTGAAAGCAAATGCTAGATATGTAAGGGATGGGATGCATGCAAAGTGCTGGCAGAAATGGAATTTATTGGTAGACATACCTCTGCCCTCAAGACACGTGTCATTTCTTCAGATGATGCCCCAGACTCTCTTGAAATTAAATGCATCCTTTGGGCTAGTCCTTCTCTGATCCCTCGGGGTACGCAGCATGCTGCAAGGGACAACCCCCCCACTCCTGGCAGCCTGGCCCCCAGCAATGCAGAGGCTGCTGCCTGCCCCTCCGGTGGGGTTCCTGCACAGACAGCCTGCCTCTGCAGTGGGTCCGTCGGGTGATTTTTCCCCACATTACACTGCCGGGTGCGGCGTGTGACCCCGCACAGCGATGCTGCCCCTGCCCAACCTGCCATTGCCCGGGCTCCTGCCTGCGCAGACCAGTCCAAAGCTGGGTCTGAGAGGTTCCGGCGAGCAAAGTATTGCTGCCCTCGGTTCTGCTCATCCCCGCTCCGTTCTCACAGCCCGCTTCTTCACTCCTTCCCGCTTGCGCAGCAGCTGTCGGAGCGTTGGGCTGCTCTGCCACGAGCAGAGGTGCCAGCACCCTCTCCATCACTGCCTGCGCTGAGGGTGCTCTCCCCATCCTGGAAGAAAGCAGGACAAAGTTTGGGGTTTGGGGTTTTTTTTTTTAACTTCTTGTGGGAGACAAGTGCTTGTCAGAGATAACTAGGAGGGGTCTGGAGGTTATTCACCAATTAATTAGTCTCTGAAGAGAGGACTGCAAGCAATGCCAGCTCACCCGCGGCAGCCGCAGCCCTGCGGCAGTCAGTCACTGCTCGCTTCGCTCTCCAGAGGAGCGCCGGGGGTTAATTCGGTAGCTGTGCGTTGAACAGCTCGATTTAAAGGGGAAAAGCTGACCCCCTTCTCCCCTGCCTGGCTGGCTGTGGATGGTTCGCTCTGTCTCGCTGATCACATGCTCCGAGCCCCCGGGGCTGCAGGAGCCCCAGCTGCTGCTTTGCCGCGGGGCCGGTGCGGGTCCCGCTCCCGGTGCCGGCCTCGGCACTGCCCGGCCCGGCCCTGCCCGCCGATGCCCGGCACTCCCGACCTCCTCTTTAAAGGAGGGAGCGCGCAGGACGAGCCCTTGAGCACATGGGTGGGAATTTGGGAGGCACCCGTTCCCTCACCACCGTTCCCAGCTCTAACCATGTCTGTTTGTTGTTGTCTTTTTTTCAGGGACTATGGATCTTCGAAGAGAAAAT
>Ga0181612_100484_pt1 | contig 17806 bp, 8 predicted proteins | sample HoacroProtozoa21_FD_119630 | JGI IMG/M metagenome (GOLD analysis project Ga0181612, IMG submission 119630) | Hoatzin crop microbial communities from Cojedes, Venezuel. Combined Assembly of Gp0051906, Gp0051904, Gp0051908 | reverse complement strand
TGGGCTTTTGTATTCGTGAAGATGAATTTCCCTGATCTTGAGGAAATGCAGAGATAATAGCCACAAACGAGCATCGCTGTATTTCGGCAGAAGGGCTCTTACCCCCTTGAAGCAGAAGCAGCCAATGCCACGCAATGACCGGTGTCACAGTTCTGCATGGATGGCGAGCAGCTCTCCCATTAACTGCAGGGGATGTAGAGGCAGCGTTTGCAGACTATTACTTTCTACTGTTAATCTTTTTTTTTGAGGCCCATTTCATTTTATAATGTTTTAGGCTATTGGTATTTGATTTTTATCCTGTGGCTTAAAATCTAGCTGCTCTGTTAAGACCAGCAATGCAAGAAGTGTCTGTCATTCACTGAAGGAACCCTAAGATTTTATGCATTAAAATTTATTTTTTGTTAAAGAATAAATATATTAATTCAAAAGTATCAGGAAAATTTCTGCTTTATCTAGCAGTGCTCTGCAGCAGTTCTACATGAAGCTTTACACATTGCCCCACAGTTGCTGTGCTCCAAGTCTTCCCCTTGCTGCTGCCGTACCGCATTGTGTTGTCCGTCTGTTTCTTTAGTTGACAACATACAGCTATTCACAGAATATTGATCATATTAATGATATTGAGTGGTTTTTGCCCTATAAATAAACTTTTAATGTATCTATAATTCTGGAGGCATGTTTTCTTCAGTTCCTTACACAAAGCTCATGCTAGTTCTTTTGTTTTATTCAACCTGTGGGATAGCCTGGACCTTCCGCTCCTATCTGAAGATGCTGGCTGTCATGGTAGACTATTAAAGGCTACCAGTACTTTGTAAAGGTGATTGTTAAACATATTTCATTTTTATTCTTACTTTTTTTGGGAGTTTTAGATACACAGGCTGGCTCTAGTCATGATACTTTTAAATTTATGGGTTTGTTTTTACTTAAGGATAAAGGAAACCAAACTCTGTAAGAAAATAAAATGTTCTTTTTGCTGAGATCAAGATGTATTATATCTAATATATTATGCAGAAATCTGTGTTTTGTGTTTGAAAGTGTATGTGGTTGTTTCCAAAAGTAAGCAAACTTCGATATAAACTGGAAGAAAATAAAAAAAGATGAGAAGTTTTAAGTTTTCTTGATAATGCCAGAAGTTAACTTAATAGGTAGCTGTTTCTAGATATGGGAGGAATCACCAAAAGTATGTTTTGATGCCGTTAGTATTTATGAGACCAGGTGGCATTTTTTCTTGGTCGTTGCAGATAAAAAAAGGAAAGGATTATCCTACTTTTTTCATATTTTTGATACAGATTCTGAGATATATAACGTCTGGACGATTTGTGAGAGGCAGTGAGACATGTGCATGTTGTCCTGAAGAAATAATCACGCACTGCCTAAAATTTAACCCATGTTAGCCTGTTGTTTCATGTGCATGTTAAGCAATAAAAAAAATTACAATATTTTGTTTTACTATCTGTTAGTCTACGTGCATTGTTTAATAAGCTACCAAATACTTCCTCTTCTGATTAATCCTACAGGAAAATATTTGAGCACTATTATCAATATTGCTAATAACTGGTAGTACTGACGCCACTAGGTTGTCATAATGCTTTCATAATGAGAGCTCATATGTGTAACATATTTTTTATACATATGCTTTTAGCTTAAGAAATGTGGCAAAAAGGGACTTTTTTTTTTTTCAAATGACATTGCAGTTCAGGTGGTTCAGAAAAATGCTGATTGAATTAATCCAATTGATTGAAGAGGTAACCAGGTTTTGCCCTTTGCCTTTTCCGTTTGCCTTTTCCCACCTTCTTTTCTAATATCATGTATTTGGTGACATGCTTTCAACAGGTAATCCCCTTAGCAGAAGCTTGCATCATCTTCTACTTAAACTGGATAAATCTAACTAGCCAAGTCCTGCTATAGCACCTTGTGTGTGATGTAACACTAACCTGAACACCAGCTGGCTATCTCTCCTGCATGTTACTCATGTTGAAGCCTGAGAGCTCCAACACTGTTGCAGGTTCCATCTCACTGGATAGAGTTTAGTACGAAGTGTTTCATAGAACCATAAAATAGCTTGGGTTGGAAGGGACCTTTAAAGGTCATCATGTCCAACTCCCCTGCAATGAGCAGGGACATCCACCAGTAGATCAGGTTGCTCAGAGCCCCTTCCAGCCTGACCTTGAATGTTTCCAGCGGTGAGGCATCTAGCACCTCTCTGGGCAACCTGTTCCAGTGTTTCACCACCCTCACTGTAAAACATTTCATCATTACATCTAGTCTGAGATCTAGTTTCCTTCCCCTCTGCTCTTTGTGCTCTTGCAGATACTTGCACATTGGAAGAGATTTGTTCCCAGTTCTGTACCTGGCCCCATTTTGGGATTACTTTGAACTCTAGGGTGGGTTACTGGAAGCTTTAAAAAGAGTTCTTGGAGAACACAGGTATCCATGAGCTGGAGCTCAGTAACCCTGAATCATTTGCATCAGTTACGGCTCTATTTCACCACTGCAACGCCTAGAGCTCTCTTCTCATAGGACCCACTATGCTAGTTTTTACTCGTAAGCCACTTTAAAAATATTTTTTTCAAGTAAAGTGAAATATAATCTTTAATAGATACAGATCATGAGCAGAGTAAAAGATTGCTTAAAGTGAGTATTCTAAAATATGACTATTTTGAAACAAACGTGTTTCTTGTATTTACTTACTGGAAGCAGGGTTCAGGTGTCTGTAATCTTCCCCTGCCAGCGCCGATGCTATCTTTACCAGGTTGCTTCTGCACGGAGCACTCTTACTTTCTCCGCACCAGCGTGAGTGATGGAATCGGCTCTTGGAGACGAGACACAGGGCTCAATGCCTGACAGTCTGCAGGAATCAAATATTTCAGATTTCGCAGAGGACGCCCAAAGTCTTAGACCCAAGGATGAGCTGGAAATGATTACTGTGGAAGAAATTCAAGGCCTTAAACCTGAGGACTTGCAGGAATCTTCTCCTGCTGAAGCAACACAGGACTCTAAACCTGAGACTGGGCAGGTACAGCAAAGGGATACTATAGGTTAAAGGTGGCTTGGGGTGTTTTTATGGTTACAGTAATGTATTTGTGAGCAATTACAAACTTACAGTTTTCTCAATTATACTTGAGAAGGCTTGCTTGGGTTTTACAGATTCAGCCTGTTATTTCTGTTGAGGTAGAAGCTGTGAAGCCCCAGCAAGGCCTGTGATGCAGGGCTGTTCGGCGCACAGCGTGCAAACCTTTTTTGCCTTAGCTAAGCAGATGAAATTTCTGTATGCTGCTGTCATCTTCAGGTGGATTGGGTGGAATGAGAGTAAGGAGAGTATTTGTTGAAAGGTGCCCTACGTAGCTAACTTCTAGGTATAATGCTGGGCACTCTCCATAGTGGATAAATTGAAGCTGTCCTGGTATGAGGCACACTTTTGTGCGCAATTTGAAATTGCTGGCCTCTGTTCAGAGTGAGGCTAAAAATAGGATTGTTTCTACCTGCAACAGTCTTTGGTTTCTTTGTGGTATTGTGTTTCTCTGCAGAAAATTGCACTCCACAGTGCCATCACACAGCTCAAGGAGATACATATGTATTGGGGCCTTCAAGTAGACCAGGTGTAAAATAACCTTTCTACATTATTGTGACAAACTTAAAATCTTTTTCGGTGTGGTTCCTAACAAAGGAGAAAAAAAAAGATGTCAGGTGTGAGAGATAGGCTTTGATGAAAAGCCCTGGTGATCTGATCCTTTACTGCAGCATGAGTCCTTGCTCTCCCGCGTTGCAAGAACAGATGTGTCCTAAACACCGGACTGTGTTCTTGCCCAGAAATTTTCATCTCTTAATGTTCCTCTGCAAAGTTTTCCCATTTACGTGACTGTTGAGCACTCACTGCAGCAGGCAGTTGAAGCATCTGCTGCGCTCCAGGTCAGTGTCCTAGCTAGCAGGTCCCTAGCTTTGCCTGCTAGTCGGTAGACCGACTGCATCCTGCATGGGTTTCTTTCTGTTCCTTGAATACTTGTGATGAGTGTTTTGGTTTTTTTTAAATTGAAATTTTTGCTAGAAGTCCTATCCTGAACTTGAGAAGTCTGTCCCAAAGAAACTTATGTTGAAAATAGCATGTTGTTGCAAAAAGTCAGCACTGACAGATTGACGGCTTTTGTCTACAGTGTCATTCTTCTGAAAAACTCTTAATGAAGAAATGTTCGGAAGAATTCCGTGTCAGAATGAAAAGACGACTCTTGTTTCTAGATGAAAGAATACTTAATAATACGACAAGAAAATTAACAAGTGTCTGACATTATAACAAGTCAGGAATCTGAAAATGCTGTTTGCAGAGTGCCTTGACTCCCTGTCAGAAAAATCTTAAGTTCTGATGTTGAGAGGATTTTTTCTTTTTCTTGTTGAGGGTTTGTCTGAGCTTTACGGAGAAGAAGGGTCAGGGTGGGATGCTGGTCCTGTTAGTCAATGTGACATGCAAAAACTCAGTTAGGTACTAAAATTTTGAAGAATAAGTGCTGCTGAAACAGGGCTTTCTTTCTACTTCTAAAAATGATTTTTTGGTATTATTTCTTTGTTATTCAATCTAAATCTTAGCCTTTGATCTTTGATTTTCCTATTTGTCAAGTATCTTGATTATTTACTAAATGAGCATATTAGTGCATCTGTAAGGTTGAAGTCTGAGGGAATTCCTTAAGTTCCACTTTAACAGTGCATCTTTTATATCTTTTTATCCAGGTAATATTTCTATAAAGCATTAGTAATGAAATGTGACGATATTTCGTTATGGTTATAATGTAACCGCCATCTGGTTTTGCTGTTGCTTACATCAGTTGCTCACCCTACCATACATTTTGTGCAATTTTGTAATTTTCACTGAACTTTGCTTGCAATAATCGACAGAAGCACAAGTGCCGCTGTTAGGGCTCTGGTTTTGGTATGACATATACCACATGCTGCCACACGTTTGCACTGAGCATTGCTGAATGCAAGAGTGTGCTTGATTAATGAGCAGTCAGGATCCCACTACATGTGTCCTACATTCTTCAGGCTGCTTTGTAAAGCCTTATCGACAGGATATTGGCCCCGATGAGCATCTTCAAGTATGCGAGTCAGGAAAGGACAAGGGCTATTTTCAAAACCTTGCGATTTAATCTTGGCACAGTTTATTACTTTGCTCTGACGCTGCTGAACATACAGTTTCAGAACATAGAAATACAGCTCCATGGAAGCACTGACTTTGGCGTAGCCCTCCTGTTTTCTTTGTCTAATAGCTGGGAACAGTTCTTGCTATTTAGTTCTGTCATGTTTCCTCAGTTCTTTTTGCTGTTGCTGACTGCATGTGCAGGACCTCATACATTATGGGGTTGTATGTGTACATGGCCCCTTTCAAAATGAAACTATTAATCACGTTGATAAAGTTGCAAAAATCTTGGCGTATGTACAGTTCTTTGCTGATGTTCAGAAGCTCTTTTTATTGTTTTTAAAATTCGTCCAAAGTACAGCCCAACATTTCTTTAAACTCTCTAGTGAACATTTAATTTCTCTAAAAAAAAAAAAATAATTAGAAAATATGTTCTTTCTTAAGAGATTTCTTAGTCTTAATACTTTGACCTAGATGTAAATAAGTTTAGAAGTGATTTTCATTAGTGTTTTGATGAGAGGTAAATAAAAGTAAAGAGCCATTTATAAAGAACTAAAGTATGCTATTGTTAGTAATGATACAGAATGCTCGATCTATGCTTTTAAAAATATTTCTGCCTTTTTAGGAATGTCAAGAGGCAAACTTTCAGTGTATTCTGCAAACTAAGTACTTGCATTATATAATGATGTGTGTGTAGTTCTTGAACTTTTAAAATAATATTTAGTTTATGAACTTTTCAACTTGAGATACAGCAGATTCTGCCTGGTGACAGAAAGTAAACAGAAGTTACAACCTGCAGTTTCATTAGATGCCTGGACTAAATACAGTTTGTTTTTTAACACATCAGTCCGAATGCCATTCATTCCCCAGCCTTTATATTCAGGGACTTCTAATAGATTTCTGGATCTTGAGTGTTTTTTTCTTTCTGTCTCTTTGTCTTCCTCCCTCCCCCCCAGCCTCCCTCTCTTCTTTTCTGGCATCATTTTGTAGTGATTCAGATATTCCACGATTATTCTCTCCTTAAAGTGAAAGTAGTGCTTGCAAGAAATGCCGGTCTAATGGAGTAGGAAATTCTGGTTTCTTGTCTCTGGAACCAATCCAGTGGCCAGCCCAACTTCATCATACGGATGAGAAGGCCACCGTTTCTTATCAATCTTAGCCTACTAATGGAGAGTCCTTAGTGGCAAACGGCTGCCCCTAATAACAACAGAAGCATGTACTTTTACGGGATCCCAGACTGAACTGTGTGCAAGAGAAGATTGTTTCCTATAAAGGCTACATTTGTCCCTGTGAAATGTGCATGTGGTTATATAAGAAAGTGTGAAGGCCTTAGCCAAATATTTCTGGATAACCCAAAAGGGATGGGAGACTTCGCTGGCTGGATCAGCTGTGGCACTGGTCCGTGTTGGGATGCTGCTGGTTCGGCATTAGTCTCAAGGTGCTATTCTGCACCACCCCCATTGTGGTTTCCTGTTCTGTACTGCTTGCTCAGCTTCTGTTCTGAATGAAAATAACTTCATTGGTTGCTTCCAAGTTAGTCTAATAGGTCTCACATAAAGAAACGAGTAGTTTGCCTCAGACTGGCTCCTTGGTATAACACATACATTCATACCACTAGTACCTTCTGTCGGTGCTTTCTTCAGATGCAAACAGAAAGCAACCCTAAAAGGATCTGGAGCCGGTGATGTTGGCTCATTCCCAACATTTGTTACATCATGCCTTCTTTGGGGAGCGCAGCTGTGTGTGATCTTCACATACGTTCAGAGTACATTAGAATAAGTGGATGATGTTCTTTCCCAAAGAATATGCAGCTCTTCTTTCTGTTTGTGATCAAGAGCAATTTAGATTGATCATATCCTCAGAGGAAGAAAAAAAAATTTGTAGTGATGGATATTCTGCATTTGAAGCAGCTCTGTTCTCTGCTCTCAGAATTTGTGATGACCATGCTGATACCTGGCTTCCCTTAAGGGGTTTCACGTCCAAATTTTGTCAGACTGCCTAATGCTTTGCTAATTTTCCATTAATTGTTTTAATTGTATTTGAGATAGCTCCCATGATTTTTTGCTTTTTTTCTAGTTTGCATTACTGATTACTTCAACTGGTTGTAGGAGAGTTTGCTTAGACATGGAATGTTGCCCTACATCATTGGCCTGTCCTGGATGAGTCCTGTTTTATGAATGTGTAGCATGCTGAATCTCAAGCCAGCAACTGGAAATGAGTTTGGCTTGTTCAAGCAGGTCTGTAGTTTATTGGCACATTATTTTTCATACTTGAACCTGAGCAAGCCATTGGTTTCGAAGCTGAACATTACATAAGGAAACTGCTACTTCTTTCAAGCTGGGTTTTGCTGTCCCTGACCATGGCCAGTAATGTGGTGCTAAAAGAGGTGAAGCTAGTGCACTGCATGACTTACCTTACAGCGTTTAAGCCTTTTGTAACCACCACCTGCCCAAGTCCCTACGTGAAACCTGGGTGAGCAGCTGGAGAATTATGAATCATTGCTCGTAATGAGGAGCCATAACTTAGGCAAATATAAGTGGTGACTCAGGGGACCCTGTGAACTGTGAAAACAGAGAACAGCAGATTAGTTTCAGAGGGGCAGGTAGGTGAATGCCCAGCAACCTCACTTCAGCAAACCAAGGAGTGGAAAGCACTCCACACCATTAAATGCCAAATGATCCAAAACACAAACTCGAATTATATGTGTGATTTCAGATTCTAGATGAAAATGAGGTTTCATAAATCAATAACAACAAGGAGGAGAAGAAAGCATGAGGTTGAGCTTAGTTTATAAAAAGCTTTTTTAGAGATCATAGCATTGTGAATCAGGTTTATTATTGTATCTTATATAACATTAATTTAGGCCTCACATTATCTGAATTACTTAAGCACATCAAAAATGTTTCTCTAAATTTCAGTATTTATGGCGTTAATAATAATCACTACAAGTTTCTTCTGTTCATTTTAGTACTAAAAAACCCTCTTCACCCTTCTTCTCCCCCCGTTCCTCCCCTCCCCTCAGTAGCATTTTCTGTGTTTTAAAATTTGTGCCATCTACCTTTATTCTTAAAGACTCTTCAAAATGCAGTTACTCTCACCTAATTTGTCTAGCTTCAGTTTCTAATCCATTGCTTTTGTTGTGACGTTTTTACTAGATTAAAGACCGGTTTACTGTTAGAAGCCCTTCTTGCTCTAGCTTGCATGTAATCCTTGTTCAAGTCACCTCTTAACTTTCTTGCTGCAATAAACACACTCAACTGCTTTAACATGCCTCAAGTAATTTTTCTAATGCTTCCCTAAATTTTACAGTGGCAGCCTAAAAGATGTGTAGACACCTATCCTGCACATATTATCCCAGTAATAATCTTACTAATACTGTAACACCACCTACTTTCTCTCTGTTAAGATTTCTTTATAGGTTCAAAGATCAGGTTGACCTTCTAAGCTACAGACCTGCAGAGAGACTTTGTGTCAAACCAGTATTGTTCATGATCCTTTCAAGACTGCTGCTTTCCTAGGTACTCTACTATTACTTAGTACCCCCTTTTAAATAGGTCTGTGTGTTTGGCTTGAATTAGTTTAAATTTAATCAGGCTGAGTTCCACATACGTGAGTCATCTCCATCATTGTTTATTTTGTCCTAGAGTTTTCAGATCAACCTACTAGTGAAGTGTCCACTTTGTTGATTACCTTTTTCCTGCAAACTCGTTGGCTTATTTCATCAAATTTGGCAGAGCGGTGGAGATCCCAAAGATGTTAATTTTATGCTGACTTTGTGAAAAACTGAGGGGAGGCTGTGAAGCAGATAGAAATTGATGGTTCCACAGTGGGAAGATGGGTGAAATCTGGACTTTGTCCACTCTGTATGGCAATGGTTGGATGGTCAATAAATGTGAAGTGCGTCATGGGGCAACGAGCACATGAGTAGCTTCAGGACAGCCGCTGTCTTCTGAAGCTTGCGCTTGCTGAGGTGGGAGAGGATCTCAATGGAAATTGGGAGCGTTGTGGTGCTGCTGAGAATGAGGATTTGGCGCATGAGGGAGCTTAGAGAATTGGTGACAGTGGGCTAATACGATGGTTGCGATGGGGAAATGCATAAGGACTTCAGACAGACAATTGTAGGTTTTGCTGGTTTAGGCTGCCACTAGCTCCACTGAACCAGTCTGATCCCATTTAGCTGTTCTTATGTTCACATATTAGATATGTCACAGGTTTGAGCTACATATTTAGACTGAAATGTAATTGTTTGCACAATTTCTTATCAAATATTGTTTATTTGTCAGAGCACTAAACGCCCAAATCTATCTGAAAAACTATTTAGGATAAATAAATGACTGTACTATCCTAGCTTCTCACAACAGAGAAGTTCTAACAGGAGATAGTCACAGAGAGAAGCACTAAGCAATATTTTTAGAAGAGCAAAGGACACCTAGTGTTGCAGTACTTTGGGTACCGTATGACAAAACTGATTAGAGTGCTGTTTGAGACCTAATCTCAAAGATAAATCCTACATGGTTAGGCAGCTAATGCATTATTCATCTGATACTAGGGAGAGGTATAGATTTCTACTGATAGTTACATATGTCTGGCCAGAGCAGTAGTATCTAGTCTTTCTTACCATTGCCTGCTGTGGAGAAACACGAGCAGGCAGACATCGTGCTGTTACTGGGCACTTTAGACGCCATCCTCTGCTGTGCAGAAAGCCACTGGATTGTAAAAGGCAAAAAGGGAATGACAGTGAGAAGTTATTAATTTTTGTTGTCTTTTTTTGATGACAATTGTTCAATTCCAAGTAGCACCTTTTAATAATGATATGTTTGTATATTTGATATTCTTCATCAAATTTTGTATTTTCTTTCTTAAAAATACTCTAGCAGAAATGTGCGTAAGAAACAGATAAAAATTTTAGATGGCCTTCAACTGCATTTTTCTGAAGTTTTAAAAGTGTTGCCAGGCCAGATTACTTGAGTTTTTCTGTGTAACTTTTGCTTTTTTGAATAATAGCCTCTAAATAATAATGCATTGTGATATAAATATAGACGTTAACTCATGTTGCATGTCCTCTTTAACTGATTTGCCCATTGAATTTGCTCTACCAAGGCTATCTGTTATAAATATTTTGCTGGTGTCCAAGCACTGTTCAAATAAACTTTCTAATAATGTCTCTCAAGTCTGACAGAACAGGAGATTTGTTATGGTTATATAAAGGTGGGACTTGACAAGATTAAGATGCTGGGCCATGGAGCATTTTGACTGTGAAGCTCAAATGTTCAGTTTGAGTCAAGTGTATAAAATTTGTTCTGTTGAAGACAGTTGGTGTTGTGGTAGGTTTGACTTATTAAAAAAATGAAGGAAAATTATATAAAAGCAGGTCCCATTGGAATATTTTTATTCTGAAGACTGCTTCTCTTAACTGTATGGGAATTGGGTCAGTTGCATTCCCCCAACCTTCTGTTATCCACTAATGTCCAAATGCTTTTAATTTCTACTATGTTTTACTTTGTAGCTGTGAGCTCCCATGCAAATTTAATGTCATTCTCTTTAGAAATACAGGGAACAATTTTGATTTGAAGTCCATTAAGGCCAGCTTTTGCATTATTTACATCTCTGTAGTGTCTAACAGATTGGTGCCTGATGTTTGTCGAAGTCTTGCATGACATTTTAGGCTAAATTTTTACTATACCTACCATTAGCAGTAATTGGTTGGAGGGTCAGCTTATATTTTTCTAGTTTATTAATGCAGCAAGCTTAATGTTGTTTTTCATACTGACCCTACAAAATATAGCCACAAGAATCCTATTTTGCCTGAAGAATTTAATGAAAAACCTTCTTTTTCTTGTGCTTCAGAGAGGTATCTCTACCCTGCAAGGAGATTGAATTAAAAGCTGTTAGACCCTTGAAGAGAGTTTTCACGCCTGGCGTGTGATGGCATTAGACCTAGATTGCAAGAAATAAGACTGAATTTCTGATCTCTAGGGTATTCTTTTGGTTGTTACTAAAAAATTGCCTCACGTATTGGAAAAGCACACCACTTTGGTGGTCTACAAAATGGGTGCCAGTAGTTGCTTCTGCAGTTCATATAATCAGGTTGTAAACATCAGTGTCCAGTGATCTACTCTTGGCCAGCTTCAGGACATTATGTAGTCATATATAAAGCAAACACTAAAGAAAAGCTCACTTAAAAATGGGCAATGAAATTTAATACACACTATTCTGTGAATGCCATTTAATTAATAAGAATTCACATTTGATTTCTTGTCAAACGCTACACATCCAAGTGTGAACCCCATGAAGCTGAGCTACATGCTGCAGTCGGCATGTTCTGGAAATTGTGCTGAAAGTGATAAAAAGTGTTATTGAAAGTTGGTAAGAAGGCAGAATTACATTACAGAGAAGTATAATTCCAGATGTGGGAGCATGATGGATTCATATGTTGAATATAAAGTTACATAGTTTATTTTTTTCTTTTTCACCAAAACATTAAAAAGGCTATACGCAGGATAAATCATCATTTAAAAAAAAGGGGGGGGATGGGACGGGGACAGGATCAGTATTAGTTTTGGATTTTTTTAAAGTGTTTTTGTTCACTTTGGTTAATTTGAATTATTTTTATTCTTATGACTGCAAATGGAGTCAACTAGGTTAATTAGTTAAATATCTAATCAAAGATAGTGACCTATGATTCAGGCAAGGGAGGATAAGAAGTCGTCACCACTTCAATAATAACTGGGAAAAGCATTAAATGCAAAATACAGTCCAAATGAATGTGCATAGGGATATATTTTAGAGAAGCTGCTAGAACTGGTTTCTATAATTCTTTCTCTGTTCATGATTACTGGAGAATCACAGCTGTGTGTCCCTGTGTTTATCACACAAAGGATAGCTCTTCTTGACTATTATTGCCCATGCTTTGTAAGTTATTTACAGAATAAAGCAGCTTTAAAATTTCCTACCATACATTATAAGTAAAAATCCAAAAACAAACCACCAAAGTTCAGAATGTGATAATATTCAAAGTGGAAGTACAATGGCTTTTATTTACAAGTAAGTTATAATGTTTTTCTGCCGACAACAGTAATGCCCTATTTGGGTAATTTGTTTTTGTTGTATCTCATCAACATGTATTCAGGGAAACAGCAAATGTGGTCATCTATATAAATTATTCTTAGCAAATCATCATATATCAATATGTATCTTGTAATTGCAAGGGTACTGTGTCAATAATTATTACAGGGGGATGTTGTTTATTCATTTAAATAAAACCAAAACATTTTGAAAATTGAAATTGCACAGTTCCCCTGTGAAATAAGTTTGTCTTTTTTTTCTGCTCAGCAATCGGGCTTATGTCCCTTTGAATACGGGTGTTTATCTTTTGTCATTTTTGCATTAGAACTGAAGTTACTGTGCACTGCTGGTATGTGTGTATTTTTTTCCTAATATGTATTCTGCTGTGTGTACTGGCCAGCAGCATGTGCATGTGTGAAATGGATTCCTCTTTTTGTGTTTTCATATATGTTCTGAGGATGAATCTTTTGCCACTCACAATTGCAATATTCAGAACATATTCTCTCAGTGACCCCAAATGTTATATATTTTGTAGTGTTGCTGCCAGATTAAGAAATATCTAAGCTTAAGGACACTAATATGTAAAAAATACACTTCCAGAATTCTTATTTTGGCCATCATTGTTTAACATTTCATAAAGCTTCTCAATACAGTGAATAAACAAACACATGACAATTACTCAGTTCTATCTAGATTAGGCTTCAACAAGTACATATAGAGTTGAGTGCACTAAATGGCTGTTTCAGGAATGGTTATAGAAAATGTTTTGTCAGTTGTATTGACCGATTCATTCTCTGATGGAAGGAAAACTGGTTTCGACTGCAGCGCAAATGTGTTTTGTCTTCTAATGTTTGTAGTTAAAAGTTAAATATGTGAAAAGTTTTGTTAATTAATATGGAAATCAGCCTTTTATGTTGTTTAAATCAATTTAGATAATTAAAATAAAAAAATAATACACAGAACTCTTAAATGGCTATTAGCATATTTAGGTCAAAGATGAAGAACAATAACCAATTTTTTCTATATGTGCTAAGAAGGTTTTGCAACTCAAAGAGTTACAGAGAAAAAAAGCAGCCCTAAGAAACTCTACTATAGTTATAAAAGGTAGACAAGGAGATTAATCATGTTTTCACTCAGTTTCCATGCAGTTGTGTGCAAGTTCCAAATAAATTGTAGGTACAATCAGAGCACAGACAGTGAACTGGTTAATATTTACAGAATTATATTCTTGGGTACAGAACTGTTGCTCTTTTGTTGGTCTGGAAAATGAAATTCCATCTTTAATTCTAAATATATGTTTGTTCCTCCTGCTCTCTGAAATTTATATTTAGTCCAATACATGACATGGATACTAAGTTTACCTAAGGCAAGTATCAATCTTGCCAGCCTTGACAAGGTTAGGGGAATTGTTCTGACCTTTTGCAGTGTCATTTAGAATGGAATATGTCTCATGCTATAGTTTTACAGATGTCAGAGATGAAGACAAACTTTCGAATAAGAATAGTTTTGATTCCTTCTTATAGTTCACGATCCTATGCGGGAAGTAGATCTCTATTCAAAGAGGATTATCTTGTCTTTAAAAATTATGCATGCTATTTTAAAAAATTGTATATATTTTAATTTCTCCGGCAGTGCACATTCATTTATCATGGATACAGCACCAAAGCAATTAAGTCATAATGGATAAAGCAGCACAGATTTCCCAGATATCATAAATTGTATGTTAGTTATACAATTGCAGGGAAGAAGTTCTGTACTGTGAGTATCTGAGGATATAATTACTATAAATGTTCATTAACTTGGTAAGATATATATTTTGAAAATGTAAAGCAAATTGGATCAAACACTATGTTGTTATTAAACATTTAGGAAACAGTTTCATATAATTTTAAGAAGGTTGGTGTAAACATGCATATGTGTGTTGTGTGTGTTGTTTGGTTTTTTTTGCAGATTGTCACTGTCTCCATAGATAGTCTATTTGCTCTTATGTTCCCACTTCCAATGTGAGGTTTGAATATATCTAAAGATCAAAAATGAAAAAACCTCATAAATTTCCTTGACTTTGTGCTGCAAATTTTGCATGATACTATTAGAGAGGCACAAGTGAGCTCTAGTTTACTGCAAGATTTCAGGGTCTTCTTTCTTTCTATATTGAGAATACTTTAAAAATTGATATAGAAGTAAATCTCCTATCTTCTATAATGAATGGTTTTGATAAGCATGAACCAGATTCCTTAGAGAGGAAATTAAGGTGGAAGCTGTGTGGTAAAGTGGAAGCTCAAGCTGTGCCCCAAATGTACTCCAAACCTTTACGGTTCCAGTAGGGTTTGAACTAACAGTTGCACCATATGTGTGCTGGAAACATTTTGTCCAGGGGACCAGGCTAAATCTTGTCTGAAATAAAAAGCTTTCTGCATATAGTGGAGACCTATAGGGGCCTTGGCACCAATTGCTTTGATCTACTGAATGACTCCTGTTGTGCTGAATAATTGCTTATTGAGACATAGCCAAGAATATAGTCTCCTATGCGTGTGAACGACTTCCTTAGATAGCCCATTGCAAGGCTTCCTCAGCATCCCACAACCTCCCCACTTCTTTGTATAAGCGCTAGCACGTTTTGTAAAAATGGTTACTATCAAAGTTAATTAGGGGTTTTTTTTAGTTGTAGGCATATTGTGCAAACCTATTGGAAGATATGGTATTGCCTTGACTTTTGGCTAAAAAAATAGATAAGGATTGTTAGCAGCACAAGATACTTGTGAAGCCAGAGGACTTGTTTCTGAAAGCTGTTACCTACCTGTGTATTACCAGGAAGGAGGTATAGCATCTTAACATTTATGTCATTGTTCAGTGACATCAGTAATGTGATAAACTCAACAAATGGGTTTGTGGGCAAAATTATCAAAACAATGTTTTAGATCTATTTAATTTTGCATAAGTATGCGAAAGAAGTGTGTACACTGACTACAGCTGTTGGTTATTTTTCAGCATAATTATAGGTCCAAGCTAAAATTGCTTGAGTGCTGAGATTGCTCTCACATCTAAACAAATGTAGATGTCTTTTGCACTCTTTTGCACTTGATTGAATTTTTCTTACAAGACTCTCTCTGAATTCTTTCCTAGTTACGCTCAGTCAAGTAACTTCTAGCCTGGAGTGCCAATGCAACCTATGTTTCCTGTAAAAAAAAAAAAAAAAAAAAAAGCATCTCAATGATTAAAATCTCATCTTTTCATTGTTTTATTCCCATTGCACTTTGCTGCCTGGGTTAGGCCACATTTCTTTTTCATATGGCGTGAGAAGACCGGATGCTGTGGAGCTTGTGTGCCACCTGAAGGACCAGCTGTGCAACTTGCCTAGATGGGCCATTCTCTGCTGTGTCCAAAGAGCGTGAAAGGTGGTGGCAGGGAATACGCAGCCATTGCCACGGCAATTCATCTAACCTGTCTGCTTTTTCCGGTGTTTGGATACAGGCAGGGAGCAGGTTTACAGGCTTGGTGAATATTTGGCCATAATTGTTTGCTCTCATCTACCATCTTGTCTAGAGTCTTCTGTTTCTTCTCATCTCAGTGCCTCAGGCAGAGGAGAGAAAGGGTGGTGTGTGCTGGGGCAGTCACCTGCGCTGCCATCCAGCTGTTCTGCTGCCTTGACCCAGGAAAGTGAGCCAGGAGCTGCACAGACTATCCAGATAGTAGGCTGAGCATCTCTGTCTTAGTCCAGCCTGATGGTGAGGAAGTGGGTCAGAGCAGCTGGCATGCAAACTCTAGTGATGAATAAACTTCTGACAGTGTAGGGTCACCTTGATTGTTCCATTCAGCTTCTTCCCCATACTGAAGAGAGAACTGGTTTTCTGATTATTCTAGATTGCCCCCTTTCTGCTTTGTGTGAACCCAGGAGGCTGTAACGCCTGCCTTCAGCGTGTGAGTGACGTCCATCAAATCAGCATTTTCCCAGGCAGAAAAAAATGGACTGATGTCGATAATAATTTTTTATTCTCTGATTCCTGGTTCTATAATTTATTAAAAGTGTAATTATAGCCAGTTAATTTCCACCAAAAATTACATTTAGTACAAAAATATTTCCCAATCTAGATATAATGGTCCCTTTTATTTTCTCAGGATTTAAAATACTGAAAGGTAAAGAAGAGAGCGCTTCCATTTCTAACACTGAATTTACATTGCGTTCATGTGTGGTGTGCCTTAGTATAATGTTGTTCTACTCAGTACATGAACTGCATGACACAGGTGCCTCTCTAGTTATAGAGGGTTTTGGTGGATTTTTTTTTTCTTTGTTTTTTTCTCATATCATGATTTCTTTGGTGTATTAGGAACCAATTTTCAAAAGCTGGATGAGCCTATATATTTTAGAAGCAGGGTGGTTGAATATTGCTGTCTGAAATGATAGCTTTCTGAAAGCAGTTCTGTGTAGCAGATAGTAAGAAATATTATGCTAGTAGCTCCCTTAGTGTTTGAGTTTCGGAATAAAATAGTAACCAAATACTTTATAGCACGTGTTGCGGATCTTGAGGGTCATATACATTTGGTGTCTGAAAAACATTAGCTATTTTATAAAGGTGTCTTTTGTAGTTAGGAAGATAGAGCTGGTGAAGAATAATTCACATTCTATTAAGTAAAAAGTTTTTTTTAGCAGTTTATATAGATATCTTGCACTTAAATAATATTTTAACACTAGAATTAAGGACATTAAGGAATGATATATTTTAAATACTTGCATAGTCTTCCAGTATGCAAAATCCTCCATTTTGTTTCCCTTGCTGTGATTCCTTTTGATTACAGATGGTCTATGTGATAGTTGCTATAGAAACCAGACCATTTTACTTCAATCTCTCCCTGTTGCTATGGTGTGCAGAGAGCTGCTACGTGTAAAGTGTCATTTAGATCTTTTTGTGATACTCCATGTAACAGTTAACTTGCAATCAATATTGTCTAATGGCAGATAGAATAATGTGACGCGCTAATTAATGCTTTCTACCACCAACTGTTGGATACAACAGTTGGGCAGAAATCAGGTGCAAAGTTAGTTTAGTGAATTCTGCAGATACATCTTTCTCGAAATGCTTAATACCAGACGAAAATAGACGTGTTAACCCACTGTTAGGCAGAATTGTTTTCCTTGCTGCAGCACGCTCCCAAACTGAGCACAAGTGTGTACAAGGCACCCAGAAGCTCAGAAGGCAGAGACCTCCGGTCCCCAGGGAGCCCTGGCGCAGCCACCACGCTGGCTGAAGAGGCTGGTTTTGCAATATGCAGTTGCTCATTGCAGCTGTAGCCTTCTGGCGGCTCCTGAAGGCAGCAGCAGTTGGGACTGCTGAGTGTGAATAAGCTGGAGCGCAGCTGTTCTGGCCTCCGACATCCACCCTTCTGCCAGCCTCAAATAAAACCAGTGTGGGATAGCGTGTAACACTTGTAATGCTTCCATGTGGCAGTTTCCCATGTTGGATCTGGCACCCAAAAGAAAGAAAAGAAGTTTCTATCAGATTTCAAAAGTTATATTTTCAGGAAATACTCTAAGGATGGCCTGAGCGAGTCCTGGGTGAATATGGTGAATATGACAATTTTGTCATCTCCTTCCCCTCTACTCTGCCCTAGTGAGGCCCCATC
>Ga0181612_107726_pt1 | contig 17807 bp, 8 predicted proteins | sample HoacroProtozoa21_FD_119630 | JGI IMG/M metagenome (GOLD analysis project Ga0181612, IMG submission 119630) | Hoatzin crop microbial communities from Cojedes, Venezuel. Combined Assembly of Gp0051906, Gp0051904, Gp0051908 | reverse complement strand
TAAACTTCATAGTAGACTGGTGGAAATAGAAGCAGGAAAGCTGTAAGATGGCTCAGATTAGGGTCAGCAACACAATACTTCAAATAAATTGCCAAGTTACCTCAGTAAAGCGAAGGAGAAACTTTCAGGAAACTGTCTTGTTGGCAAAGATCGTAGTCTGAAGACTGAAAGAAGTTAAAGGGATCAATCAGGTGAACGAGAAGATAAATGGGTTCCAACAGATGCTGGAAGGGATAGGATGGGGCAGAATAATAAGAGGGACATTTTGTCTTTGCCAGACTAGCAGGGGGCATAGGTGAGAAGAACTTTACAAAATATCCTCAGAAATCAGACACACACATTAGGCTTCTATCTCTTCTTCTTATGTGCTATGATACAAATAATTTCCGATAATTTAAAATTTTTTTAATCCATTGTGAATCATTCTGTGAAATATGTTATCTCAACCTGACTGAAAATAGGAAAGTTGTCGTATCAGGTTCCTGTTCAGCAGTGGAGCCTACAAAAACACTGTTATGATTTTAGACTGTATTTGAAGGTCGAATTAATATTCTAATGCCATTTAAGTTTGTGAGTGTATAGAGCGCCATGATTTGGAAGGAATGACCGTGAAGCTGTCACTATTGGGTTTTTTTACTATTAACTGTTATTTTTACAATACTAGACCAAGTGACCTGAACATTTAAGTTATTTTCCTATATATATGCATCCTGTATGTCACAATGAAGACATTTTGTGGAAGTGTTCCAAATCTTTCAGAGCAACCAAATTAAATGAAAAGACTATGAAATGTACTCAGTATAACCAATGTGACAGTGTCATATTGCCCAACCCACTAAGTGTCTGTAAGTGCAATATTTGGCATTGTAAAAGCATGTTTCTTTGCTTATTGTCAAAAGTGTTAGGAAATTATGGTTTGTGCAGTAACAATATAGGAACCTCCATAAAGACTGATGCCAAGTTCAGGTGGGGATTTGTACAATCAACACTCAATAGAAGATTCATACTGTCGGTTTCTAGTTGTTCACTAAAAAAGTGTGTTTTTACAGAATAAGAATAATCAGCAACTATTGCTATACCATGGGCACTAAACTTGTTAGTTAAGCAAGACACAATCCTCAGCTTTGAGATATATTCAGTATTGTACATGTTCTGCCTCTCACAGAATTGATTGCTGTTCTGCCAGAAGTACTCTTCAGTGACATTATTGTGCAAGCATCACCAATAAAACATAATCGCCCTTTCCTACTCCTAACCTGTTAATTCATCTCCAGTCACAGCTGGTTTATACATAGGTTTTATAGCTGAAAAACTACATTAAACCAATTGATTTTTAGTATATTTACCTCTTCTGAGATGTAACAGATGACTTGGACCTTGAACATTCACTTGCCAATAGAGTTGTTACATATTGACACGTTGCAAGCACAGCTCGTTTTGTTGATACAAGCACAGCAGTCCTGTACGCACAGATGGGCAAGTGCATGTTCATAATCCTTTCATTTTCCATAGTAGCAGTCTGATAAAATCCAGTCTCAAAGTATAAAAATCTCGTTCAGATATTTGTTTGAATCTGGAATCAAGGCAGGTAGGAGTTCCTTCTAGACAGAGCTTTGCTTAGGAAAACCAAGACTGAGTATTTCTGTGCGTAGTAAGAAAAGTAATTTGGTGTCACAGCACCACCTGGTGACAGTTGCTAGAACTGTCATTTTGGATGTGTGTGCATTTTAGGCAACTTTTCCAAGTCATCTTTCTGGCAAGGAAAGCAGAGTGAGTCTTGTGAAGGATTCCACCATTCTGAGCTGAGTTATCTTTGTGGCAGAATCGTCTTCTGAGCAAACCCTTGTAGAATTTTTCAGTATGTAAGCTCTTCAGGTTTAGGAGAGAGACAGAGGAGAATAGTAAGGCATTTATGAAAGCTAATTAGAGCCTAAGGAATAAAACCTCCTTTGAAACCCACCTACCTTGATAGGTAGAGGTAGGCTCCTTCAGAAGGCAGTGCACAGCTCCTGAAGCCCTGACACCAGCCTGCCTGGATAGGAGTTCACCTCTCTGTTGACTACACGAGGGAGTACATTTATTTGGCCTCACTGCTTTAAAGCTACCTTTTTGTAAATTAATTGCACTGTCCCTTGATAGGGGTGCTAAGGCAGACATTGAAGATCCTTCCTAACTAGAAACTTTCATTCAAATGTTGCAAATAGTATCCTAAAGGCAAGTTACTCTATTGGAAAATGTACATAGAATTAGTCTTCCACGTGGAATCCAAATTGTTTCTTTGCAGCAGGTTTTCACACAGTTGTAAACGAACATGCAAGATTCTGGTCTCTGGATAATGTTTCTTCTTCATCCAAATGCACTGCTCTTGAGTGAAAGCCTCAGGAGTTTGGTTCCTTCTGATGAAAGACTTGATAATCTAACCACTATGAGTTTTGTCTCCTCTCACCTTCGCAGCACGGGAAGCCCAGCAGGCTCTATCTGAGTGAGAAACTATTCCACAGATCTTACTTAGGCATATCTTTTACAAAACTACACCCATGGGGTTGCATCACTAAAAAATTTCTTAGAAAAAAACAAGCGTTGTCTTCCTTCAAGTTTCTCTCACAGGCCTCCTTACCATGGGGGCAGCAACAGGGACAGTTCAGGTGCTAAAGATTCTGAATGTCATGCAGAGCAGCAACTCATAGCTTGTGATTAGGAGTTTGAGACATCTTGAAGAAAGCATCTCTGCAAGGTCTTGTTTTCATTTCCTGACTTCTACTGATTTTCTTAGGACAAAGGAAGCACTGCCTTATGCAGAGGAAAGATATGATAGCAAGTGATCCATGGCATTTGACTTCAGTAAGAAACAGTATTTCCTACTCCTTTTGAGTTTCTAGTGGCACACTTAACCTTTTATTTGGCATTTATACACTGACACACCACCAGTAAATTTTGCTGCATCTGGTCTCATATTCATGTCAACTCCTGTGAACTTCCCTGGATGTTTTGTCAACATACAGGAAGCTGTATGTTTTTCTTTTGAAGTGTTGCAATGATAAGGTATCATCCTTTGCTTCTGCAATAAATCTTGGGAAGAGTAAAGCCTTCCGTCCTCAAAAAGATGTCTCTGTCCCAGTTGATGATCCAGCTATTCTTGTGGTAACACAAGTGAAGCTGCTTCCCCAGAGGTGTTATTTTTGCCCTTATTCAGTTTTCTATGAGATTTTCCATTTTAGAATTCTCTTTCCTTTCTCTGTAGACATTCAGGCAAGATAATATCATAGATTTCAGTGGCATTAGAAATGAACACAAGTTAATGTTTTCTCGATTAATATTTCTGTTAGAGCCCTTCTTTAGCAAATTTGTGGTTCCACAGTTTTTCCCCATAAATTCCTTCCTTGGGAAACAATGATATAACTGTGTAAATGATAGACCACAAATAGTTTTATAGCTCCTTTCAAGATTCGCTTTTTTTGAGCTTCAGTCAGCTTTGTGTAAGGTTGACCTAAGCGACTGCTGTAAGGGTAGGAGTTGCCAGATCTGTGGCCAATGCACCTCTCCCCTACTTCCACAGGTACACACAATTTATTGCTTTAGGTTAGCTACAAAGAGATCCCATCATACAGAGTACAAGGCTATCTGTATTATGTAGTTTACAGCATGGTGCTGTGGTGGCTAGTGCAGGAGAGAAGTGTGGGCTTTGGGGGGAAAAAATTATGCACTTTATAAACAGTAATAGCAGTTATATATACAGTCTTTTGAATTTCTCATTATTTACTTTGAAGTCATTTGTGATTTGCATGCAGAATGAAATCAGGATAGTATTTGGAATAAATATAATTTTAATTGGAACTTTGTGAGCGTAATACAGCATGAGAAAATTGACTATGGTAATTCTTTCTCATAGTTTCTGGGGGCATCTGTTTACCTCATACCAATGATTCATAGAATTTCTGGAAATTAACACTGACAATTTTTATCATCTTGCAGCAAGCAATACCCAAATTATTCGAAGTAGTACAAAAAAGGAATCAGAAACTGGAGGATCCAAAAAAAAAGGTCATATTTCATCTTCAAAAGACATCAAAACTTCTTTCAAGCCAGGACTTGTACAGGAAGGTCCACCTGTATTAGATGATAAATCTCTCCTCTTGGAAAACTTTCAAAATAATGATAGAAGTCCACAACAAGTAAGATATTACAGATCATTGGGGTTTAGGGAAAAAAAATAATGAAGGGGTATTGATAATTCTTTTGGTACATATGAAGCTCTGATATCATGAGGCAAGAACAAGGAATCCAAAATTAAGATTGTTGGTAGCTTCTGAGTGAGGCTATGGAGAAAGGATGATGTGCATACATGAATAACCAAATAACAAGGAGTCGTTTTTGTTTTCAGATAAAGGTGATATATTAAATCTTTAAATGTTCTTCATTTGCCAAATCCAATTCAAGTATAGTATAACTTTCAGCTAAGGGCCAAAAACTACCAGTAATGAAGTTAAACTTCTGATCTTTCAATGATAATTTTCTTTGAAATATGATGTAAAAGAAGGCCATCTTTAATAGTTGTAATCGAGAAACACCTATGGCCAGTCAGCTAAAAGCTTTAGTAACACGCACACAATAGCTGCTACTTGAGCCAATTTTCTCAGAGTGTGATGTCAAAAACATGTGTTTTTATTGACTTCACCTAGTATTATTTGTCTGTCTTAGAAAAATAACATTTATTTTCTAAACCAGTTCTTGTTTCTCTGTCTCCAGGTGTTTCTCTACTGTGATTTTTCCTGATAATTGAGTTCACTTGCAACAAAATATTCCAAGGAAAAAAAAAACTATTGAGAAATAAATTCCAGGCTTGTTCCTTTGATTCAGAACTGTCTTTAGAATTTGTAAAACAGTTTTTAAAGAGAATCATTTCTGTTCAGTGTAGACAATGTTTAAAATAACCCATGGGCCCTGTCACCTTCTACCTCAATTAATACATTATTGAGTTCTAGTATTAGGGCACAAAGCCATGCAGTAGGTCTTAAAATCAAAGACAAAAGTCTTTGTTTTAGTGCATGCCATACAGAGGAAAGTTACATGGAATTCTTAACAGAATATAGCTCCTTATTTTAAAGCCCAGTTTAGTTTCACTTGATAAACATATGAGTAATTGTTTCATTTCACAGGAATTAAAAAAAAAATGTGTGGAGTTAACACTATTTTCTTAAGCTTCTTGTGAATACTGTAATGTGCAAGCTTGTAGATTAATTATGTGTTTTATTTGTTGAGTTGAATAGCTGGCAGTTTACTAACCTACAAGACCTTTGAATGTTTCCCATAATTGTTATGTCTTCAGCATGTTAACATACTGCATTTTCTTTCACAGTCTCACAAGTATATCATTCAGGCATTGGTGTTGTATGATAGTTGGCCACTCACTGAGAGTCAGTTTCTATTTGTTCAGGAACTGAAAAAAATGGAGAAAAATGAAATCAAAGGTAGGTGGATCTAAGTATGTATTTAGTCAAATACATCATGTTACTGATTTAAAAAAAAATGTTGCATTGCTACAAGCCAAGACCATAGGACATTTTTTTCCCTTTATTTACTGCTTGAGTGAAATAATTAAGCAACAAAGCTCTTTGTTCTTTGGGTCATAGAAATGAATTTTGACTGCATGATCCTATACCTTCACAGATTATAAACAAATCAGAGAATACTCTGTAAAACTCACTTGAGCTTCTCAGGTCTCAGCTTCAGGTAGGTATCTGGAACTGCTGCAGAAGTACGACTGCTACAGTTAGAGACCGATGAAATCTAATATAAAGGCACAGAACATCCAAACACAGAAGTTTCTACTGAAACTAGAGAAACATACCTGCTGATAATTTAAGAAAATGCACTGACAAGAAGGAAAAAAAGGCCTGTTTTGGGATATGTATTACTTCTATACTGCTAGGAGAAGAATTTGGACAGAATGCAAGACCACGAAAGGTCCCAAGGACAGGCTGTGTATCCAAGCCAGGAAGGGGATAGAGAAATTACAGAAGCTTTTGTTTTTTCCACAGATTCTCTTAGCATTTTGTGTCAAGGGTCAGAAAAAAAACCCTAACACATATTAAAAGCAGTTAGAATACTACTGAGTATCCTAGAAATTAGATAAATGTCTCATATTTGCTTCTCCTTTTACTGCTGGGGCTGACACAGAATGATTTAGGTTTTAATTATGTTACAGGAAAATTTATCATGCTGAATCCAACAGTCCGAGAGAGGCAAGACTGCTGCCACTCCACATTAGCAAGGCTGAAGGTGTAGTCCCAGCAGGCACACTCACACAGAACATAGATACAGACTACACATATACATATATACATTGCCAGTCACACAGACCACAGACAGACGCTCAGAGCACTCACACAAACACAGTGCCAATGGCCTCAACCTGCTTCCCTCTCTGGCTGGACAGAATGGAAGTCCACTAGAGCGCGGAAAAAAAAAAATATATATGTATATATATGTAAGGTAGATCCTTCCAGCAGCTGGACTTAGACGCCTAATCTGCCCAGTAGCTTGCCCCTGGATCCCACATGAGCTGCTGAGGCTGCAGCCCGACTCCAGCTGCTGGTGCAGGCCATCACACACACGCACACATGCACACACGCAGCTGACTCCCCTGTGCTCTCACCATTAGATTTCTGCAGAACCTAGAAGATTACTGTCCACCATTCAGTAAATTTCCTGTATCATTAACATTAAAGTTCTATAACTCAATTTTTAAGATATGAGATAAGGAGGAATTATCTGCATTATCCTTGCTTATATATATACACTTGCTAAAACCCTTAAATTTTCATAGGAAGATTTGGTCTTTCTTTATTAGTGCTATTTCTCACTTCTTACTCTGGTTACATATTTCTTTTTAAAAGTCTGGTTGTATTTTTTTTTCATTTCTGTTACACTGGACTGAAGTTAGATTCAGCAGCAGCAATTGCTGACATATATGATTTCATTTCTTGTTTTTAAGGTAGCTGGAACATTTGAGATTTTTGCAGTCTTTATTCAGCTAGCATTACAAGATTTGACAAAGATGTATCTTATTGATTTGCTATAGTCCTTAGTCAATTTTAATAATTTTTGAGGAACCACCTCATGTAGCCTTACAGGCCTGCTCACAGCTTTTTTAGTGGTGCTGCTTACAGTAGACATCCTGTCACTTTGTCTGAGTTGGCTACATAGTAACAGCTTGCACTTGACACACCAGTCATGCTACTGATGTGTATCCTTTCATACAGCTGTCACCACTGTCTGTAAAGCTGCAGGTCAAAGGAGGTCACTTAATCTTGAAGTTTCTTCACTAGTTCTCAGCTGTTTTTACTGGAGCTTGTCAATGTCACAAGGATTCTCATGTTTAGTTCAAGGTAGCAGTATTCCAGTTCATAGCCTGCCTTCTCCGTGTTAACTGATGCTTTGGCTCATTTGCAGTCAACCATACTCAAGCCACAGTCAGTGATAAGGAGCACTTTTCTCTTAGGTTTCTTTTTAAATGTTGTGATTTCGGTGTTCTCTCATAATTGCCGCCTCTCAAAGTGACCCAAATCCATTTCACAGTTCACATGAAGTGGATGTTTCTGGTTATACAAGGATACCAACAGATTGCGCAGGCCACCAACAGAGTTTAAAAACAACATACGTCATAAAGTTTAAACACCAACACTTACTGTATTTACTACTTAGCATTTATTTTGTGTACCCCTATTAACAGAAATATTTACCTGGAGTGCTTACTATAGGTAAGTATTTTGGAAAAAAATAACATTTAATCTTTGAATCTTTTTCTATTTGTGAACTAGTCTTAAAGCAATTTGAAAGCTGAGCTTTACCACTTAAAGCTGCCAGCACCAGTTGTCAAACACACAATTCATATAAAAGCAATGTTGGTGTGCAAGCAAAAAGGCATCCTCTCACCATGTTATTTTTAAGGAAGCTGCAGTGGGCCAGGTGAAAATTCCTGCAACAATTTTTCACCATTTCAGGTATCACTTGTTCATGTAAGACAACAGTGCCATCTGGAGTTAGTTTTGTATTAAAGCTAATTGATCATGGCAAAAGCATATTTCAGCTTTGTATTAGCATTTACTAAAGTCTTTTAAACTAGTTTCCCTTTAAATGAAGGCCCATACTATTATGCTATCAATATTCACCGATATTATAAATATTAAGTACATTTTTGAGGAAAGTAAGTTCTTTGGCCTACAGATGCTATGACAATTTTGTATTTGTTGTTGTTTGTTATTCTTTTCTTTCCTCAAAATCCTTAACATTACTGTTTCACAGTACTTGTAATAAGAACTGTGTTAGCAAAAGTTATTTCATGACTAATATTTAGTCATGTTTATTATATATGAAATCTCATTAAATATATTATTAAAGAGCACATTGCACAAACAAAACATTAAAAAAGCATTAAGCAGGAAAACCCAAGAACACAGGCATGAGAAAGTGCCAGATAGTTTATTATTGATACAGTTTTCATTCTTTATTTCTTTTTTTTTTCTTCTTTGTTTCCTTCCATTGGGAACTGTTTATGGGGCAAGACTGGAATGGAAAAATAGCAAAAAAAACAGTAAGGTCTGGATCATAATTCTTGTGTAAAACGGAAAAAAATTAGCAAGCAGTCTTGCAATTGCTGATACCATTTTGAGTTGCTTGACTGTGCGAACAAAATTGTTTTAAGATTTGTTTTGTGTATGTGATTTTCAGCTATTGCCTGCTTGGGTTCTTTGGTTTTACTTTTCTTGTAGTAAGATCAGAAGTTTCATTGTGCAACTGTCACAACCCAGAGCTGAATGATCAGCGTGCGCTGAATGCTGACTGCAGCATGTATTTTATATATTGCCTTAATTTGACACAAGAATATTAGCTGTTGGTGAGAGAAGGCTGTCTATCTCACTGGGAGAGCCAGGGAAGACAGGACGCCCAACCCAGGTAGCAGAGGTGGATTTGAAAAGGTGGCAGAGGCAATATCCTTTGGAATATTCCTTTTTTTCTCCAGAGCTTTTAAAGCTTCTGAGGGTGCAGTCAGAGACAGCAAAAGCAACATCTGAACTTCTCGGTCATTTCCTAACCAAATCTGAAAGTCTCTCATGGGACAAGTAACAGTCATTTCTACCAACTACTGGGTAATCCCACTAAATGTTCAGAGCCTGTATCAGATAGTAGGAGCATGATGTCTTCTCAAAGAAAACTTCAAAAGACTCCTCTGTATTTTACCTATGAATAAGATACATTCTCTGTAATTTGAATTTCATAAAATGGGAGTAGCTGTCTCGCCTAAAAAAAAGAATTGTTGTATCTCGATCTGAATTTATGAGTTTCAGATAGGAACCATTTGGCGTAATTATTTAGCTTGTCATAGACAGGACATCAGACTGGATGATCACTGTGATCCCTTCTGGCATTAGACTATACGAATCTCTGAGTAAATAGAGATTGAAAACTGGTAGAGAAGCTAATTTTAAGAGTTGCTGTGTTTGTCATCACTGTCAGTTGGTGTGATGCCCAAGCTTTTTTTGGTGCCATACATATACAATGACTGCCACTGAGAGTTTGTGATGATCGATGCATAAGCTGTGAGCTGGAATGACCTTTCACTTTCTATATCATCTTCCTGCCTTTCTTCTTACTGCATCCCATACAAAGTGTTTGCCTGGCTTTGACCTTGGAAAAGCTGTGAGGAACTACTCACATCTCCCTTAGAGTCAGAGTGGGTGGCATGCTATAATGCCAAACTGCAGCCAGGGCCCCCTCCAGAAAGATCTGGAGGATGATCCCAAAACCTGGGAGGCTGCCTGCTCTGTTGAGGGAGGGAGGAGGGCTGGGGGAACCTGGACAGTGAGGTGTACTGTTAGCTAAGAGAGCTCAGCTGAATCCTGCCCAAAGCCTTCCTATCTGGAATTAAAGCAGGATACCTCATTTTAGCCCTGTTATTTCATAGGCTTGTTTGTTGTTTACTAACTTCTCAGTGTATGCAAGAAGTCCGGACCATCAAAATGTTAAAATTCAGAATTGTAAAATATTTATAGAAGCCACACAAAGCTTGGGGTATCCCAAGACATAGAACGTCTTTGTCTGATATCGTTTAGCTAATGACACTGAATGTCTCTTGAGTGTTTGTATAAACAATAATTTATCTTTAAAAATTAATAATTCACTGAATAATGCATATACACCAGCCTGATTTATGGTGTTAATATGTTATGATCATGTGAAATTAAATGGAAAAACATTTATGTAACGATATTATAACTTCAAATAATGTCATCACTATTTATTTTATATTTGCATTTCCTCTGGAGTTGTTTTAGTATCTTTAATATTTGTGGAGACCGCTTTATTTTTTACTTTCATTCTTTAAAGTGTGCTTTGGTAGCACTGAATCCATTTAAGCTTAGCACTTTGGTGCCACTGTACATTATTTAAGCAGCATGAGGAGATAAGAATAATACAATTTATATGTAAACACAGGTATAATGTATGATGTAATACAGAGATATGTCTTATAATAAATATTTGTACGTGTAATTATATGTGTATTATAAATACTTTTCTATATATTTAATATTTAAAATTTTATATACCCATATAATCTCAGCCATGACATTGCAGATCTGATCCAAAGCTCATTAAAGCCAGTGGAATATCGTCAGTGGACTTTGGATCAAATCATGCAGCACAGTGATCTGTCCTCAGTGGACAGAGATTAGGAAAGCATAGCATTAAGTGAAAGGTACCTTGTTATTATTGTCAGATTGTAAAACACTCATTTCCTCTTTTTTCTAAGAGGAATCCCCTGTTATATTGTAGTGACTAAACATAGGTTTTCAGCATTTGTTTTAATGTTTCAAGCGGTATGAAGGTGGAGGGAAATAGAGATTTCAGACTCAGATGTTTAATCTTTCTCATAGTGTTTTAGGTCCATTCCAGGTTGTTTCAACCGACATGTTCCTTTTGCTATTATCTATTTATTTATTTATTTATTTTAACAAGAATATGATATGCAAAAAGTCTTTTTCACAGCTTCCACCAGTTAGCACTGTGCAGAATATGTGTTACAAATGTCAATTCTCGGTATCTTTAATTCAAACATATAGCATACATAGAGCATACACGTATACTGATAAAATAATTAATCCAACAAGTTCCCAGATAGTTCTGAGAATTATAATTTTAAATTTTTTAAATATGCATCAATTTTCAAATATGTTTCTTTGCCTTAATTCCCTTGCATTTTAGGTGGGGCATATCTTGCCTTCTGCTCTTCACGCTTTCGGGCTTACAAGGGTATGAGACAGGGAGATCAGTGACTTTACCTACTTTGAGCGCCTGGTGCATAACCTTGACAGAGATTGTGTGAGACTGTATGAGTCACACTGTGATTCTGTACACTGCAGTCTTTGGACTGACCCATATACAAGGCAACAATGCAGTGACTCATGCAGGGACCGTGGTAAACTCCCAGTTAAGCCCTGGGTAAAGTGCTATTTAGGACAGATAAGGCTGTCACAATATGTCCACCTTTTAAGTTTGTTTTTAAAAGTTGCTTTGTCCCCACGTTCTTTCTTGGTCCAACAATAAATGTTAGTGTAGTACTTCAAAGTGTCAGCTATCAACTGACTTTTCTTTGTCTTTCTGTATGGCTGTTTTGTGCTGTTATTCCACCCTGGATATTACATGGGCAAATATATTTATGGATGACAATGGTATCCTCTAATTCATCATGCATCATAACTACATCTGAATAGTACATGGGGAAAAGCACAAGGAGCACCGCTTTCCCCTAATGCCCAGTTATTCTGAAGGACAAAAGTCTGCAAGTGTTCCTAAACCAACCAGAAAAACAAAAGATAAAGTATCTGAGAAGACGGAAAAAGAGAAGTCAAATAAAGAAAGAGGATCATTTGTGTCTCTTGCATCTCGACCTGAAACTCAGGTGAGAAGAAAGCCAGAAACTGGATTTGTTGAATGTGTCATCATTGTACTGAGTGTAAAGATATATTTAGGTCTGCAGATCAGTCTATCCCTTGCATTTCTCTATGCCCTGCTTTGCCACCTTTTTAGCTTTACATCTGAGAGAGACTGAACTACACATGTAAAAGACATGCATCCTGCATTTAGAGATGTAATGTGCTCATTTGTTTATGTATAAAACAACTACTGATTGTTCCTTTTGTTCATCTAGTTTCTGTCTCTGGTGAAGGTTTATTAAATTCCATTAATTTGCCATATTTATGTCCTATTAGTTCCTCATTGTAGTGGTTTTCACAGGTTCACAGGTAGACGAAATAGGTCTTTCCCCTATAGTCAGTTCCTGTCTCATATGTCACTATTGTCGTTAGCTTGCGGACATACAGTGGCGGAAAAATTGATACCTACTTGCCTACTTGCAAATTCTTCTCATCTGTGGTGGGATAATCTGAGTGTTCTCTGGTTGACTGAAATGCTGCTACCAGCCTGTATGCCTTCCAAGGAATAATAGACTTTATGGATTGCAAACAGATTAATGGAAGGCAAAGTAGAAACTGACAGCTCCTTGTTTAATGATATTGCTTTTCCTGGGAATTTTTCTGCCTCATGGCACGTAGTTCAAGGAGACGGCATCTCCGCAGAGTTTTTCATGAGGAAATCTCTACTGAATAGTTTTGTTGACTACACCTGCTGCACAGCAAGCTTCCCTATGATTCATATCCACAACTGATGATAGAGTTCTGGAATTGTGCCTTATCCTTTCTTTCAGAGGAGTCAGAGTGGCCAGTTGAGACTGTTGGCCTCAGAAATGCAGTGCAGCTTCAGGATGTGTCAGGTTTCTGCCTCCAGCTCCAGTGATGGGGTATGCTAGGAGTGCTGGGATGGTGATTCTTGGGAGTTCTTCAGTCTGCCACTAAAACAGATGCAAGTTTCGAGACAGGACTGCTTGCAGATAAATAAGATTCCCACCTTTACTCTCAAACAAAAGCTGAACTCCTATCTCTGCTTCTAAATCTTGGGCATAAAGCTTCTGCAGATGTTACGACTTCCAGAAATACATGCAGCACAAGATCTCGTTGATTGGTCAGACAGCAGAATAGTCTCCTATATTTCAGGCACTACTTGTACCCTACGGTTCTGGAGAAGCCGTGCGTTAAGGTGGTTTAGAGTGTTTGGGAAATGATGGGAAAGAATCTGATGCCTCATAAGACAGAGCAAGATGTATTTCTACACAAAAAGCCTAATTAAATATAATAAGACTTCTACTGAAAAAGCTTGCAGAAGGAAAAGGAGGGAAGGAAAGGAAAAAAGCTTGCGGGGAGATAAGACAATTGCATGAAAATCACTACACAATACTCTTGTTCAGAGAGACTGTTCAGAAGATCTGGGAGTGTGGAGCATGCTTTATGGAAGTGGGGGGAAGCATGTTAACAAAATACCTTAAAGAGCTTTTAGACACTGCAAAGTAATTGTCCTTTCCTTTGGCAGCCACTGTTTGTGTAGTAATGCATGTCAATGTCTATCAGTGTATGATGTATATCAGTTGGGAAAACTACCAGGATACAGAAACATAATTTCATCCTAAACAGTGGTAGTAGATGTGTAGCAATGAATACATTATGTTTATGATACTTCACTTTCAGCAAGCTGCTTCAAACAAACCGTACTGGACTCTGCGTCTAGTTAGTGAACAGAGAGAGGCAGACATTCTGGAGATGAAGAAAGACACCCAGAGAGCAGATGAGATCAAAGCCATGAAACAAGCATGGGAGTCTGCAGAGCCAGGAAGAGCTATCAAGGTAATACCAGAGTGCAGTCTTTGCAGTAATGTTTCTTCACAAGTTCCAGGAGCTGCTGTGGTGGTAGAGCCATTGCCACAACACAGACCTGACGTCATATGGCTGTCCTCTTCACCGCTCTGTGGGAGACAGGAAATTTTACACAGCTGAGATAATCAAGTGATTATGTGCATGACTTCTGGGCAGGAATCCAGCTCATCTACTTTAGGCTTCTGTGGGTCACTGAGACTTCAGATTCTACTTTACAAGACAGAGAAAGTTTTCTTCTTAGAAGGCCTGCTACATCTACACACTTCCAAAGCTGCTACTTGTGGCAAGTTTGATGTTTAACATGAACAGATTCTAGTGAGAAATACAGTTATAAACGTGCCAAAAAGATTTCTCTTGAAGAACTGGCACCTGGCTGTATCATCACTCAGATTGTACCCTGCAGCCAGGATTCCCAAATTCATTCTGAGTTGCAGGTTACCCATGAGCCGGTACATGCTGCTCTGTATGAATTCACTGTTTAGGAGAAGCAATACTAATTCAGACGTCAGCTGCAGCTGGGTTCTTTTGACATGGCATATGCTTAAGATGGAAAAACAATACAAGTTCTTCCTAGCAAAGCAAAAAGTTACACTCCTGATTCAGAATTGGAAGCATGATTACCAAAAAAAAGGAAAATAAAAAACCAACATGCAGTCTTTAAACTTACCTGACAATCATCCCCTATCACCACCACCATCGTTCACTATTGAGGGATACTCAGCCAGAAACCCCAACTCAGAAGCATTTTGCCTTTTTTATATTACCTTTCAGAAATGAACCTCAGACATGGATCTTCCCAGTTACACTTTTCAGATTTTCTCAGTTCTCTTCAGTTATCCAAAGCTCAAAATTTTTTCTGACAGCACTTTATTAAATTTTGATGTAAGGAGAGATGCATTACCCTGCAGCCTTGATTGGCTGTGCTGGGACTGAAAATGCAAGTACAGCCCCCTAAAGATTAGCTGGAAATGAATCCCCTTTGATGTGTAAAGTCTCTTCAGAATGCTGGTTCTATCACTGTTGCCTTTTTTGATCAGAAAATCAACTGAATTACAGCTAAAGGCTCCCATTTTAAAATCCCCTTAGGTCTGTGACATTTTTCTAAAACAGCTATCAGTAAGAAAATTGCAGCAACTGCACGAAATACACTAAAAAAAAGGTGGTCTAAATTGGGGATCTGCTATTCAGCATAAGTAGTTTCCCTTCTCCTTTCTTCCTGATCACCCTGCCCCGACACCTGCCTGTTCCAGTGGTCACATGCCCTCTGACTCTGGGCATTAGGTCCCTGACTCCAGGCTGCCTTTTGGCTTCTCTGTCCATTCCAGCAATCCGAACCTTTAAGAGAAAGGCCAGTGAGCCAAAGTCACCTTCCGAAAAGACAGGCAGAAGTGCTGATGCCTCTTTTTGGCATCATAGGTAACAGAGTCTGAAAGAGTTTGCACCCATCGCTCCCGTTTCTCAAGAGGAAGGCTAAACCACTAGGCTGTAGGAGCTCCTAGGAGGAGGTGGTATTTCCCTAAGAAGGGGCAATAGCTGAATGTATTCGGACCACACATTCAGCTATGAGGGAACCTTGCATTTCAGGGTCTGCGTTTTTTTGTTTTGTTTTTTGTTTTTAAAACCAAAGATTATTTTGAACTGCCCAGAGGTCAGTGCTTTCCCAGTGTTTCACTGCATGATGATCTTCAGTGTGAGTACTCAATGTCCCAGGACTGACTCAATGGGAACCCTAGCGTCTTTGCTGATTCCAGCCCCAGGCAGAGTTGCACACTGCACTCTGGTGTTGGCTTTGTTATTGACAGCATCGTTTTCTCGTTGGGGATGTGTACTAAATATAGCCAGTACGCACTGACTGGAGTGAAACCATTCAAAATGTACTGCCTACTTTTCATTTTACTGAACTACCATCTCACAAAGGTTTACTTAGGGGTTCTTATTCATATACTCAAAACACACTTGATATTGATAGAAATTAAAGGTGAACTTTAAGTACTAATGCTAATTTATTTCTCCTCTACACAACACATTAAAGTGAAACAAATAAAGGTTCCAGAATATTACTGGAACAATTGGGTGTTTAGTGTTGACGGGTTATTTTTTCGGAAAAAATCTGTTGGAGATAAGGCTTGAATATGACTGACTTTAAATATGGTCCTTTTACACTTATCTTTTTTTCTACTCAGTGACTCACTAATGGTATTCCTGTTGTTAGAGGTGATGTTTCCATAGATCAAACCAGTGACATATACCCACCAGTAATATGAAGTAGCATCATATCTCACATGCACTGGGTTTGAAGACTTACTGTCTTATTGACCACTTATAGATTCCTCCTTTTGAAAATTCTTTGAGATTTAAAGTATGCAGTAGCAGTTTTCTTATCTGGATTAAAACTTTGATCTCTAGGCTTTTCAGGAACGCATGCGGTTTATTAATAAGTATGCTGTGAGAGGTTCAGAGGAGCCCATAGCTGGCACTGAGACCGACAGTTTAACACCTAGTTCAGAAGAAAGAGGTAAGGGTATAACTTTCTGTCATCATGTTCAGCTCCTTAGAAAATCCTTCTGCATTAAATGGTGGTAGTAAGTGGATAGAACAGCCCTGATAAAGGTGTCCAAATGCACAATGGCCTGCTTAGTCTCTGTTTTCTCCATCCCCTCTTTGTTTTAATTGTTGCATTGCTCTATTTTCAGACACAGCTACAGCCTCACAGCTCTTGGAGGCTGCCAAGTTACCCTTAAGCAAACTTTAGGCAGTCCTTCTGTACTAGGATTCTAACCCTAAATTAACCTGAAATTTTTGGAACTTCAGTGGCAAATACCTACTCCCTCAATTCCAAGTTGGGTACCAGAGGTCATTAGTGTAGAAATATTAAAAAATTGTTTAGCAACTGAAATAGTATGTCAGTAAGACACTAATATTTCTAATGTGCATTCTCTTTATGTTAACATTCATGGAAACTGTTCATGGACAGTGCTCTGGAAGTGAGGTGTCAAAAAGTGCATGCTAAGTAGCATCAGCTTCCTGGCAGCTTCCATAAGTGTTGTCTAAGCTTATTTAGTGGTTACAACTTCTATGGATTCTTCATTTGTATTTCCTGGCAATTACTGGACTCTGATGAAAATCTGAACTGGGTGCAAGGCTGCAAGGCTGTTTGTTGCTACTTTTCTTCTGAGAATAATGCTGAGATCAGGCCATCACAAAAACAAAAGTATAATACTCGGTCTGATTGTGACAATATCTGGTCGTGGCTCCTGTGCCTGGAACTAGAACCTGTGACCAGTACATAACTTGTTAAGTTTAGTATTTTGCCAGTTAGGTAAGTAATCCTCCCAGGAATGTTTAAGAACTTAAAGCATAAGTAGTCCTTTCCTTAGGCCTTAGACAAACACATCATTAGTTACTTCTTGCATTCCAAAGGAACTTGAAAAAATACTATTTCCTCTAAGTCATTGGATGAGGACTTCGAAATTAATGGCTGTCTACCAAGGGCTTTGCTCTAAACTGAGCATTTGGAGTCTAATACAAAGTCTCATGAAGTAAAGAGGTGACACCCCAGTGACTTTCAGTTGTTACGGTTCAGTTCCATAGAATGCAGCAGCAGGCAATAATGTGCTTGAACATTTCTGTAATGTGCAATATCTTAATGAGAATTTTTATGTTCTGGAGAATACTTTTCTGATGGGGAGTGTGTAAGGCACTTCCAAAGCCCATGTCACCCTTCTAGATCAACAGAGAAGGCTGGTATATTTGTCTATGTATAGACAGTAAATATATAGACAGTAAATTTTTTTAATGCTCAGAAACCTCTTTCCTATTTTTGGTGAGAAAATTCCAGTAATATTTTGAAATGTTTCAATTGATTACTGCTATAAGTAGGGTAATAACAGAGTTTTTATGGAAACAAACTACTGCAGTCATCATTAAATGTCATCAGATTTCACAGGCATTTTCAGCACATCCAGATGAACTGAAAGAAGGAAG
>Ga0181612_147513_pt1 | contig 17808 bp, 6 predicted proteins | sample HoacroProtozoa21_FD_119630 | JGI IMG/M metagenome (GOLD analysis project Ga0181612, IMG submission 119630) | Hoatzin crop microbial communities from Cojedes, Venezuel. Combined Assembly of Gp0051906, Gp0051904, Gp0051908 | reverse complement strand
GGGGGTTGGACTAGATGACCCACAGAGGTCCCTTCCAATCCCTACCATTTTGTGATAGTCCTTGCAAGGACTATCAGGAATGCTGCAAAACCAAGCAAGCAACTGATCTATATCAGCAACAATGGGACTCAGCAGAGATTCCGAGAGCCCTTTTCCACAAGGCAGGGGATGAAGAAAGGGGCTTCTGAAATTGCTAGGATCCTTGCAAGACACAAAGAAATTTAGTGCCATTAAGACTACAAAGTTAGAGTTTCTCCACAGCATATGCTGCTCTACCTGGGGTGAGAAAGCACACTGCACCAAGAAGCAGAGAGAACTGAGCATCTTGTTTCACACCCTGATATTGTAAAGGGAAAGACAGAAGTCATTCTCAACCAGGGGTATCAAGGTTTGCCCTTGACTAGCCCAACTGACTTGGCTCAGTGTGAGGGGAACAGTACACACGCTGGTTATTAGAATTTACACCTGTCTCCAATGACAGTATGACATCACATTTTCATGAAATCTGACTTTTTATTTAAAAGTGACTGGCTCTAGTCAGTCTTCTCCATGATAAACAGGCAGAAGCAAAATTGAGCAAAGGTTTCCAAAGGTGTCCAATATTTCTGTGAAGCTCTTTCCTGTGTGAGGTATGTTCACCTAAATAGCAAGATGTATGTATAATGCAATATGCGGTATTTCACTGACATGAAGGGAAGTAGATATTAATTCCTGTGCAACAATTTTGAAACTAGTAAAATAGAAACTGCTTATTACCTCCCCCTGGTAACTTCAGAACCTTAGTATTTTCAGAGCTAGTAATAAACAAAACAAATACTTTGGGTAAAATGATAACTTCAACTAGACACCCAATGCTAGTAACTGGACTTAAAATTGTGTGGGTGGGGGGAAGCAAGCAACCCCCACCCCACTAGTTTAAAAGAATGAAATAAGAGTCACTGAATCGATTTACACATAATTGTCTTTCCTTTGTGTCCTGTTTTACGTCCTATGGATAGGAAAGACTCTTAGACAACCGTTTTTCCTAAAGGAGATACTCAGCTGTGAGAAGAAAGCATTACACATCAATATCTCCTTCCTGAGAATTCTGATTATGGCTTGAGAAGTCACGGACACATGAGTTAGTTATGGGTGACCAGCTGTCCAAATAGGTAAGCAAGTGATACTACCCTGTTCACAGCTAATTAACTTGTCTATCTTTGGTTTATTTGATTAACTTACAGTTTGTATGCAAGGTTAATCTACAAGTAATGTACCAACCACCATTTCTGCCATAGGCAAACCTGCTATTAGCTCCTTTAAAACACAAGAAATTTTTTTCCTTCTGTGCTTTTGCAGACTTGACAACTGAAATCCACCTTATCTCTCTGTTTAGACATGAAAGCAAGCCACTGTGGCAGCCAAGGAAGACATAAGACTAGTTTTTAACAGCAGCTTTCTACACTTTTCCTGCTCTTGCTTTTTGCTGACTTGATTTTCATTTTATCTGATGCGACTCCAGCAAGACAGAACTTATGCTTAAAATCTGCTGGTGCTTACAGACTGTTTTGCAGTAGATCAAGACAAGGTGTCAAGTTTCTAGGATTTACTATAAAAGCCTCTGCTACAGTTGGTTCTCCAAGTTCTTCTTATTTCAGATGTTTAAGGTAAGTCACAGTCAAAGCAGAAGAGTCACTGACAGACTCCTCACAACCCCTTACAAAAAAAACACTGAAAGATTAAATATTTCACCGAGAATCAGGTTTTTTTTCATAAGTAATATTTCAGATTTTAACAATAATTCATGTCAGATCAAGCTGAGAAAGAAAAGAAACCTAGAACAAACTAAAACCTATTTTCATTTAGACATCACCTTGCATTAGAGAGATGAGCGCAAGAGTCCTGTAGTTTACTGGCCAATAGCACTCCCCTAAATTTAGGGATTTAGAGTTATTCCAAGTACTGGACTGCCTGTTCAAAAAAACCCTTCTCCTTCCACTGGAAAGCAGCAGCTGTTGAAAGCAGGTAAATGAAAAGCCAGAGATGAACTTCTGCTAATTAGGGATCCCCCAGTCTAATAATTGTATTCTTCTAAATGATCTACATGTCAAAACAGCTGCCGTTTGTACAAGCACAGCCTCTTGCTTTGCTATTCAGATGTGTAACAGTCCTGGAAAAGGCGGGAACAGAGGAAGCAATTCTGATTGACAAATGAGACTGTACATGCAACCGATTCATTTTAGGATTTATCTTGAAGTTTTGCAATTGTTCAAATACTGTAGGACTTCAGTTTATTAAAAGCAGTATCACTACATGGCACCACAACATGTGTCTTCTTGTATCTTTTTAATTATCCTCTCATTCAATGGCTGAACTTTGTGTTAAAAATGTACTATGAGACACATTTTTTAAGTCACTTTTAGAATGACAATTTCACTTTCCCGTTAAAGTAGCGATAGTGACTGTCAGCGAAGACAGGTAACTTCAGAGTCAAGCCGTTTTGCAAGAGGTAAAGACTACCTTTCAGAGTAGGTCTTAAAGAGAATAACCATACACAGACAAACAAACCCCCCATAACTAAACCACCCACACCACACTTCAAGTAAACACACGTCAAAAGCAATAAAACATGATGCCATAAGTTTTTAAAGTGATATCGCATACCTGTCTATTGTTCTACATACCAGTAGGAACAAATTAATCACCTTCATGTAAAACAGTTTAGCCAGTGTTGTCAATGGCATGAAGCAAACATCATTTTACTTCCTTTAAATATGAGGATGTACAAGTATTACTTGCATAAAACTATGCATGCAATTGCTTCAGTTGTGGAAGAGTAGTCAACGTTCGAAGTTTTGCCTTTTCTATTGCCTTTCATGCGAGGCCCTTAAAGCTCCATATGTTTATGGATCATACTGATTGTACTCTATATTCAGCCCCAGTGAGACACATCTGGAGTGCCATGTTCAGGGCTGAGCTCCCCAGTATTAGAGAGAAATGGACATACTGGAGAGAGTCCAAAGGGCCATGAAAGCGATTAAGAGACTGGGAGCGCCTGTTGTAGAGGGACAGACTGAGAGCTATGGGCTCAGGGGATGCATATCTATGTGCATGATCACCTGATGGGGGTAGTAAACAAGACTAAGACAGACTCTTCTCAGTGGTACCCACTGACAGGACAAGAGGCAACGGGCCCAGACAGAAATGCAGGAATTACATTTAAACGCAAGGGTGGGGTTTTTTTTTATTTTTGTTTTGTTACTGTTTTTAAACTGTAAATGTCACCAAACAACTGGAATAGGTTGTTCAGAGAGGTTGAAGAGTCTCCACTCCTGGAGATGCTCAAAATATGACTGGACATAGGCCTGAGCAACCTGCTGTAGCTGACCCCACTTTGAGCAAGGGGGTTGCACTTTATGATTTCCATAGTGTCTTTCAACCTCACTAATCACAGAATCACAGAATTGGTTGAAGACTAAACAGGGCTTCTTAAATGGAAAGGTCTGGGGGAAAAGAGACAATTCACTGACATTAAATACAAAATAGAATATGTCAAGAGAGACAGGAGATGCAAGCTGATTACAAAAAGCCATGTTAATGGTCCAACAGATGAGTAGAAGGCACAGCAAAAGCAGTATGCAAATTACACTAATTCCTCATTTTCTGTACTCACATCCACACCATTTTCTTTAGAAGACAAACTGCAGTAACAGTCATAGAGCCCTGATGCAGCATATGTGGACTTGCCCTTTGGTAACAGCAGCAGACCCTACAGCATGCCTCCCGTACACAAACCTAGCCCAGAGCTGTGGCAAGTCTACCTACAAGTGAGGGTCTTCTCTTACAACACAACAGATTTGAAAGCCACTGTTCAAAGTCCTCCTTGGGTCCCCAGGCGAATATCTGCTACAGGTAAACTATTGTCACTACTCAAAGAGAGCAGCTGAGGTTATCTTAAGTTTACAGGTGAAAGCCCTGCTCCTCTCTCCATCTGTTTTCTGGCATTTTCCATGTTGCAGTCAACAAGATGACTTGTGGTTTGTGTAGACTTAACTCATTGGTTTTAAACAGAGAGATAATCTATGCCTTCAGCATCAGCTAGTCCAGTGTCTGATCCATGTTGTGTGACAAAGAAAACACTGTGCAACTGAGCAGTGCTTGCCATCAGTACACCACACTCAGCCCTGCATTTGATCTTCACAAACAGTTAAGGATGGTTTTAGCAAGCTTCTGGGCAGCTGCTGCTACTGGTAATGGACAAACACTAGGGGACAGAATACACGTTAACTTGTTTATTTTCCAGCTGATTTACAAGCTGGAAGGCTCAATACCCTTGTCTTGCACATAGGTCTCCCTACAGCTCCAAACTTACTACCTTATTCCCTATCAGACAAACTTGCAACCACAACACATACAACAGAATTCACTATCCCCAGTAAGTGCTTTTCTTGGGGGATGACCCCAGTTTATTTCTTAATCTCCCCATATTTCTTCTATATTTACAAAATGAGGAGTAGAGTACTTATATCTGTTCATGTCAAAGGATTAACATAAGAAAATCTAGATGCTTGTAAGTAAAGAGAATAGCTTTCCTACTCCAACAGTGTTTTCCTGTTTGAGGTGCTCTGTACTGTCTTCCCCACCCCGCCTTAATCCAACTTTCTCTTCAGCATTTGGATACTGGACTTTCCACAACAAAGTCCTAGACTGTGCTATTGAGATAAGCAATTGCTTTTCAGAAGATCAACTTTGGCTACTTAAAAGAAGCCAACACCATCAAGACTTCTCAATTTTTTTCAGATTCACTGCCTTTAGAAACACCATGAAAAGAAGGAGGCGGCAGTTTCTTCAAGACAGCCTCAGGAACCCAAATCATCATAACAGCACACTTTCTCCAACATGGAAAAGACACAAAGGGGCCAGGACAGACAAAGGAGGGCAGAACAGACAGTTTAAAACGAGAAGCAAAGCGTTTACTGTAGTCAGGGAAGAGCTGGCAACTTAGAAGTTGCCAGCAGCTCAGCTTCTGCATCAGGAGGGAGCAAAATTACATTATGCTCAAAAGATACCAGGCCATTATGGGGGCAAGCTATAACACCCTCTGTGACCCCAACTGGAGGTTCCCCCCACCCATGTGACGGTAGAGTCCCATTTATGCAGGATTCATAGCCCAGATCCCATCTGGCACCAGTTTGTGACCTTGGACCAGGCTGTTGAGTAAGTCTGTAGAGAGAAAGAAAAGTAAAAATTGTAGAGGTGGGACTGTTGAGATGGAAATCATTAGCAGGATTCAAGAAGGAAGGCTCCAACATGGGGCATTATAAAATTGCACAGGAAAAAAGCACCACAGGGACATTAGCCAGGCTAGTTAACCATCTGGTCACTGGACCAGTATCAATGGAGTTGACGGAAGTCTTGGGACCATGTAGGATTAGTGCCACAGAGCTGCAGGGTCCAGTCTGTTTCTTCCTGACTGGTGCCTATCAGGGTGGTGAGCACACTAATGCTTAGCCTAATGGCTCATTAAAGCTTAGCTGTCTTTTGTGTGTGTTAGCAACTAAGTAATTGCTTTATACTGTCAACCTGTGTATGTCCTGCTTACAGAGTCCTTTTGCAGCTGGCTCAAGATACCTGAGAAAGCTGACCCAAACCTTCCACAGAAATGCTTAAGCCAAGGCTGGCTTGGCAGCAAAGTCATCACAGATCATCAGCCTAGAGGTAGTGATGCCGATACCCATAGCGTATAAGATGCTTTGCTTATCAACAGTTTAAAAAGAGAGAAAAATATAGTGACAGATGCTCTATGCAGAAGCATATGTTTCAGTCCTCTTGAAAAGGTTTTTTCCCCATCCAGACAGGATATGATTTCTTTGGTTTACACACAAATTAAGCTCTTGATCAGTATTCGTTTCTAGGAGTGCTCATCTCTCTCCACTGACTACAGAACAACGACAACACAGGCTTTCTGCACCTACAGCTGGTGTCTGCAAGTCCCCCATACTGCCCCTGGTTTAGAGAAAAACAACTGCAAGTCACACGCAAGAGCAAGTAATACATTTCTGCCCAAATTGAGCACAATTGGCTTAAACATTTGCACATCTTCACCAAGCATCTTCCCTTCTCTATTTTCACAAGTAACACTCAAAAAGTCCCGACAGCAGACAAGCATGGGAACAAAAAAATCTAACATTTTTCAAGCACTGTTCTACGTTACTGTTTCTCCTACTTTCCCCTGACTTATCAGGCTCTACTGACTTGATGCATCATTGCTCCAATCCCATAATACAGTTCCCACATTTTTTGCTTCTACAAAGAACTGGAAAGGAAATTATAAATTAAAACAGCTGTAATTAAATAGCGAAATCTAGGTGAACAGAAAGCAATCTAGTATAGACGAGTTTACACCTTCCATATTACTGGTAACAGCTAAAAAACTTAACTCACTGCAGCACAGAAGCAATTAGAATTTAACACTTCTGAAAAAATACAGAACAGTTACCTCAGAAAGTGCTTCATGGTGACAATTTGGTTTGTGTTGCTGGAGATGTAATCTATTGATCACCGATGACTTCTTTGCAGGTAATATCAGTGCTGTAGAAATGGAATTGAGACGTATTTACTACCAGAGAAAATGAATTGGTACTTCAGTTTTCTAAACTGCTCTTGAAGCAAACATCTATGGAAATACATGGGAAAGATGTTAAGAAATCTCATGTCAATAAAAACAAAATGAAAAATCATAATTTGTTCACACTCTTCAGCCTGAGCACATACTTTGACCTATACTATCCATGCCTCTTTTCAGAAAAGTCAAAAATTTGAGTAAGACTACAGAATTAAGTGAGAAAGCTTGAAGAAAAATCTAGACAATTTCAAACACTTCTTGTGTTCTTCAAACAACTGTCTGGTTCACAGCAGCTTCCAAGTGGCAGTTTCAAGAGACACTCGGCTCGCTCTGCTGTTAAAAGCCCTCTGTTCCCCAGAATTCGCAACAGCACTTGGAGATCTTGGGTAAAAGTAGCATGTAAGCAAAGAGCTACTACTGGGTTCTGATTTCATACACTATAAAGGTCAGGTAATCAACTTTCCTGGTGAACAACTTTATTAAATGATACATATGAGGTCTTCAACTAGATACAATTCACCAGGTTGCCCATCCATTCTGAGATCTGGTGTCCTATAGTTAATTTTCATTATGATTTCCATCGAGTTCTAGTAGAGGAGAGGAACAGGAAGAATTTAGGAAGAAACATCATAAATATAACTCTGCCCATGCACTGCAGACTCTCCTCCATTACCAACTCTTTACTTCAGGTTTCCAGAATGGAATATTCACACAGAAGTGATATTTGACTAAGAGACGCAGACTTCTCAGACTACTGTATTTCATATCCTGTAAAAGGCAATAAAGCATCTTCAGTTGCTGCCAGGAAACAGTACTGTTACACATCTGCTATTGGGACAGCTTAATACAAGACTTCAAGGGAACAAGACCACACTTTCAAACTCTGTACTAGTATAAACCACACACAAAGGCCCAAATGAAAGCTGCACTGTTAAGAAACCATTTAAGACCACACTTTTCATTACCACTGCATGCAGCATGCTGAAAAGTACTTGAAGACCTTCAAAATCTGTCCTCTTTTGTCACAAAAGTTATAAATCTAGAGAACCTCAAATCAATGTTCTTTCACAGGACCTACCAGCACTGATGGGGTAAAAATCTTCTTACCCTACGTTGTTCTCATATTCTTTCCCTTTTGTAACTTGTAAGCTTTACATTATGCTGTTGGCTGCTGACAGGAACAGAACAAGGATTTAAGTTCAGAAAAATGCAGCTATCTTGTTGGATTACATCACATACAGCTTGCTAAAAATATATAATCCCTGAACTGTGAAAGCTTCATTCATTTATATTGGTTTTGACTGGCTGAATCATGTTGCTGTCCCCTGAATACAGCTGTAATTGGTACTGGCTGCAGCGATACCTGCTTGCAAGGGCAGAGATGCTAACATCAAGCTCTGGTTCATTAATGAACACAGTAGGCAGGCTCCTAACACTGCCTGCCACAGCTTTTGATAGATCTTCAATGACAGCAAGCACAGGGAGCACAGAGGAGATCAGAAAAAACTGGAGGGGATGTAACCTGTTCCCCTTCTCCAGTCTAATAATTTGCTGTTTAAAAGATACAGTTTGTGAAAGAGTCTCACAGCCAAGTCTCAGCTTTTTAGCATCAACTTGAACAAAGGAAGCTTCACCACAATATTTGACCCATAAGGGCAGCAGTGTAAGAACACACCAGAAGTGCCAGAAGCTGTCAAATCAACCCCCTCTAGAAGTGTGTGCTGGCCTCAGCCTCTGAGGTCAGCCTCCGAGGTCAGCTCCTTCTTGATTCTGATCAAGGTCCTTGCTGAAAATTATGCTGGTTCTTTACTACTGCTTTAACGGAAGAGAAGTTTAGTTGCCTGAACTCCAGGATCAGCTCATCCAAGTGCAGCATGGTAGGAGCTTCAAGATACACTCCCTTCAAGAACAGTTACCAGCTACAGCCAATTATAAATTCATTTTGAATGCTCATAAAAACTAGACTGTTTAAAAAACTGTATTTTAAGAAGTCAACATTCTGCTCATAAACCCCTACCTTCCAGTCAGAAAAACTCACAGGAGAGCTGTCGGTTGCAAATAAAAAGCATAACCAACACAACAAGCATGACAAGTGGTTAAAAGTGCCAATTTTAGATCTCTTTAAAAGCCCACCCTTGGAATTACAAGAATAATTCTCCTTACTCTCTTCCTTTTAATTAAGAGGGTGGGGGGAAGTTACCAGAAAGAAACTTTAGACCTGAAGTCCTGATGCCACAGAAGTCAACATCAAAGCCCTCCAGCTCAGAGAGGAACAGTTCACTCCTCCAGGTTTCAACAGCCTTTCAGGGTCCACTTACAGGAAAGGAAGATACATATGAGAAAAAGACTTGTACAAGTGACAGATAATCTGGGTAATGAATGGTTGTGAGCTTGTTAAAAGAAAGAGCACAACAATTATACCATTTAGTCAAGAAGTTTATAGCAGTTATGGATTTGGGGAGACTGAAATACCAGTTTCTGAAGACTCAACTTCCTGCACTTTAGAAATTCCACTTCTGTCACAAAGTGCCAGACTCGTAGCAGGACGCCCAGAGCCAGCATGTACCCAGTGGGGAGCAGCCTTTTGGCCACAGCACCCACACACCACTCCCAGTTTGCGCTTTTGCATGATTTCACTCCCGTGAACTGGCAGCTGTGTTTTTCTGCAGCTCAAGCAAAGGTTCCAGCTTTAAGCTATACTCGGTCACATTTTCTCAGTGAGGAACATGCAAGATAGTTCCCCTCTGCTCCTCTTGTAGGCAGCTTTTCAGCCTTTTCTAATTTGAAGTCATGAAGCTGGAGTAAGCCTCCAACTAGGCAAGTAAGCCAAAGTAGGTTTGACTTTGTTAGCTATCTTTCATTAATTCCCTAGAAGTAGGTTACACCAACAACACAGATCCACCACCGAAAACCTCTTGGCCGAATGTTTGAAGTTTGCTCTTTGGCATGACAAGACTCATGTTCTAAGGCTCTAGACAGAGGATGATGGAGCAAGGATGCAGTTTGGATCTCCCATACGCTCGAGTTACTCAGCTTGCAGGATTTCATCCATACCACAACACACCACAAATCAATCTCCTCCTCCCTCTCACAACACACCCACATACCCATTCACTGCCAATTGTTTCATCCAGCTTATCTTAAACTAGACAGGAGTTTCTCCTCCTAGAACTATCTGCAGCTTTTCTTGGAAGAGCAGCAGTACTACTACACACACATAGAACAGCAATACTACTGCAAGATCTGTCTCAAAATATAAATGAAGCTTTCCTTAAATAAACATTCCCTATTTGGATTCTTGTGGCTCTTTATGATCTTTTAAGTAATAGAGCAAAACACGCATTAATCTGAAAGGTTAACAGTTGCTGGAGGCTGCAAGAAGTCACGGGTAAGCCTTAAAAGTCACTTCTTTATCTGAAGCTGAGGGTTTGCTTTGTCTTCAAGCAAGCTTCAGATACAACTGAGGGAAAAAGTTCTATTATTGTTTATTTGCAGAATAAAACACAAAACCATGGTAGTTTTCTTCACAATATTTGTCTTGTAAGGTAATGACTCACCTGGCATATTGAAAACATTTTTAGAAAGTTTATATTATAATTATAAAGAAACAATAGCTGTGTTGAAGAGACAATCATCAGACCATTAAGATGAGCAGGCTGCATATAGGACTTTGTTTATGTGGATCATTAGACTACAGTTCATCCAAAATTTCCTCCTCACAAAAGAAAAAAAAAAAGGAAACGTGTCTGAAATTGCATCAGTCCTCTGGGCCTCCGAGAAAAAAAAAATAAAAAAATCATTCATTTACTTTTAGGTTTAGTTGTTACAATTTCAAAGTAGGTTCTTCCGAGATGAATGCCACCAACTACCATCATGATGTCGATTTTGGGTTGCAACTTTTCTTTCCAGTAGCACCCTGGGTTGCCACCTGTGCCTCATTAACCTCAAAAGCCGATGTATATTTATTTGTAAAGGACAACAGTCTTGAACCTTATGTCACCAAAAGTGTTTTGCTACTGTATAGTCCTTTTTTCTTTTTTCCCCCGATGGGAATGTTAATGCTTCTCCATCCTGATCATCAGCGTGCAATAACTAGAATTAGAAAGGGGAGGAATAGCTGATACACGTTATGAAATGTCCCTTGAGGTCCTGGTGGATAGCAAGCTGGCCACGAGCCAGCAATACGCAAAGACAAGACAACAGCACCCTGGGCTGCATGAACACAAGCAGAGCCAGTAAGCAGATTGAGAAAAGGGATTACCTTCCTCTACTCTGAACTCTTTGGACCACATTTAGACACCATCTAGTTTTGAGCTCCAGCAACACACAAAAGACACCAAAAAAAGGAGAGAGTTAAGCAGAGGCCACCAAGGTGACGGGAGAGAGGCTGGGGGAGATGGGCTTGTTCAGCCTGGGGCAGAGACAGCTTTGGGGGGACCTAACAGCATCTCCAGTGCCTAAGGGGAGGTCAGCGAGAAGACTTAAATGGACTCTTCACAGCAGTGCAGGGCAAGAAGGTGAAAAACAACGGGCATAAACTGAAACAGGAGAGGTTCAGCCTGGATATAAGGTGAAATTTTTTCCCCCATGAGGACAGTCAGGCAGTGCTACAGGGAGCCCAGAGAGGCTGTGTAGTCTCCATCCTTGGAGGTTTCAAGCCCCAGCTGAATGAAGCCCTCAGCAGCCTGACCTCAGAGCTGACCATGCTGTGGGCAGGTGGGTGGGCTGAAGACCCTCTGAGGTCCCTTCCAGGCTTTGATTCTCTGCTTCCCCCACAGTCACTCTTCTGGGGAGATCTCAGATATTCTGAGTGACACCCAAGTACTCTATACAACTGACAGGTGCCCAAGTCCTTGCTATTTTATTAGTTTAAGAGCTACCAACTTCTCACTAAAATTCTGCAGTGTTTCCCATGAAACAAGCTCAGCTTGAGGATAGAACTAAGTTATTCCCTCTGCCTCATCTCTTCCCACTGCTCCCACCCAAAAGCCTCCTCCATTCAATTTGACCATAAACAATTCATTTTAAGGGACCTACAATTCAAAAGTAAGAGTTGACAAGAGTCCTGCCAGTATAACACACACAAAACCCAAATACAAATAAACCCCCATTGACTCTGGGACCCCAGTTTGGTCAAGATATACTAATTCTCAGCAAGTACTGTTTATCAGGCTATCCCATGGAATAGACACATACTTACTTGCACCTTCCCACTTGCATTCACATGCAAAGGTGGAATAGAGTTCACATAAAATGTATTTCAAAACCCAGTAAAAACAGAGGATCTTTGACCATCTCAATTGCAGCAGTCATTTATAGCTCCTTGAATGTTATAGCAAGAACAGTGCTTAGACCTCTCCAACTCAGAACATGTCCTGGGAAATGGCTCCATTGTTAAAAAGGCTCTCAGGAACAGGTTGCCTCAAACTCCAGTACCATGGAGTTCAAAAACACTTTGTGTTGGCTCAGAAGTGGCTTTGCCTGACACCAACAGGTGCAGCCACTGGCAGGACCCACCTCAAAGCTCAATGGCAGAAGCCTGTTCTGTGTGAGCTCAGCTTCCCATCTCAGTACAGGAGGGTATTTTCATTTCCATGTGCTCAAGGCAAGGCTGTAGTCAGCTTCAAGCATTCTTTAGAAAAAAGTCTTGGAACAAAATGTCACACTTGATTGATGAAGCTAATAAGCAAGACTTGACTTCAGTCACACTGTCACAGGTGATAAGATTTTTTTCCTCTCCTAATCTCCACCACACATTGACATTTCATGTTTCTGTATTTCACTAGGAGAGTGAGGGGAAGGCTCAACATGAAGTCAAAATTCACTGAATTTTAGTCCTGTCTAAAAGAGCCTGTGAGCATGAGCATACACAACACAATTAAGTAATACAAATAAAGAGCCCCGAGTAAAAGCTTAAAATCACAGCAGGGTTGGGGGGAGGAGCACAAACATACCCTCCCCCCAGACCGCAGAACATTGAAAGTCTCTAATTGTGTAGCCTGAACTTCGCACTTCTGTCCATTACTGCCGCTTTAAAGTGGCAAATAATCTGACAGATGTAAGCCAGAAACAAGAAATCATCAAAAGGGTCTTACAATGCCTGTAACAGGCAGTCATGTAGGACCGCATTTGGATTCAAGAAAACTTACTTGCCAAATCTCACATGGCAAATTACCTCTAACACCATCCAGTTAACTCTACACACTGCAATTCCTCAGCTGATTTTTGCCCAGCGACAGCCCACAGTTTGCTGCAGATAACGTCAAGCCAAACTCGGTGTTGTAGAAGCATCTCCACAGTTCATTGTTGATCTCTGCCTCTAGGACAAAAGGGCTATTGTTCTGCACCCAACTTTTTAAAGCAAACTAAATCCCAAAAATTCAACAAAGGAGACATACATGCAGACAGACACATTTTGTATGCAGAACTGTGGTAACAATCTATTTTTACCAATTTCTATTAGCTTTGCTCTATTACAATGTTGAAAGATGTTCAGGAAAAAAAGTTATGAAGTCACTTCAGGTCACCAGTGAAGACTTCACTGGGTACATACTGTTTCTAATACTAAATATGAGGTTAAAAAGCAGAAAGGAAGTTTTCTATACCCCAGAGTGCTGTAAACTTCTAGAAGTTTAATCAGATGCTTCAGCAAGAATTTAAATACCCAAGAGTTGTCTCTGTCTATAATGTTTCCATCCTTAACAAGCTTACTTTACTTATTGAGAAAAATGTGTTTTAGCCAGAAGAGGCTTGAGTAGATGAAGTCTCATGCTTGCAAACAGCCTTCAGCCCACAGCAACTTTGTTTCCCCTTCATGCGTTATTTGAAAGGCATAATTTTTAGCCACTTCTCATGAACTTTCACTTGACCCCTGACGAGTACACCCAGGAGAACAGCAGTATCATCTCGGTGGCTCATGTGCGCCCGTATGGTTTGCAGTGCAATGTTTCTGGCCTACTTGCTGTTTCCAGACACACCATACAACAGCTTGCACTGCGAGGAAGTCTGTTCTAAATAAAACACCACACCTTGTAGCAACATTCCTTGAAGTTTAGAACAAATCCTATGAGACTGGATGCATAAAATCCAGAGAGGCTGGCTGGTTAGCCCCCAGACCAATTACTGCAGAAGCTCTGTAACAAAAAACCAAAATGACCATTTCCAAAAGTGAATGACTGATGCTCTTTTCCTTCCCTTCTTGGTTTCTACCTCATTGCCTAGATGAGAGGAGGGTACAAGGTAAAAGGCAAATATAAAGCATTCACTATTCATCTGCTACTTAAATTAACTGAAGTCTAGATTTTCTTTAGAGCCCTACCAATTCCCGAGACACAGTAGTTTATGGAGAAGAAACATCACCCTGATGGTGTGTCACACGCAGATCTGCAGTGTCAACAGAATTATACCAGAGATGCTTGCTCTGTCCTTCCCCCCCCCCCCCCAAAAAAAAAAAAAAAAAAAAAAAAAAATCAAGACAAGGACACCAGATGTGTCAGGACAAAGACCAGACAATGATTTCAGGCTAGAGGAGTATAAAGCAATTGATGTACCCAGAAACTTGGTGAAGGTCAGAAACAGCTCATACTGATCTAACAGAAAATTATTTCATCTGGTGCCCAGTTTTCCCATCACTGTATCCAGATTACTCTGGCACGTAAGCGACAACTTTTCCACAGAGCTCTCCAAGACAGCCACACAAGAGTAGGGTACATAAGAGTTTCTGTGTGTCCTTCTGTAATTTTACAGATGCGCTGTTCCCTGAGACAGGGTTCAAGAAAAATGACCTCCCATGCAGTAAGCCAGTTAGATCATGTCACGAAGCACCACAATTGTGAAAATGAGCATACTATAGCAGTGTTATGCACCAGCTGTTAGCTGCCTGAGGTCCTGCAATCTGCAGAGAGACCACAATAAATAAGCAACACACTTCATCTGCAATCAAGAGAACTAAAAATCACACAGTATTTTTTGCAAACTTCATGGCCTACTATTTCATCTCCCGTTTGCTGCTCAGTGAGATGTTCTGCATCCCAGGGGGAAGGAAATCAGGACGCTCCAAGTACATGACCTTGCTGGAAGTTCTGGTGACATGCTTGCTGCCCAGAACAACACGTGCAGGGTAGGGTGCTCTAGTTTTACCAATGTCCGGGGTGAGAAGTGGAAGAAAGATTCTATTTGCCCATAGAAAGTTTTCTTAAGTTGCTACAATAAATATTGCAAACCCTATGCTTTGGTTGAAACAAGTTTAAGGTCTTCTTTAGCGAAAAGTTTTGAACAATATGATAGAAAACAAAAATAAATCAATCGTATTAGGGCATCTTCCCAAGTCCGTTGTTCAGACAGGACTTTCTACCAGCAGCTACCAGCTGACTCGCCAACTCGAAGATTCACAAGTATCTTACCAAATTTTAGTTTCGGGTAACAAGAATTGTGAACAACTACAAAAGTGACTGTATTGAGACTCACTTCACTCTTCCATAGCTTAAGCTAACTCCAAGCAGCAACAAAATCAAGCACTGCTTCTATAAGTAGTTGAGAAAGAAAGCTAGGATGGAGTTCGGTGTCAGGGATGTTCACAGCAAGGAGGGATGCAGTAACACAAATGCCCTTCTAACATGACAAAGCAAAAGGAAAAGGTGATGAAGATCTGCAAAAGGTAAAGATGGAAAGAATGGTTTGTATGAGCTGGTAAGAAAGACCGATGTAACACACTTTCAGGCATGGCCCAGGAACCATCCTTCTGTGACAATTGCACAAGATGTTCCTTCTCAATCAAGCAGGAAAAAAAGTCAGTGGCAAGGGATGCGTGAGCTGCCATGGTGCTCTCCTTCCCTCTGCCACTCCCTGCTCCGTCCCACTGGGCCTTTGCTTTCTTTTAGGTGCTCACTCTCAGATAAAAAAGGGTGCTGGTAGAGGTTTGACAGCAGAAGATTGGAAAGGGGGGAGAAGACAATGTAGGAAGAGAAGAGAATGTAGGAAGAGAAGAGACATGAAGACCACTGGAAACTGTTCCTGCAACACCATCACCATGGGGGAAGAAGAAGAAAACAGATCCAGGAAGAATAAAAACTAGGACAGAATGACAACAGCATTGCCGTAACGCACCTATTCTTAACACACTGCAAATTGAAAGTCTTCCTTCAGCATCTCTTTCTACTTGAAGTAGTGGGGCATAGATTTTTTTTTATAGTCCTACTCTTTACCTTATGAGTGTAAAGTGATAGTCAGAAAAACATCTGAAAGAAAATAAATAAAACAGGTTTCCAGAACACTTGCAGCAGACACACCCATAATAATTGAGTAATACGAACTGATCTCATCCTTGAGATGGTAAATTGTATGATACAGCACAAAGTGCAGCCCCAAAATTTTGATTCAGTGGTTGGTGGTTTTCAGTGGAGTTTTTTTCGTGTTGGGTGGGGGGACACGTTGGACTGAATGGTGACCACAGTCTCATCTTTCATGCTTTATATCTTGTCCCAAATAGCTTGGTTTGCACATGATGTTAACTGGATGCTCAAGAGGCATGAGAGCAAGAGCACTCCCTTGCTCATGCTGCGCCACTTAACTCTGCCTCTGGAAGAAAAATCTCCCTCAGAGTTTTAAATAATCCCTAGAACACAACAAATAAGAGGGGCTGGGAAGAAAAGCCACTCCAGCTAAAACAGCCTCTAGTATATAAAAAAAAAGCTGAAATGTTTTTCCCTTCCAAAGGGAAAACTCAATCCAGCAGTTACTGGGCATCTCATTTGCATGTAGGTGCCTAAAGACTCCAAAGATGTTGTATAAAAACAACAAACCCTAACCCAAAATATTTGTACTGTAGGTGATCAGGACAAACCCAGTTCAAAGAAAAACATGACTATCTCAGATCCTTGAAGATATCATTGTCGTCCCCCACCAGATAGTTGGGGCAGATGGCATGGTCTTTTCTTAATTTGTGCCCAGGGTATGTCCTGTTTTCCATATCTTCCACTGAGAGCACCATCTCTTCTCTCCCTTCCTCAAATGGTTTAGCAAGAACCCCTCCTCTCCACCTTCAATCCATCTGTTCTCCTCAGGCTGCCTTAACACTGACAACATGAAGGCCTAGCAAGCCCAAATTTAACACACCCCACGTTGATCTCAGTGTTTCAGAGGCACAACCTGTTTGATGGCACTCATCCAAGCCAGTGTTGATATGGATGTGGCTTTGTGAAAGCAGAGTGGGAGAGGGAATAAGAGACTTGCTCTTATAACTGCCTACCAGAGCAATGGAATAGGAATACAGTTTCCATGACCACAGGACTACTTTATACTAAGGTGTCCAATTCCTACCACCTGCACGCCCACTCGATCGTGCAAGTATTATCAGTGCAGTTACAAATTCTTGCTACACCACAGACAAGTCTCAATACCGGAAGCATCCTGGAGGACAATGAAAGGTAGGGATTTATTTTTGGCTTTAAATATATAAATGAATACTAAAAAAAAAAAAACAAATCAGGGGCAAAACTTTTATTCGTTATCAGTGCAATCTGGAACTGGCCACAGGAGCCCTTGCTCAATATGCTGATCCCTGTAGCGCCACAATTTTGGGGTCCTATGAAGCTTACCAGTTCACTTTTGGCAGACTCAGACACAGGCACACAATACACGCTAAGGAATAACTCTTACATTTGTGAAATTGACAGCCAGTTGTACACAGTCCTAAATAAGCATTCTTCACAGAAACAGCTTTTCTTCCTTATGCACCTTCGGAAGACATCAGTTAACTGTGAGTGGATTAGCAGCATGATACAGGGAGCTGTGGAGGCAGGACCTCATATAAGTAGTTTTCATGGTTTTGGTCCTGTCCCTTAATCTCTCTGCCTGAGTGTCCTTCCCCAGAGAAGCAAAATACATACCTACCACAGGAGCTACAGCTACATCAGTGCATAGCACAGTCCAAAAGAAGTGGCTCTGCTGAGGAAAAAATATGGTGCCAAGCATTTAAAATTGAAACTACATATATGGGGGGAAGGCTGTTTGTTTTTAAACAAAACATCCGATATGGAAGATGGAGTAGCTCCAGCCTGGTCCCTGGGACTGAATATCAGGTTGGTGTGCTCCCAAAATAGTTCCTCACATTTATTCTCAGGTGCTCCAAGACTAGTCCACAAAGTGAGCTGAAGAACAAAAAGGCAGGGGCAACTGGGATATTTGCTTCAAAAACACACTCTCTG
>Ga0181612_131678_pt1 | contig 17808 bp, 9 predicted proteins | sample HoacroProtozoa21_FD_119630 | JGI IMG/M metagenome (GOLD analysis project Ga0181612, IMG submission 119630) | Hoatzin crop microbial communities from Cojedes, Venezuel. Combined Assembly of Gp0051906, Gp0051904, Gp0051908 | reverse complement strand
GGGCAGTAGATAATATGTGCAGAGAGCGTTACCTTGGGACCATTTTATCTTATTCATTACTGATTTCAGCCCTGTGACTTGGAGTTAAAAAGCTTTGTTTCCCACTGTCAGCTCTCTGAGCTTCAGACATTGACAATCTGATAACACCAGGCTCCTTTCAGCCTGGAAAACTGCTGAAGTTTCTCTTCCAAGATTTCACTGAAAAATGGGAAGAGCCTTGTTTTAATCACTGGGGTTTGTAGGCCTGAAAAAGGAAGCATAACTCTGGACAATGGAAATGTAAAGGGCCACAATTCCTTTGCTGGGGGCAAGACAGGTTGCGTTATCCATTTTTATTTGTTTGTTAGTCTTTGGATTGTACAACAGGCCAGTAATGATTCTGGCCTGCTCAAATTTGTGAGGTGGATGTTATTTCTGGCATCTGTATGTGTAAGTTAGAGGACAGGGTTAGACATTAAGGTGAATGTCAGGGTTCAGTGGAGACACCCATGAAAATCTGGCTCTTCTTGGATATCTCTCCTGCCTTCAGTGAAATGGAGTTGGGGAGGAGTCAGTTGAGAGAGGACCAGGTTCACATCTTTATCCGTTACTTCTGGAGGCCAGTCAAAGATTATTTATGGAAGCCTGGCAGTACTTTCTCTCCTTGTAACGAAAGAAATTAAATTGTCCCATCCCATTACTGGAATAAAATGTTAATCTTCAATGCAGATGCGTTTTCAGATAAGATCTGTGATGTTTCTGTGTACACTCTGGCATGATGCTTAGCACCTGTAAATCATTAGTCTTGCAGATTATGCTTGCAAGTAGACTGGAATCGCCCAATTCCTTGTAGTAAGTAATGAGCTTCATTGCTCAAGAACAACATAAATGATATGCAGTGAGTTATTATGGAACTTGAAAACTGAGTAAGGGAAAGCTCATCTATACATCAAGCAGGATTAATTTAATGAATCACATTTTTCCATTAGCGCAGTTTCCTAAATTTTGGCTTGTTCATTCAGGTTTTTTTGATACTGTATTCCTTACCAGGTTTCAGTATCAAACACTTTTATTGTTAATATTAGTACTGCTACTATTTCAAGAATAAAGTAGGGCTTTAAGTATCTGCTTAATTAAGCCAGAACAGGTCTGAAGCAGTGAGAGATTTCTTTTTCTGGCAGAAGTAAGGATAGGGTGAGACACACCTAAAATTAAACTGGTGTATTTTTTTCTTGTAATCACTGCTTGAAGAACAGTGGGTCCCTTAAGAGTACAGAGGGACAGAAAAGTTACACATGGAAAAGTTACTTGGGTCTAAAGAACACATCAAAGGTGTCCATTTTTGTGTATATTTGGAAAATGACTGTGTGCATTTCAAATGCTTTTCAGCACAGTGCTTTCATGGTGCATATATTCAGCTCAGAGCAAGGAAATGAAGATCCAAGACTGCAAAGATTTGCTCCCTTGTAATCCCATTTACAGCCATTTAACATGAAGTCTCAAGTTTAATATTAAAGTAAATGCTGTTAACCCTGGAAAGTAAACAGTGTGAGAGTGATTGAGCTTTTTCGCCTCAGGTGAATGGATAGGAGGAGAGAGAAAAACCTTGAATAAAATAATGAAAAATAATTAATTGTTTCCTTTTTACCCACTTAAGTATTTCATTCTGTGTTTCTGAACACTGAGCATTACATGTGCTCCAGCAGAACAGTCCTCAGAATTCAGATTTTATACTCTTAGGAAATACTGCATGTGTGTTTGTGGGGAGATGAACCAAGAAAGAGTATTGTCAGGAAGCCATTCCCAAACAGGGAGATGCTACACCACACTGAAACACATGCATATGATTGTTGAAAGTATTACAGGTAACTATATGAAGCAGCCTTGCATCTTATGCTTAGTGTCTGAATGTCACGAGGTGCATCATTTGGAATGGGTGCTCTCTGTTCAGGTCTGTCTGGGAGCATAAAAGAGACTGGGGTTTACAGAGGAAGAGCCCCTGAGTCTCTGCCCAGTTTCATCCCGAACTGTAGCCTCTCAAGTGGTAGAAGCAGTAAGTTCACTGTCTGCATCTTCTGTCTTGAGAGATTTACAGAGATCAGTGGTTGAATACCTCACCTTGCTCCCTCTGAACTAGTGTTGTAGTGAGTATGATAGGGCAAGTATGTTTCTGTCCTTTGTCACTTGTCCTAAAATACAAAAATATATCCAGTGAAAGTGAAAAGCAATGCTTTGAGAGTGGTGAAAGGAGAACCATTCTTACGCTGTGTCTTTTGTCTTTGGAACTCGTTGTGAGTAGATGTGAGGTAAAATGGAGTCACAATTGCAAAATTTCAGAAGGTAAGTTTAGGTCCCAGTTTGGTTAACTGACAAAATTGTTTTATTCAGCATTTATTTGACCTTTTTTTCATCCCTTTGCCATCATCCAAATGGTAGGCTTCTATCCTCTGTGGTCAGTGTTACAGCAGATAATGTGTTTAAAAGCAGCCAACAAACAGAAAACCAGCAATGACCTTTTTAGGGCTTGTCTAACATAATTGTTTAGGGGGCACATGGCCTTTAGAAAATGTTTGAATGAAATAATTTTTATTTATTTTTGTATAATTATTTTATGATTTCATTTTATTAATGCTTAACATCTAAAATGAAGATGTATTTCTTTGTTCTTGTCTGTCATATTATATTCTTTTCACCTCTTATTTTACTTTTCAATATTTGCTACATCTTCCTTGCACTTTGACTTCTTTTTTTATTGCTTTCTGTGCTGTATCTTATGATGCCTGTAGGTAATATTCAAGGTCGAAGGTGTTGGTAGTTAATACTTATGTTAAATTTAACACCTCATTCTCCAGAGATGTAAAAGAAAATGTTTGACTGTTGAAGCTCTCACTCTCAGATAAAAGCTAAAGTGACATACCTATTTCATGCATCACATCAACCTGCTTTGCACGCCACTGTCATCCTGCCTGCAGTTGTGCAAGATTAGATTCAAGCCATGAAAAACAAACAAGCAGGACAGGTATGTTGCTGCCACTTTGAACTGTGTGTATCACGTTGACTCTTCTGTCAGATATGCTTAAACTGACAAGTAACCAGGAGACGTGAAATGCACTCACACAGAAGGTCTCGATCGCCTCCCAGCCATACGCAGTAGTTGTGGTAGCATTTACTGTTATGTAGCAATGAACAGTCTCCCCACTCTGTTGTTAATATAATTGTTGAAAATGAGTCATTACTTAGCTCTTGGACTTATTTCAGATTTGTGCCTTATCTATTACATCCTGAACCACCACCACCTCCTCCCCATCAGCCTTCACCGCAATTGCTGACATCTTGGCTGGAATTACCCCGGTGGGAGGTCTCTCCAGTGAAGACAGCTCTACTTGAACATACTGTTTGGTCCTTCAGTAACACGTAGCTGTATTTTGAGCTTGCACATTCTCACACATACAGATAATTGTTTCATTATGTATTTTTAAGTTGCCAACAGAAGACTTAACAAAGAGAAAGAAGGTTTCTTTGGATTTAGTTTCCCTAAGGACTTGATTATTTTTTTCCATATTTGGAGGATACCTTGTCTGCTTCTGTGTAGATATTTTTAGAATGGCTGGGGAACCTCTGGGTCATTGTGGTATGTTCTCTCAGCTTAATCTGCTGTCACTTATGCTAATGATGCTTGTGGCTCTGGGTTTGTACTTCATTTTGGCATATCGCCACTTCTGCAGCAGAAGCCAAAGGTGACTTTATCAACTCTACCTGCAATGTTCTTTAAGCTCATTTTGCTCTTCCAGTGACATAGCCCCAGAACTCTGTGAGCAAGCTGATTATGCCTATCTCGAACTGCTCATAGGAGCATGGATTTACAGCCTCAGATTTACTCTCATCGCTGTCTGGTGAAGTTCTAGAAAGCTAGTCTAAACTTGCTGGAAGGGTAGAAATTTCTTCTTTATATGGAGACTTTGGAAGTTTGGGGAACCTGGAATAAGGAAACATTGATATAAACAAACCTATGCATGCGCACATGTATTCCATCTTCTAATGAGATAATTGTATTTCACATCACGGTAGAGTCTCGTCTATGAAGGACTCCAGGTGGTCTGTAAACATGGGTGAATTCTGAGCATAACAAAATACAGATGGATAGGTACATTATTATTATCCCTGTTCCAGAAATGGAAGTAGCACAGGGAGGTTTAGTGGGCCAGTGGTCATAGCAGAAATCCATCTCAATTAGAGGAACAGAATTTCTGTCTGATTTTGTATTTTCTTGTTTGCTTCTAGAATACTGTGCTAAAGAGAGAGAGGAATAAGATTTGGAGAGTCTGATGCTGCTTCTGCCTACTTCATATGCCTTTGCTGACCCTGTGAACACAAACTAGCTAGAGCCTTACTAAATTCTTCAGCTTTTGCCTGTGCTTGAGTTTCATTATCATCACAAAACATAGCTCCTATTTGCTAAGTTTAGGTGAAGCCTCTGTTCTTCACCTTCATTCTTCGAAAGTGATGGAGTGGGAGATGCTGTGTTCTGCAAGCTAAAGCCTACCAAAACCTAGAGTTTTTTGAGTCTGCCTTTTGCTCCAACTTTTGCATACTCTGAACTAAAGGACATGCTTAACCCTCTAAACAAATCCTTTCACTTTAATCTTTTGTTAGAGCTCTACATGTCATATTCTGGCTTTTGACAGGGAGCAGTTCAAGGTTCTAATCTTGGTCAGCCTTTGACAAGTACACAGAAGGCTGCAGCGTCCCTAGACATATACTCATCATCCTTCCCTGTGGTCTCTCTCTCTCCAGTTTACCTATCTGTCCATTTCAGAGGAATTCAGGAAGGGAAAGGCTGAGATTTTTTGGTATCCTAAGAAAAGGATTCCTGGTTTGTGTATTTGTGAGCCTGGGATTTCGCATGGTTGTTGTCACTGAAAGCAGGGACAAAAAGATGCTGTTTGACTTCTCCCACTCAAAGCAGCAGGAGAGCAAGATGTTGGTAGCAACAGTGCTAATAATCTGCAGTAGGAATGGCAGTGTATCTACCAGGAAAGATCCCTGGATCACCATGTTTTCAGCTGCTTTAGGGCACAACTACAGTGTGCAGTGAAGAGAGCCATGCCAGCTACAATGAGCCAAATCTGGAACTGGAAGCTGTTTAGCCTTGTTGCACAGGGGAATTGTGAAGTTTCTAGGCCTGCTGACTCCTCAAACATGCTGTATCCTAAGGATTTGTCAAATGATCAAAGGAAACAAGAGGGGGGGAAAAATCCCAAGAAAGTGCTGTGGAAAATCCATCAAAATGTGTGCATATGTATACATGGATGTGTACCTTTACAGACAGACAGATGTTGCCAACCAACTGTATTCATAGTACTATCTATCTATTTCTTACTTGGAATACTTTAAATGTGGTGATCTTGTCATTATTTTAATTTAGTTTCAGGCTAAAAAATTAACTGGAAAGCCATCATCACAGGCATAGTAATAAATACAGTCTCCAATGCAATATACTTCTTAATTTCTGCTGGTGCCTTTAAGTTGAAAGTAAACAAAAGCAACTGCCTTTAAGCTCAGTTTCTCCACAAACTGGCAACATTCACAAATGCAGGAACAGAACTGAATGTGTTTATGGCAGTCATGATAATTATAGAACACAAGATTAACCTAGCCAGGGAAGATAAATATCTTGGTATTCGCTGCAGTGATAAACTGACTTTGGAATGCAGCCTGACAGAGTGGCAGATGAAATTTGATTTTTCTAGCTATACATAGCTCACAACAGGCTACTGTAATATTTGTTGAATCTAAATGTCCCAAGAACCTCATGTTGTCTTTGTAGCATGGATAGTTATTCTTTTATAATATTTTATGGGAAAAGTCTATAGCTCTAATGCTGAAAATAGGTAAAAGGGTTTGAAAGATGTGAAAATAGGAGACTGGCTTGAGCTGTAGAACGTGGTTTCTGCCTTAATTGTGAATTAGAGCTTTCTCAAAGGCCAGGCATTACAGGTCTGTCTATCTGTATAATGGCGTGTCATTGGAATTGTATAACATGCTTGGTCTTAGTAAAAAACAAGTAAAAGCATTCTAGGAGGTAACATTTTAAAATTCTTCTCGGATCAGATTTGTCTGAGCTGTGGTTGACTGCTGCAAAACTAGGTTAAATGTATATAATTTGTGAAGTAAAATACTGTTATTTTTTCCCTAAATTGTCGAGGCAAAAAAGATGATATGGTGGAGAAGTCAGAACAGTTACTAAATATTTGCCGATACAGTTCTCTCTGTCACTGAAGTACTGTTGACAAATGCTTATTCTGTGTTAGTTTCCAGTGATGTCCTCTATACATGGAGAGAAGTTTCACAGTGATGTTTATTCGTTTTCTTCGGTAGGTAAAAACCCTTCAATGGGTTCCTCTTCAAGGGAAGTCTTCAGTAATTTCAGTAAGTCGTGGAATCTTGGCTTGATGTCTTCAGCATCCAGTCACCAACATTTGCAGAGACTCTGATGCTGAATTTGTGTCCTGTAATGCACTCTGTTCTTTTTGCTTCTAAATTAAGAGGCACACAGATCTGCAGTATAAGTGCAAGGAGGGGGCTCACGGCAGCTCTGTATGCTTTACCTGAGCCTTTGTCAGCCTCTTTCTGTGTGAGTCAGAGTTTAAGACCAGAGAGGACCATTAGCTCGTTCAGTCTGACCTGTAAACAACAGACCATTACGTTTCACACAGGTACGCCTTTGTTGATCCTGGTAACTTCTGTATGGCTAAAGCGTAGCTCTCAGAAAGACACCTAGGAAGACAGCAACAAATGCAGTATGCATTACTACTCTTGACAGTGTGGTTGCACAGGTTAATTGTCCTTTCTAAACAAATACACCTTCTAAATACACCTTTCTAAACAAATACACCTTCTGTAGCTGAAAGCTTGCCTCATTGGGTTGGGTCAGCTGGCACATTGTGCTCCCTGTCACTACAAAACTTCCCCTTTGTAATTTTTAGCTTGACTTTGCTTGGCTTCATCCACTCATTGACTTTGTCAGTCAATGCGTTGGTTGAGGACCCTGATTTCTCCATGTCACCGGCCAACGTTGTTCTGTGATCTCTCCATGAATGCATTTCGCAAGTGTTCGTCTTCACTTTACAAATGTGTGTTTCCGTGGTTTCTGTGCCTTTAGAGCAGATTGCTTCTCCTCCCCTTGCATTCACTGTATGTCAGCTACACAGTGAGTAGCGCCTTGCACCTCCTCATCAGCTGTGCATAAATACACTACTCTGCCACTCTTGAACTTGGTCCTGTGGTGGCATACCAACACTTCTAATTAGAATAATATTAAAGACCTGGTATTTGAGACACTATTTTGTTACTGGTGCTTGAAAATAATTTTTCATCAAGAAACTGTGACCTGTTACTGATTGAAGTGATTAGAAACAACTCCTTTCAATAGCTATATTTTCTTTTGAGGAAAAAAGGGAATGGAAGGGTTTATGATGAGAGAAAATCTGAATTATCATATTCCTTAATGAAGGTTAAAATTCCTAAGAAGACAAACAAATGCTGTTGTGGGCAAGTTATGGCTGAGTTAATGGCCTTGAACTAATAGCCCTGTTGTCTTCCCAGCCCCTTCCAGTGTCTGTCTGCACCTCGGCCTAAGGCTCCCTCCACCTTTTGAGGTATAACGAAGTCTTTATGCTTTTGAACTTCATTCATAGACAGGACAGACAAATCTGGCATCTTATATTGATATTTTCCCTTCATTCCATGTATTACACATTGCTTTTTAAATTTCTTACTGCTACAAGTCATTGTAGAAGAATGGCTTTTTGAAATAGTTTCCTTCAACTTCAGATGATGATCACTTTTGAGGCACTGTGTGTATTTACTCACTGCTAATGGCTGCTGTGTTCTCTGTGTCTTTGTTTCAGTTCATTGTGTCTCCCACATTCCAGTGGAAAATGAAAGATGGGAGGTGTGTGGATGGTCTGGTTTGCACATAGACTTGATTTGTGAATCTAAGTTTTTTACCATCCTAGCATATGTATTTCAAGTAGGTAAAAGCATTAACAGGAATAGTTTTATTAACAGATGAAAATATTTTATCAATAATTAAAAGCCCATATTACACTTACTGTAACATACAGCTTTGTTGATTAGTACTTTTGCTAATGTTTGGGCACTTACTTTGAGAAAAAGGCAAATTATTTCACCAGTTTCAGACAGCTTAAGGACTAATAGAGTTAACAGCATTATTGTTTGCTTTCCTTCTCCTAGAATTTGTTTTGATTCCTGTTAGTGCCCTGAATAAGTTTTGAGACCAAAGTTTACTTACTGCTGCTCAGAGTTCATGTTGAATCTTGATTCAGCAAAACTCCTGAGTATTTGAAAACTTGATGTATGCCCTGAGCTTTGATTTGAGTGCATACTTCTTTTTTAGGCAGAAATTTTTGTGCTGAGGCAATTAGGTTTTTGGAGTTTATAAACCCTACAAGACAGAGGCTTTCTTCTCAGAAGCTGTAAGCTGTACAGCGTCCAATTCAGCAATCATTTTTTATTCATGCTCTCAATTGTCCAAATAATTGTCATGTCTCTCTTATATTCACTATGTCATAACGCAGTATGTAATGTAGCGTGCTTTGATACGATGGTCAAGATGTGTTATTTAAGCATTCAAGATGATTGAAAATGTTAGCAGAGCCCTTTGCGCGTCTCTTAAAGTATGTGTGTTGGAAGTCCTTCTGTTTTAAAAATACTTGTCCAAATTATGTTCTTGGTAATGAGTGTGTCACCTCAGCTGTTTCAGCTCTGAAACTCACTGCAGAGTGGGGCCACATTAACACAGAAGCAGCTCATGAAGTCCCTAGAAATGATTTAAATCTTATTAGTGCAGGTATTGTGTGATATTGAAGCTGGCAGGTTATTCACTTCGGGCAAGACTAATCAAGGGTTTTTTTTTTTTTTTATTTTTTTTTTTTTTTTGATAAAGGATTGGGGCATTGTTATGTAGCAGCCTTCATTAAAGGTCAGAGATTTCTTCAGACATAAACCTCTACTGCTGAAAATACCTTTGATGACAAATATTATTTGGGGAACTTGAAAAAGAGCTATTAGTATGCCATCAAGCCTCTCAGCTCCTCATAGCCTTTTCAGGCCCCTGTTGAGTTTCAGCATGGCTATTACCAATCCCTTCAGCATCTTCCTGTCTTTTCTTTTGCAGGCAGATACGAGCTCCCTTTGTCAGTGCTCTGAGTGCAGATTTGTTTACTCTGACCATGCTCCAGATGCACTAAAAACTGGGCGTGCTAACACTGTGATAAACTAATAGATCTTACTAGGCTTAGTAGCTTGGATTTAACAGCTTTGTTTTTTTTTTTAACTGGCTTTGTAGTTTAATAGCTTAGCTACTCACCAGGGCCATACAAGTTGCATTTGGCTTAGGGCATTGGCAGAGCAAGTTTGCATGTGCCTGGAGAGCAGGCAGGGGAGGCTGGTATTTGCCTCGGAAAGACCATGCTGATAATGCCTGAAGAGAGGTTTTCCTTGAGCTCTGCCTGTCAGCACTAAGGAAAAAGTGGATTAACTCAGACAGGTATGCTGACTGCAAAGACCAGTGGAGGTCATGCCTGAAAATGAGTTCTTGCTGGAGATGAGAACTGGAAATTTCTCCTAGTGACAGGTGAGGTAGAAGAGGAAATGGCCCAAAGAAGACAGAGAGGGGGAGGTGAGGGTGGGTGAAAAAAAAGCTAAAATGATGATGGAGAAGATGAATAGCAAGAAGAAGAGGAGGAATAAGGTGAGAGTAGTGGAGAAGGGGGCCTCAGGCAGGGGTTACTTTGCCAGCAATGGGCAGAATGTGCTCCTGGAACGTTTGCACCTGGGAGTGTCAGGAGCCATACAAAAGCCTCCACCTTGGTAAAGTCTGTGAATTTCAAGTACTTGTAAGGCAGGAGGAGAAGTGTCTTATTTCAGATTACCCCAAAGTCCCGGCAGGGTAAAACTGTTTTGTGAATATTTCTGGTAATAGGAGTGTCTCCAAAGGCTTCCAGCCACAAAATAGCCACCCAATGGAGACTTTCTCTTTAATAACTCATCTTTCTTTAACTGCAGTTGCTCCAGGGGCCAGATATAGAATGGTTATACTATAAATATCAGGTTTCCAGGGTAGACCAACAGTAAGGTAAAATGTCAGTTTGCCTAGTGCAAACACTTGACATATGTTGAGCTGAATAGGGAGTAATGAGGTTGGAGACTGTCTATTTGCTCCTGGTCATCTTTCTTTAGAAATTTTTTCTGGGTACACACTTGACAGGGAGTAGATGGCTGGCACTATTTCATCTCTCTTCAGAAAATGCTCACTGACTTAACATGCAGGGAGCTGAACTGCTAATGCTCTGTGTGAACTTGTCTCGTGGCTAGACTGCCAGAGTGATTCTACTGTGACTTTAATGAACTAGATGTGAGGCCAATTACACCCTATAAAAGCTGTAATGGTTAATTAAGCTATAGCTCTTACTTCAGTCGGTCAAACCTGAAGGCTACCAAAATTCTAGGTGTATATCTGAAAGTGAAGCGAGACCGAAACACGCAAGACTTCTTTCTCTTCCAAGATACTTTAATATGTCCAGATGAGCTGAGCGGCTGAATGAATTCAAGAACATTTCCTTTTTAAGAGACAGGGAGTTTACTTAATGATTCCCAACCTGCCCCTTTCATTGCTGTTTCTAATGCACCATCACTTCCACCCTTCTCACATCAAAGAAGAGATGAAAATGGCACCCTACAGAGATCATGAACGCTGCTCTAAAAGTGCTAGCGGTTGATTTTTAGTCTAATACGAAGCCTGCAAGGCAGCGACTGCCTGATTTCTCTCCTCCTCTACCATTTCCCTTCTCTGGGGACCCGGTGGCTGTGGCAGAGACACAGCCCTGTGTTTACCCGGCGTGTTTGGCTCCCATGCCCGCTGCAGTGGGGGGCTGCGGTACCTCGTTTTAGCTGATTGGCATTTCGGTGTTTGAGCTGTGCTGGTTCCTACGAGGGAGGACATGTGCTGACACCTTGTCTTGGGAGGGTTTGTGGGTCTCTCTGGTCATGGCTTCCTCTCAGCCCGGTGGCCAGATGTTGCAGGAGCATCACATCTGGCCAAAAGAGGCTGGGGGCAAGAAGCACCCTCCCACAGCGGTGCTCAGACCACCCTCTGTGGGGAGGGAGGAGGGGGAGTACTTCGGCAGCAGCACAGGCGAGGTGGAGGTGTGCTAAGGAGACACCTGAGGGAGAGACAGGTCCCGCCTGGCTTCGGACGCTTCCATCAGGATTGTGGTCAGGAGCAGGAGATGCCACCGGGACCACCTTTGGGAACTCCTTCCCTCCCTCCCTCCCTCCCTCCCTCCCCTGGGAGTGGCAGCGGGAGTGCTGCTGGCTAGCAAGCCCCTCTGGATGGGATGCACCCAGCCCGCAGGGCATTGCCAGGCCAAATGGCTCGCCCAGAGGAGTTTCCATGCAGTTTCTAAACTGCAGTGAGATCATCCACTGCGTTATTTTGTGTCTCTCAAAATCCGAGTACTGCGAGAAGAGGGGGGAAATGAGAGGGAAAGTGAACAGTGTGGCTGTGAGGACGGCTTCCCTGGGAAATGGGGCTGCGTGCTCTCACACGCATTGCTCCTACCCGGGAAAAACATTTCAGTAGGTAATTACAAATTAAGCATTTAACAGGCATATCGTTTAGTGCCTCTGTTTTCAAAGAACCAATTAGAAGCTCATGAACAGAGAGACAGGTATTTAACTGTAGGTTCAAAGTTATTACAGGCATGATGAGTATCCCCTCCCCCCCAAAAAAACCCCAAACAAACAAAAAAAACCCCAAACCAAAAACCAAAACCAAAACAAATAAACAAACAAAAACCAAAAAACAAACATTGAATCTAGTAACAGCTGGTTGTTCTTCAGGCATAATCTTTCAGTAGCTGCTTGAGAGAACAGGAAAAAACCCAGCCCCAAACCAGCAAATCACAACTATTGCGTGTAACATCTACGCTTTGTCAGCTAAGGCTGGTAGTTCTTGGTTTTAATTCATGTAAGTGCCCCTCCCCTGCAACAGAGAATAAGCGGTAACGATTTCTATGCAAGCTAGCATTAGCTTTATTTGGCAGGTGGCTGCTGCCTTCAGAAAAACACAATAGAAAGTTACTTGAAAGAGGGTTTTCTTCAAGTGAGAAACTATTTTATTTTCTTTGTGTATATTGTATATTTAAGGAAACTGAATTGTTCAGTCAAAATGAATAAATAAATAAATACCGGTAAGATATGTTGTTTAATAGGCTATTACATGTTTTGATAGCATTATCATTTCTTGGCTTTGCTGGTACTTTTTTTTCTCTCCAGCAGTGCCATTAATCTTCAATCCCTTCTGCTCTATGTGGGCTGTTGTCCAGTGACCTAAAAACTGACATGTGTTACAGATTTTGGATCATTAGTATTTATATCTATTTGGGGGGGGGCACAAGGGGTTATTATTTGAAGAGTTCAGGTAGTGTTACGCTTTCTTTTTTCATTTATATATAAATATAGAGAATATTCACACACTGCATGTATACATGTGTGTAGCTTGTCTTCTGCAAATGATTAGACATGAAGTTTGTACTTAGGACAACTGTAAAGCCTGGTGACTGAGAGCAGGAACTGATGAGAACTAACCGGAATTGTAAAAAATTTATTTTCTCTGTACCTTTCCCGTCTTTGTGAGTTGGGGTTGTCCTCTTCTGGCAGCGGTGTTGGGCTATCCGCTTCCTCTGAACGTTTGAAGTTGTTTGCATAGAAGAGGGCTTGTAGCTTGAGCAGGAGTTGACTTGGCTGATGCAGTGTCCTGCACCCATGGTCAGAGTAAATATTTAAGATAATAGTGATCCTGAGGAGTTTAAACAGTTTTGGCACCCATAGGCAGCTTGTGGCTGAAGAATATCAGCTTATTGGGAGCAGTTAGGAACTTAGCCTCCGATATATGAAACATCTAAGTCAGTCCCATTTCTTATTTAAAAACACCTCCCACCCCATGAAAGCCCCCAAATCAACCGTGTAGTCAGTTGCTGTTGGTGAGCGTGTGGCCGAGGATGCTGTGTCTGAGCCTGTGTCACTGCCGCTCGTCAGAGGTGTCTGCCTTTGGAGGACCTGCAGACCACAGAGCCTGCCCAGTAGGACGTTTTTGAAGTTATGGTTACGACAGGGCCAAAATGCATAGCAGACTATACGGCTTTGCTTTAATTGTGTAAGAATTGTTAATATAATGAGAAAAAAGTGAAATATTTATCAAATCATGAATTATGTAGATCCTGCAGATATTGCTAATCAGCAGGTGCCAGAATAGTTTTCATAAAAGAACAGATAAATATTAAAAAGGCTCACTTTGCTTTTATGTGTGATTAGAGAAGTCCTCATGTAATGGAGTACTGTTTTTTACTTGTGTTCAAACTGTATTCTCTCTCCTTTAGCCTAAGAGCATACAACAACAATAAGCATTCTACATATGTAATACATGCTTTCATTAATTTGTGGTGATTTGCATATTCATAATTTGTTGCCTTTTTCCAGCTGTATCCGGATGCTTAAATATTAACCAAGAGATTTTTTCCAAATTTTTATTTTGTTGCCACATGAGCATAATTTTAAATAATGCATTTTTGATTTCCATGTGTCAAAGATGTTTAGAAATAAACCTTTTTTTGAATTAGTAGCCAAGAACACAGACATCCATCCGCCACTTGTTTAGATGTTCTTTTATCTGAAACCCAACTGTTTGATTAGTCCTATTTAGAAGATGCTGGAGGCTCGGATGCTCTATGAACACCTCTCTGCTCTTTAATGAACACTTCTGCGTCCTGCAGCAACACAGAATCAGAGCCTTATTGTCTAAGCCGTTACGGGTAGCTCTGTCAAAGGGGCACGTGTCATTTGCTGTGCTCAAGTTGCCTTTCATTTGTCAGATGACACCAAAGTCCCCCCCTTCGCGAGGACCCATGTTTATAGCACAAGCTTAGACCTCTTGGCTGCAATTCCTTATTGGAGTTCTTCACCTGAATCACAGACAGGAAGGGCACGAGGATATTGAAGAGATAATTTGTCATGAAAGATGTAGCAGCCCTCGAAGCCAGCAGCATCAGTGGTACCTGTGTGGCCATGCTGCTGGCAGCAGAGCAGGGCATGGTCTGTGATGAAGGGACCGTGCTGAGCGATAACCACACAGCAGGAGCACCCAAGGTACGCATACAATTGCTGTTTCATCTTGGTGTGGACTTTGCTTCTAAGGTCAACAAACCCAGATGTTATTGCCGGTAGGCCATATGCACACAGAAGGCAAAGCCTTGCACTGATGCGTCTGCCTCAGTGTTGAGAGCAGTTAATCAACTTCCCTACATAAAGGTGGGGGGCGGATGGGCAATTAGGTGTGATGATGAAGTATTTCTGTAACCTTGTTTACCCTTTAAACAGTGTGAAGGAAAAAGTTTCCATTAAAAAGTAGAATAGAAATTGGGCAAGTGCATAGAAAAGCTAGTGTTAAAGTAGATAAAAAAAAAAATTCTGCCCCTTTAACACCCTGCCTGTATTGAGAAAATGAGATCATCAGAGGATTCAGAGAGTGTGACTTAAAGAAGCAACAGCCTTTACAACAATTAACTCACAGGTACTGGGTAGAACATATACAACTAATGTGGACTGACAGAAGTTAGAAAGCTTTGTGCCACTTTTTCTCTTCCTATATCAAAAATACTAGTATCTGACAGGTCCATGTTTTGAGTTCTTTTCTATTACAGAAGGCATTGAAGTAATTAATAAATTGGCTGATACTGTTTGATTCTATAATGGATAAATAATGCCAGGAAAAGACTACATGTGAGGTAATAAATGCAGTATTTATGTAAGGCCTGCAGGGCCACACGAAGGAAGCATGCATGTTAATTCCCCATAAATGCAAAATAGACTGACCATTTCCTACTAAAATAGAAACCCTAGGATGAGTAGGGATAAATATAACTTTAATTCCTTATTTGTCTAATTTTACAATGCTCTAAGAGATTAACCTGTTACTGTGTTTTGGGGTGATTAGCCTGCTACATATTGTGATTAACCTTTTAGTTATCATGTCCATAAATCACTTTTCACTGTGTGCTTGCTCTAGGCTTGTGAACAGAAAAGCAAACTGTTCCTTCGTGCAGATCCTGTGACTTGGCTCTCCTTGTAATTCTTCCTGTGTCCTCTGGTTCTGAAGCTGATCTGAATTTTGGCTCAGTTTCCATCCCAATCCTTTGTGCCTTTGTCGTTCTCCCCTATGACTCATGCAGCTCTTTGCTCACATGTGCAGATTATCTGAGCTATTTTATTCTTCTTTGGATTAGTTATTTTTAATAGTGCTTTCAGGTTACACTGAGTGAAATTAGATGTTAAGTTTCAATCTACTGTTAAATTATTTTAACAATATTTTGGATATTGAAGGCATTAATTTAAACATTAGTTAATGGTAGACTCTTTCAATGAGACAACTTTTTTATTGCAAAAGCAAGGGTTTCATGTTCCTTACGCTTCCTTTCCTCGGGATATTTCTTTAGAAATTAGACAGCGTTGTATGGTTTCTCTTTTCATGTAACTGCTGTATCCAGGATACTTTGCAAGATATTATGTGCCATCCACAGCATTTTGTTATGTACTGAGGTTCTGTTGTAAAGCTGGCATTTCCATTAGAGTAGATCAGCGTGTTTTAGTCATCAGATGCCCATTACAATTATTTTATCACTTTTTTTTTTCCAGCAGAGTAATCGCTTTCTCATTGATCTGGACATACAACTGATAGATGGATGTAGGGGAAGGGCTGTAAGCAGCAGGCTCCAACTGCATTAGATTGATGTATCGGGCAGCTTCCAGCTGGGTGTGATAGGAAGATTACAGGGCTCCAGCTGTATCTCTGTACAACTCAAAGTGAGCCCTGTAAAATCTATCCAAAAGATTCAGCATAGTCATTGAATCCTCCAGATCTTCCCATGACAGCAGATGTGGGAAGTACTGAAAGGGGAACCTTAATTTTCAAAGGCACTGAGGTTCGGGGCATCATCAATATACGTACTGTGGTTCTATCTGTAGGTACAGATCTTTGAAACAAAAATAACAAATTAAATTATCCGGAAAACCTTTCCCATTCTACCTGCAGATGTGTAAGTTATTTTCCTTAATAACAGCAGGTGATATTAATAACCATGAAATTGCCCAAGGAAGGATGCGGTGCTGCAGAGGGTCGCTGGGCAGAGGAGGACAGCTATGCCTCATCCTGTGCTGTACCTGGGGGAGGTGGGAGGCGTGCTGGGGCCGGAGGGCAGGAGGAGAGCCCAGAAGATGGAGCAGGGCTTTCAGACGCATTTCCCATTGTTTGCTCTGTAGTATGAGGAAACGTTTTGCAAAGGAATTTACCGGCCTTTTGTACCCGCTGGTGGGCCCATCGCACTCGTGCCCCTCTGGGAGTCCTCTCCCGCGTTGTGGGTACTGGCATCAGTGGGCTTGGTTTGCTACCCACAGCCTCTGTCCAGAAGTGATCCAAATCACACAGTTTTTTCTTTAAAAAAACAGTTGGCTGACTAGAAAGTGATGACAACAACAAAACCAAATGTTGTGCAGGTCTTCTGGCCTCTTTTATATCCTTTAGGAAGTACTGTTTTTAGTGGCTATATTTATTATAAACTGTATTCTCTGCTTGTGTGATAAATGTAAAAATTACATTGGAAGAGACAGCACCACTACATAAATTGAACTAATTTTCCTTCTGTACTTCTAGTCAAGTTCTAAAAATCACATATATAGTACAACTTAATGTTTGTACAGAGAAAATTTTGTAATTGGATACCATTTGCTGAAGACTGATCAAAAAGAAACCAATAAAAATATTGACTAGTTTGTAAGTGTTAGAATGACTTAAAGATTTGGCTTTTCTTCTTGTACAACCTTGTATTTCATCCTGATTGTAGGACCTAGCCTCACTAATTACTTTGGCACAGTCTCATATAATTAATTTTATACAAAATTGACTGGTCCAGAGCTCAGAATGCACCCACATGTCCACATCATTTGTACAAAAATAGCAGCCTTAAGATAGTATTTTTTCTTATTTTTTTTATTTCCACAGATCTGTCCTTTTGCACTCATTGCTTGAGACTGTGCTGTTTACTGAATGACTAACATATACAGATTCAGGGTGGTTTATTTGAGGCTCTGAGAAAGACAAGGCAGCATATGTACAACAGAAGCACTTGGGTAGCGTAGTTAATCTGTTTGAAAAGGTTTGGTTTTTATGATAAACACATTTTTGTTAAATGAGTACTGCAGTAGTTTAGTGTCAAGAATTCTGTAAAATACAGTAAATGGTTAAAATATCTAGGAGAGCAGATTTCGCCTTGGCAGGATCCCGTGGGAGGCTGCCCTGGAGGGCAGAGGGGCTCGGAGCACAAGGACGGTCCTTTCCAGCCATCAGGAAATCAAGCGAGCGTGGCAGGAGGTCAGCACAGGCAGAGCTCATGCACAAAACCACAGGCACCAAAGGGGGTAGCAGGTGGCGTGCATGGATGGAGAAGGGGTGCAGAGGCTCATTGGCAGAGCTTTAAACTAGATGTGAAGGGGGAGGGGGAACACATTGGGCCTGCCGGTGATAAAATGTGGGGTGATACGCAATGGTTGGAGGGATGGGGTGCTAGCACGGGCCCTCAGCCTGTTGCCCAGAGGAGTGCTGGGGACACTGGAGCACAGTCAAAGTCTTGCAGAGATGAGTTGGGAGCTCCTGAGGTAGGAGGTACCAACAAGGAAGTTTCTGTGAAACATCCC
>Ga0181612_173719_pt1 | contig 17809 bp, 18 predicted proteins | sample HoacroProtozoa21_FD_119630 | JGI IMG/M metagenome (GOLD analysis project Ga0181612, IMG submission 119630) | Hoatzin crop microbial communities from Cojedes, Venezuel. Combined Assembly of Gp0051906, Gp0051904, Gp0051908 | reverse complement strand
TGAGACCCTGGCCCAGGTTGGCCAGAGAAGCTGTGGCTGCCCCTTGCCTGGCAGGGTTCAAGGCCAGGTTGGACGGGGCTCTGAGCACCCTGGGCTGGTGGAAGCGGTCCCTGCCCATGGCAGGGGAGTTGGAGCTGAATGGTCTATAACGTCCCTTCCAACACAAACCATTCTGTGCTTCTGTGGGCTCTAGTACAGGGTGACGCACTCTGGAGACAGATGCCCTAGATCAAACCGTAAAGAGGTGAGTGTAGGGCCCAGATGAAGAGGTTTTTACATAGTGATTTCCCAGGTCATTTTCTAGGCAGCTTTCTCTTTCTCCTTCCAAATCTATAGGCACCCCGCATTACCCTTTATCCCAGGAACAACATGGTAAGAGCCATATCTTCATCTGCAATTAATTCAGAGCGCTCCACAGATTTTGACAGTAAGCACTTTTGGCTTTGATCAGATCAAGGACATGTCAAGAAGAGCCTGGCGTGAAATGTCTTCCAGCTTTGTGGTCTAGGAGCAGCGGAGGATCTGCATGTAAATGGAGTCAGTCTGTCCACTTTTAAACCTAGGACCATTAGTCATTCCCAGAGTTTACAAGTGCTTAGATTTGTGAGGTCTCAGAGGGATGGCAGGGCCAGCATGGAGGACCTGAAGGCTTCTGTTCCTCCTTAATTTTGAAGCTGTCTTCCCTATTTTGGGGGCTGTAGGAACAGATGGATGCAAGACATCGTTGTGGACTCTGTGCAGTGCCAGTCCGTGTCCTGCACCCCAGCTATCCCCAAGTAATTTTCCTGCGTTGTGACAGTATATTAAGGGACAAACAGACTGAGGAGTCACATCCTGCAAGAAAGGTGGGGATATGTAGCAGCTTCCTTGTCCTGAGCATCATTTCTGAGCTTCAAATCCAGAGAAAGACAATCCCCTGTGGGCTTGCAAAGCCCCTCCTGAAATCAGAAAAAGATGGAGGAATTGATAAAATGACGGCTAATATTCCCTCTCCTATTTACCCTACTGTGTCCTGATCCGGATACGATGGGCTCTGCCGGCTATGGGGACACTGTGGCTTCAGGGCATCCACGCCGTGAAAGGAGTTGGCCATTTGCAACTCAGCATGCGCCCAGCTGCTCCCTTTGTGGCAGGGCAAAGCTGAGTAGATAAGTAACATTCATGCTGTTTCTGATCTAAATCCTGTTTTCCACCTGTCCTTGTGTCTCTCTTTCTCTGTCTCTCTCCATCTCTGTGTTGTCGTTTTGCATGTCGCCCTCCATGCAGGTGGAAAAGCCTAGCGTAAAGCCTTCCAAACCAAAAAAGACCACAACAAGCCATAAACCCCTGAAAAAGGCCAAAGACAAGCAGATTGCATCTGGCCGGGCTGCCAAGAAAAAGAGCGCCGAGACCTCCAACACAGCAAAGCCGGAGGACAAGGAGAAAAGTAAAGAGATGAACAATAAACTGGCTGAGGCAAAAGAGTAAATGTCACTGCACTTTCCTTTCTTTCTCGTTTTTTTATTTCCTTTTCTTTTTTTCTTACTTTCTTTCTTCCCTTTTTTTTTTCTTTGATTAAATAAAGGCCACAAAATTAATTAGAGGCTTCTAATCTGCTTTTTCTTCTGATTGTATTAGAAGCTTTTCTGTTTTATTTCCAAGGAGGATTAGAGAATCCTTGTTTCTGAGGTCAGGTTGTTCTGCTTTGCCTGCACAACACGGCTCTGCACAGAGTGAGGGACGTGGGAATGCACAAGTGGGGTTCGTAGGAGATGAAGGCGATGGATCAAGTGTGATTGTGTCCAGCAGCCTGTCCCTTTCCTCGGGCTTGGTTCTTCAATGCTTTGATGGCATGGAAGTGCTCATCAAGCCATGGAGGGGCTGCGCTCTCATCCCATGAGGCCTTTTTGGGGTTGGCCGTTGTTTGGTCATCTCCCACTGGTGTCAGGAGGTGGAAGGTTTTGGAGGCAGAGAGGATCAAAGGTGCCATGAATTTGCTATAAATCCAACAGAGTCAGTGGTGTGGCCAAGAGCGATTTCCCCTGGTGACACCGGTGGGACTTTAGCTCCAAGAAGCAACAGGGAAGGAGATCCCATGCAAGTAAAGGGCCAAATCTTCCCCCAGGGTAGCTGAGGGATAGTTCTAGCTGCATCAAGGCGGCTTCAACCATCAACACCACTCAAAAGACTTGATTAAATAAAAAAGGAGCGAGGGAAGGCACAGAGAGCAGTGAAGACTTCCCAAGCATGTGGCAGGTCAGACTCGGTTATCGGCAGGCTGTTCTTCCCTATCGTTTTCCCTAGGTTACGGATCTTTTTAGTTATTCCTGGTTTGTTTTGAATCTTGGTCTGCTTTCTTCACTTCTGGGGTGCCAGCAGACAGGGCTAGATTTCAGAAAGAGGTTTAGTTTGTAGACGTGGCCTTCAAGGGGTAGAAAGAAAGAAGTCACCAAGGTTGGCTAGAGCTGTCAGCCCCCGTTGTTTTGGCTCTACCAGCTCTTGGAGGTCACGTTGGCTCATAAGTATCCTAAGAGGGCCATAAACCGGTTGCTGGGATCCCTAGACTCCCTCCAGGCCAGTTCTCAGGTTTCAATCCTGTTTACTGTGCTCTTACTCTAGGAAATCCCCATGCCCGGCAAGACCAGTTTGGAAGCTGTAAACACAGTGGGGGACCATTTGTCGGCATCTTTGAACTGGCCGAACAGACTGGCATGGCATACCCCAAAATTTGTGTCGTTGAGTCAATAGCAGCTGGGGGCGGTATGGTCCCAATCCCAATTTATGTGCCTAACTCTAGATTGTGTCCTAAATACGTAAGGATTAATCTTGATCCCACCAAACTGAGCTGTGAAAGTCTCCCGTAGCACAGTAGCTGCAAGTTAAGACGCAGGGTTCTTTATTTCTGCAGCTCAATATTTCTATACTAACACGCAGTCCAGCTTGAAACTTTCAGAGAAGCAATGACTGGGAAGGACAAAGAGAGAGATGGGAAGTCAGGTAGGGAGGTGCGTGAGAGGAGACGGTCAGAACTGTGTTCCTGTAGAGGTGTTTGAATGAGGGAGGTGTTGCTGCTAGGATATTTTAGAGATGTGAAACGATCTAACAGAAAAGAAGATGGGCCGGGAGGGTGAGGAGTCCCGTTTTTAGGGTCTCACCCCATTAGAATTGGGTCTTTTGGAAACATAAATGAGTGGTGGGCTTACAAGGCTGAGAGAAAGTTTCCAAAGAGGAGGAAAGCTCTGTGGTATACAGATAGTGACACTTGCTGGCCTTAGTAATGAATAAATGCCAAGTTCGGTGTATTGTGTGATGTGTCCTGTTTGCCTTGCGCTAACAGCCTAAAGCTTTGAGCATAAGTAGGTGTAGTGTTCTGAATTCAGTGGTGTATTTCCAAGCTTAGCTGTGTTAGAACTGTGTGCTATGAGCTAGTCAGGTTGTGTATGTGGAAAATATATATTCATATATAGAAATATATATATTTAAACCTCCGCTGTTTAGGAGGAAACCAGGGAAATCCTCCAGGAAGTAAAACTGTGGAAATCTTTGCGGATGTAGTGCATTTTTTTATGTGCATGCTCCATGGAGACGCTGACCTGTCCATACTGACCATTGCTTTTCCGAGTGCTCAGAAGCCCCTGCAGCACATCTCAAGTGCAAAGCTCAGCTCTGTCTCCAGAGCAGCTGGGCGAAAGGCTTGCGTTGAGCTGGTGGAGAGGACTGCCGCTCACAGCTCTTCCCACCCCGTCGCACAAGGGACAACTGGCCAGAGAAGCCTGAGCTTTCAAGACTTGGTGTGGTTCCTTGGCATTTAGATGCTTCATCCATCTTCACACTCCTCAGTAACGTCCTTTCCTATCGCAGGATGTAGCAACCATGAAGATGACATGTCACAGCAGGCAGAACTTGTCAGGAAGGCACGTAGACAGTTACCAATAGCCCCGCACACCGATCTCACTGTACATAGGGAAAGACCATGCCAAATGTTTCTCCCAATTATTTTTTGGCCCAAAGTTTCTCATTCAGAGACAGCACGCTTGCCACCATTTCACCTTGAATTCAATGCGAATTTAGCCCTTGACTTCAAGGGTAACCAAATTTTGCCCAAGAAACATCATGAAGATGCTCAGACCACCTAATCCAAGCATCTCCATGGCTCTGGATCACCCACTTATCATCTAGGGCTTCAGGGTTGCTTCTTCTCAAAGAAGAGCATCCATCACAGTGTTTGAATGAAACATGCACAGTGAGGGGGTCAGAGTAAGGCCTTATGTTTCCTTAATACACGAAGCTTTTGGTGGCATCTAACTACAAAGCTAGGTGTGAAGTCCTAGCCAGTGGTCTAAATTCCCTCTCTAGTGAAGGAACTTTCCAAGGGCCATTGAGCTAGCTGTTTTGGACACCTCTCTTTGGGTGGGATGAGTGATCCTTAGCAGGTTTCAGTCTTTGCAGGAAGAGCCTGGGAGACTGGTAGGGCCTGGGGACCTCCCTCTGGACAGCAACAAAGTAGGGATAAATATCCTGGCCCTTGCTCCATGCGCACCAGGTCCTCAGCATCCATCCAAGCACACAGTTTAGCATTGCGTTGAATGCCAGGAACTGCAGCACAGTCAGGCCTCAGGGTGAAATCCTGCGTTGCTCTACCTTCCACAGACTTTTTTTGCCCATCCGACCCGCTCAGGTTTATCAGAAAGGAGACCAAATCTCTGCCGTTTCAAGTTCACTTTGGACTCTGAGCTTGTCGATCCCACCGGGAAAGAGTGCTCTGCTGTTCTGTGTTTCCAGCTTACCACAATGCTGATTCTGTTTCGCCGCTGATTTGTAATATGTTTTGCTTTCCTTGTAAAAAGAAAAAAGAAAAAAAAAGAAATGTTTTGCTTTTTACCCTGTGAAAGTTCCCGCGCTGTCTGTTGCTCGCTTTCTCATTGCCGCTGTACTGTACTGTTACTCCTTTCTGCCGAACGGTGCTAACTGCTGACTGAGCTCCCGTTTTCTGACTGCTTCGCACGCCGATCACCCGCTGCTCCATCTGCCGCGCGTCCACCGTGAAAACGTGGCTCCCATGAGTTCCGCAAACTCTTGCCTCTTGGAGGCGGATAGGAAGTGTCTAATTAATATTTTGTGGCCTGGGTTTGGTTGCGTATCACAAATTGTCTCTTGTAATGTGTTAAGCACACCTCCTCGTGGTGCTTTTTCATATTGGCTGTTCTAATGAGAGTGACACACACACACACACACACACACACACACACACAAATTAATGTATAGCCAATTGATTGTGACGTGCTTGTGATCTCTGCTTGCTCAAAGGGGTTTTTTTTTCCAATGATAAATAAATGCTAAAGACGAATACCACCTCCTTGATCTTGTTTTCTCGATAAGAAGCACAGTTAAGTGAAAGAAGCACCCTCCCAACCGTACTCAGATTTGTGTTGCTCAGAGCCGCCACTTCCGTGCCTGCCATAGGGACAACCGAGCTGTCACAGCCTGACTCTCTGTAGATGGCTGCTAACCTCAGACTAGCCTGACCTGAGAGCTAAGCCTTTGCAGATGTGAAGATGGACAGTGAAGTCGTGTGGACGGAGCAGGTAGTTGGCTTTGATTTTCTATGTACGGAGTGTCTTGAGCAGAGGGTTGGTGCGGTGAGTGCCCTGCCTGCGGGCGGCTGCTGCACCTTGCTCCTGTCCACGCTGCGCCGGATTGGGGAGCAGAAACCGAGCCCCATCAAGAGCTGGAGGGAGGGAAGGTGCTGTGGATGAGGTCGCTTAATTACACACCCTTTTCCAGCTGCCTACAGCTTTTGCTTTGGCCCAAGACCACCTGAAAGGCCCATGAGAGGGGTCGTGGGGCTGTAAAACCTCGTTGAAAGGAAGTGGCAAATGCTCGGGTTGAGCACTTTCAGCGTGCCGCAAGCCTGGCTGCTGCTGAACAGGCGTTTGGCAGTGTCTGTGGAAGTGCAAAGCGCTGATTTTTTTATTGATGAAAATATTGGTTATGTGGAGAAAATGATGGCTGAGAAGCAAGCAGGGCTGAGGGCACAACTTTATTTTGAATGATGAACCCTAATCTTAGTTTCATCTCTTCTTTCTTTTAATTAGCCCGTAAGCTCCTATGTGCATTTTTAATTTTTAATCATGTTTTCTCTTTTAATGGATATTCCAGTAAGATCCCCACCAACCTGGGGAAAATTGTCTGCATGGGGTTGTATTTTGAAACCTCTCCTCCAATATAGCTCTGCCGATTTCTGTGGACCACCAACCCTTTTCTGCCTTACTGTTTCTGGGTGCTATTTCTTATCCCTGCCTGATTTACAAATGCTTTTCTGAATTTATCCCATCTGTGACTACACGCCAATAACAGCGCTGCTTTCTGATGTCCTGCCGTGTCACCCTGCCTTCCCTCTCCCTTCCCCACCAGCTTCATCCATTCATCAATCACGCATAACTATATGATCTTTAAAGTGTTTCAGCTGAGCTGTAGGTCCGGGGATTTATCATTTCAGCCTTTCACAGTCACAGCTGGTATTGGAGAAAATGTTCCTTGTTAGAAGACCAGGCATTGATGGGGCTTATCTGTGACAACCCATGCTGGCCAACAAAATGTTTCTCCCATGACACAAAGATATGGGGTCTGCTGCACACACAGCATGGATGGGTGATCCATCTGATCCCACCCAGCTGCCCACGCTCTGTGCTGGAAACCATGCCCTTGCTCTCCTGTTGCTCTCTGAACTTGCTCAGCGTTGCAAAGCCCAAACACCCAAAGGGGCAGGATGCATTTCTAAGAGAGAGTAGGACCTACTGGGCTGATGGCAGGCATGGGGACCTGGGCTCCCTGGTCTTTAACCATCACTGTCTGAACCCGCTGCTACTCACTCACTCCTTAACCTTTGCCAAGTCACTAGTGAGTGGCACTGCCCACGTTTTTCCAAGGGTGGTTGTGAGAGCGATGTCTGCGCAAAACACTGGAGGTGGGCTACTAAAAATGCTTTGTCTTATAAGAGCATTTAGTGTGGAGGTGTTGGCTGGAGTAAAAATAGTCCTGATTGTCAGTGTTGGTGTCTGGTGAGGGGACAAAGAGGGGAGAGAAACCCCTACCATTCTGTGATTCTGTGAATTTAAAGAGTCAAGTCTACTTCTCGCACTCTTAATAATGGACCATCTTGAGCGCAGCATTGCAGAGGTGTCGCTTTGACTGCACAGGGTGTGAGCAGCCCCATGAGGGGTGACCAGCATGTTTCTGATTTTAACCACTTGCTTTTAAATACTTCGTGTGCTGAGGGCTTCAGCAGGCAGCCCCAAAGACTTGTGCGTGGGTGGATGAAGAGATTCCAGCCTGATGCTCTCCATCCCTCCATCCTGTTGCCTGTATCAGATGGGACCTTAAGTGCCTTGGGCACAGGACTGAGATTTAACTGATTTTACCACTTTCAAATCTCTGAGCTTCCTTTGGAAATCTCATTTATCATTATTGCATCCCTGACTGGTAAAGCAAGGTCAAAGGATGAGCACAGATATTTCATCGGCAGATGTGTCAGCCCTTATACAAGTGCAGCCTCTTTGGATTTAGGGTTTATTTAGAGATGTGCCAGTGCAGGAGAGAAAGAGACTTCGTAAGAAGATGTCTCTGTCATAGCTGGCACCTCCCAACACCCAAGGAATAACCACCATCCCCAACAGCAACAGCAACATCAAATAAAGAAGAGGAGCTGTACAAAAAGAAGAAATGCCCCAGTGTGAGCGTGATGACCTGGCCATGTTCAGCTCTAGGAACAGTATCTTTTGCACAGTGGGAAAGTATTGTGATGTTCATACATGGACTTCAGCCCTCCCTGTTTCCAGCAGCGTGGAAAGTGGTAAGTTTGATCCAATTGGGGATTTGACAGCCCACTTCCATTTGCCCTTGCTCACATGAGCTTTCTGGGTTGGGAGCAATTCCACTAATGCCACTGGGTCTACACAAGCTCGGAGAGAGGTCTGTGATGAGGGGTAACACAGCTCTGAGTACTTCAGGACTGGTGGTTTGTCGTGAACTATGGATTGCTTGTAAACAGTCTTAATTTCTGTTGCAGGGTGCCTTGGAAACAGCTCCCTAATCATGATTGTCATGTGGAGGTGATGAGAGCCCAAGGATAAAAGAAAAGCCTGCTAATGGATTGAAGGCATCTTTATGCTTTCTAAAACACCAGCTTTCCCTGCAGGGAGTCTGCTCCACGGAAACCAACGACAAGGACCAGCTGCCAGAAAAATGATGGATGAAGAGCAGTGACAGATCTTAGCACTACGTGAGAGCACTGAGGAATAATAATGTTTCCTTCAATGTCAGCCATTCAGCGGTGTGAGAGATGGAAAGGGAGAAATGTTTCTGAAACCCCTTTATTGTCATCTGCCCACCTCTCACCCCAACCTAGCCTGAGGCACGTAGCAATCTCAAGCCCCTGGCCAAAGCTAGGTCTTCCCATATATCCTTGGGAAGCTGGAGACCTGAGGTCTGGAGAGCTGGGTCACAGCAGAGGGTGAGGAGCAGCTCCGTGGTGCGTGGTGGAGGGGAGCTCGGCACACAGCAGCTGTGGCAGGCGGGTCTGTCCTCATCAGGTGAACAGCACCCAGAAGCACTTGATGGTGCCAATGCCCGAAGGTCCAGATAGGGAAATCCTGAGAGTAGTCCCTGGTCATTGGACTGACCTGCTCCTTGGCCTGGTTCAGGATTTGGTACCCAACTGAGGACCAGCTGAGCTGCGGCCACCTTGTTTGGAGCCAAGAGATTTATCAGCAGGGGCACAAGCCAGCAAGTCACCTTTAATTTAATGAAATAGGTAGTGCTCTGGAGTCGCAGGGCAGTGGATGTCCTTGTCCCCTTGCCCTGGCTCCCTCCCTTCTCCCCAGGTCTCATCACTGATCAGACTTCTCTGTCCGTGTTGCCTCCTTCCCATGCAGTCTTCAGTGCCCTGGCCCACCACACCAGACCCCATCTACCCACCACGCCGCTATTCCTCCCTTGCCTTCAGAATTGTTTTTGCTCCGTCTTCCCTGCCAGTTTTTCCATGTCTGTCCCACAGCTGCTTCTCCAACCTTTTGCTTTCTCCCACCCCTCTCTCCCCTCAACGTCATCCTAAATACCCAGCTCTACCAAGGGCCTTCTCCTTCCCATCCTCCCCAGGTTACTGTCTCATGTCCGGTCTTGTCTCTCTTGGACTGTAAGCCTTTTTCTTTGCCTGTACAGTGTTATAACGCTCACTGCTTAGAATAAACAATACCTCACCTACCGACTAACCTTTCTCTCTCTCATTTCTTGGTGTGGCTTCAGTAGATGTGTCTGTAAGTGCACTCTGTGTCTGTCCTCGTGGCCAGTTCAGCAGTCGGTGTTGCTGCCGCAGCCCTATCCGTAGTCTTTTGGGGTGGCTCTGCTCATGTTTTTGTTCTCCAGTGCCTTCCTTTCTTTTTTACAGCCAGAAGTCATTGTCTATGTAGAAGCCTAGAATATATTCAGAGCTGCATGTCCTTCTGTCCTTTGCAATCCTGGTACATCTGATAAAGAGGCTGGCCTTTCTCCAGCTTCGTGCAGAGATGTCCTGGGCTGGCAGGTGGCTCAACAAATGCAGCAACTGAGGAGAATGAAGGAGAAATCTTGTAGCCCAGAGCAGAAGCAGCCAGTGTTAAAGGAACTGCATTTCCCAGTGCCTTACAGAAAACAGTGGGCAGAAGCGTGTCAGTGGGAAGCCGAGCAGGTGCCCTTCTCAGGGGAAGAGGCAGAACCTGGTTTAGCAGCAGGACATGTTTCAGAAATGAATGCCCAGGAGGCTTCTTGCAGTTCAGAAGGTGCCCTGAACTTCTGCTTCCTCCGTCTCAGGCTAGGACTAGACCTACCCATGGTCCCTTCAACATGTGAGTACAGCAGGGACCCAACTGTGACTAAGTCCCAGGTGGCTCCTTGCTCCCTCCTTGTCCTAATTTATTGCCTGAACGTGCTAGTTTGGTCTCTGCTGGCTGGAGCTATCAGTGCACATGGAGGTGGTGCTTCTTCCTATCTGCTCCACACACACATGGAAAGATGCAAGACCAGCTCAGTTTCTCTACCCTTGCTGTGACCCTCACGGGAGGCAGTGTGACACCACCCTGCCAGAAAGCAGAGGAAACTCCTTGTCGTGCTGAGTGAGGAGCTGAGCTCACAGCGTGGCGATCAGTCTGGTTTTATGGGCCACCTGCAGAAGTTGTATCTGAAGACCTAACTCAAGGCCAAACTGAAGCTGGTTTGTGGACATGGATGGGAGAAGGATCAAGCAGTGCTCAGGCCCCTGGGCTTCCTTCAGTGGTGCTGTGCAAGAGACAGAGAGATGATCTGGTCAGACATTGGAATAGGCTGCCCAGAGAGGTGGTTGAGTTAACATGCCTGGAGATGTTTAAAAAATGTGTAGATGTGGCACTTCACGATATGGTTTAGCAGGCATGGTGGTGTTGGGTTGATGATTGGACCTGATGATCTTAGAGGTCTTTTCCAACCTATGATTCTATGAAATGTGTGGGGACGTCTAGTCCTCCTCAGTGAGGAGCCCAGAGAGTTCATCTAGGACAAGCAAGACCTGCAGCTGGGTTGTGCTTAAAATCTCCAGGCTCTAGGGATTTCAGTCTTGATACTGGAAAGAGGCAGTGGGAAAGAGGATCCTTTGGTGTAGGTAATACCGTCCATCCCTTCTCATGTGTCACCATGGCCTGCTCCCACCTGCCGTGCTATCACAGTGCTGCCACATCCTCCTTCGAACTCTAGACTCAAGAGTGAAAAAGCTCTAGAACAACCTGAAACAGCGGCCGAAAATCTCAGCTGCACAGTTTTAGGGGCTGAATTGTATTGAGGACAATATTCCTGCATGCCACTGAGGTCCTAGCTGACCTTGGAGGTACGCTGAAGTCTTCTAACATCTAAATTTCTGCTAGCAGTGCTTTCTAAGTGCTCACATATCTGCCGCTTTGCAGGTGGACACTTGTTTACACTCTGAAGTACTGAGCTCCTTGCTGCTCACCTCACACCCACTTCAGGTCAGATGTCACAGCCAGACGCTTTCATCTCCTTCAGCGCTTGCTGGCCCCAAACTGGTGCGCATTTCCAGGGCACAGCCAACCTAGGCAAGCGACAACAACCCCTCTGCTTGCTTAGATACAGACTCAGGCTGAAGTTCTTCATTTCCCTTTTGTAACTCAGAGCTTTAGCTCTGCCGTTTGATGCTGTTGCCTTTTCCAAGCAGTATAACTAAAAACAGATACTGAGTGCAACGTTAAGGCCACTTTCCAGAACAAAGACAGCTTGTGTTTTTGTCAGTTATCATAGACAGCAAACTTCAATGCACAATGGCCATAAAGCATTCAGAAGAGAGAAGTAACTTGCCATATCCTATAACCTAATTTTTAATTGCATTTGCCCAGGAATCAATGAGTTTCTATCTTCTGAGGAACATGAACCTGCCACTGTCCTCTTGGGTGAGGGTTTTAACCAAAAGATCAGTTCCTCCACAGAGGAGAGCCATCTTCTTACCTGAATTCTCTGGGAAACAAAGGCTGTAATTTATGGTTCTTTGCACTAAATGGCCCTTCAGTGACAAACTTCACAGCTGTATGTGCCTGGGGTTGTGGTGCTGTTCCTGAGCCACCAGGAGAGGATTCCTGGTGCTTCTAGTTGCTCTTGAAGTCAGCTTTTAGTTTTCAGAGTGCCTGGAGTTGACACTGTCTATACAGACTCGTAACAGCTCCCAGATAGTTAAACTGCTTTCAGTGAAGATAATTTTGCAGAGGAGGATAAATGTCATCAGCTCTGTTTTGATGTGAGGTCACAAAAACACCAAGACCCGAGTCCACAGAGGAACAGGGATGAGCTGTGAGCAGGTCCTCCACGTCTGTGAGAAACGGGATAACGCTGCTGGAGCCCATCGCCGGCAGAGGCAAGCTCAGACCCCAAGTCTCAAGAGAGAACTCCTTGCATGGGATGTCACCCATCAGCACTGCTCTGAACTGGCTGATCCCAGTGTGCTGCCTGCTGTTACACCAGGACCAGCAAAGAGGAGACCATGCTGTGTGTGCTCATGGTGGTCATTCTTTCTTTGTTTCCAGACAAAAGGTGCTGCTGGTGGGAAATGAACCCCTGCTGAATTTTGTATTCTCTCTGCATTTCTCTGTCAGCCGCAACCCAAGTAATGATCTGCCACCTCCAATTAATCTCTTCTCCATTTCTCACCTTGTCACGTCACATAATTAACCTCTCCTACACAGAAGGGTTTCACCAGACAATGGTTTGCTACTGGCGGCCCTCATGAGAGCAAAGATCTCTAAACTCTTTCCTTGCTTGACTAAGACAATGATCATTTGTAAATGTTTCTGCTTGTGTGTTAGGTCTCCTTACTTTTCAGGATTGGGTTTTCCTTTCAACCCTCCGATTTGCATCCTCCCTGCTCATTCTTCCCAAGGCTGATGCCCAAGGCTGATGCCCAAGGCCAGACCTCTCTGTGCAGCCCGCCAGAGACCAGTCACGGCTGTTCTCCCGGTGAGAGGCTTTGCAATGCTGTGTTGACCCTGGATACCAATTCCTGAGGAAAATAAAGTAAAATTACCTCCCCCCTGTGCTCCTTCCCATTCAAAACAGGTTCTGAATGGGCTTTAGTGGCAAGTACAATCACACAATTATCTGTATTCGATGCAAACAAAGAGGAAGCTAGGGGATGGGGATGGGACACAGCCTCTTTCTTCTCCAGAAGGCTGGCTCGTAGCCAGCCCGCAGTACATGGGGTGAAGAATGCACACACTCATGAGAAAAGAGCCAACAGATTAAAATGAAGAAGTATCCACCATGTAGACATGCACCAGCTTTGATGGCTACCTCAACAGAGAGGTATCACACCAAGGCTACTGAGAAGGGTGAATTCCTCTGACGACTCTAGTGGGGGCTAAGGGAAATGTTGATGGAGGGTGATTTCAAACAGTTTATGTTGCTCCACGGAGAGATGATTTTTGGCTTTCAAGCTCTATTCTGAAATCCAGGGCAACAGCAAGAGCAGGGTTGGCCACCAAGCCCAAGGAAGAGGTGGGGCATTGTCCCATAGTCTGGCATTGACCCACCTACAACCTGGAGCATCACGTGCACACTGGCAAATAAAGACCTGAGCTCTGGCCCTGTAGTTATGGCATCTTTTCTTACTAGACCAGATGTGAAGACGTACTTGGAGGGGGTGACTTGGCGTCTGGAGTAGCTGCTGGCAGCGTTCAACCTGCCCAACTTGCACATGCAAGTGCCCTTGGGCACCCTCTCCACTGGCAAAGATGTGCAGGCATCTCCAGCCTTCTCCAGAGACCAGCCAATGGATCCTGTCCTAGCAGATGTCTGTGCATCAGCAGTATGGACCTGGTCTGTCCTGACAGTGGGACATCCTCCCAAAGAGGAGCTGCCCCGCAGGTTCCCCTAATCCCTTGACTTGCGGTGCTGGGCTCAGCTCATTTGCATGGGAACTGGTAGGTTGGAAGGACTTGGCAGTTTTCCTACACTGGGGACACAGGGGAAAGGCCGTGCCGACCTCTGCCAACAGCTTCTGGCAGCAAATGTCTCTTCGCTGTAAGCATGAAGGGCAGGACGAGGGTGAGTATTTGAGCCAGAGCTGTCCTGCCAGGCGTCTCCATGCAGTCCTGCCCCATGAGCCTCTCACGCAGGGATGGTTAATCTCACATGTCAGGGTTGGGCTGGTTCCATGGGCCAAGAAGATGGTAACTAGCACCTGTCCTCCTGGCCCTGGTTGTCGGTCTTCCCTTCCCTTCTTTAACCTGTAAGCTGGAACCATTCCCTACACAAAGCCAACATCAGGCTAGGGGACAAAGGGGATCTCCACAGTCCCTTAAAGCAACCGCTGCACAAAGCTGCCCATTTTAAAGCTAAGCAGGTTTCTCCTGCCTCTCCATGTGCTTTCTGCAGACTCAGATTCCTCTCCATCCATCACACATCTCATCTCTGGATATCCTGCTGTTCTCTCACCTAATGAAGCTTGATTCCCTCATTCCCTACAGGTCTTTCCTTCCCCATCTCTCCCTCTGTGCTTCAGTATGACCCGACCTCCCCTCTAGCACCTGTCCAGAGCTTCTCCTGGTAGCATCTACCCTAACTCCCAGGCTTTGTTCTCTTATGCGCCCATCCAAGACTACTCTAAATCCACTCTACAGGAGCTATAGTTTGCCCATAAAATGTGAAACATAATCAAAACTTGGTGCTTAGGCTGATGCACCTCTGCTGTTTTGCCCCAGATACAGAGCTGTCCCCTGACTACATCCCAACAGGGAGCCGATGCCTTGGTGCCACCACCACCTCCTGGTGTCTCCTGGGGGGCACTGAGGAGGACAGGTCCTCTCAAACTGGGGATGGCATGTGTTCGCTGGCCTTGCATTGCTGTCGGTTGTTTTAACAAGCACCGGGTGCTTCCTGAGCAGCACAAGAGCTCGGTTCCCCAACATTATAGGGCTTTCACCATCCTCCTTGAGGGAAACAAACTGCTTCTTTGTGAGACAATTTTACAGAGAGGTGCTCATTCGATGCAGGTTATAATCAATTGGCAAGCATTTTTCATAGCTGATGGGTGGGCCTGATCCTGGTCTCAGCTGAACCAGGGGCTGGTCAAAAAGTCAACAGCTCCAGCCCTCCCAATTTTGTGGACATCCGTGGGTTCTGGACCAGTTCTTTGTGGGGATCAGGACCAGGCTCACCAACCAGCCTGAGGACATACCAAACATGTGCAAGCTGCTTGGGGAGCACTCTGCAGAGCCACTTGTCATGGGGCAAATTCCAACTCAGGGGTGGCATATTGTTGTCATGCACCAGCTGATTGCTCTGACAGCTTTGCAATGATGCTCTTTCTCTGCTTCCAGGACCCCTGAACAAAACACTGGTGCTACAGACCAAGAACCAAGTACCTTAGTGCAGGACCAATGCACATGAAGTCGAGCACTTTCTTCTGAGCGGCGGTTGGAGCAAGTGTATAGTCTGCATGAAATGTATATCTTCTGGCTGGCATATAATAAAGCTGATGATAAGAGTTGAATGACAATTTCTCTTGTCTCTCAAGCACTGAGAAGTTATGGTTGCCAGGCTCTGTGTAATGCAGTTAGCATGTCTGTGCCTTGACTTATATTCAGTAAAGTCAGAGAAAGAAAAGCGGGTCAAATTCTCCCTTTATTTATAGCTGTGAAATGGCACAGGTTTCAATGGTCTCTCTAGATTACATGGGCAACAGAGAGATCAGATTCACATCCATAACTCATGGAAATATCATACTGGATTTCAGAAGTTACCCTAGAAGCCTAGTCGATAGGAGCAGCAACACTTTTCAAAAACCTTTGGAAGATTTAATGCACTACAAATTCTTAACAGCTGTCAGGATCTTGCATTTGGATGTCACCAGGTGAAACACACCTTGTGCAACATCTGGCAGATCCCCTTGTCATTGTGTTGTAGCCAAGAACATCTCAGACCTTCTGAGATTGTTAACGTTCAATTTGTTCAATTTGCCATTTAGGGCAAATGCTGGACAAGACACCAAAACTTGCTGGCAAACTTTCTTCTCAGCATATTTTCCAAAAATGTTTCACTGAAAAGTTGTAAAGTATGAACTGGAAATGCTGTAGGAGAAATGTAGCTGGTTCGTGGGATTAGCAGGTCTGGTTATTCTGCATGCACATCTTTTCTGTGTGAGGCTCCCTATGTCCGTAAGGCGTATGCAGCACATGATGGGAGATGTAGTCCAGCCCTACAGCCTGTCCCTTCTAGATGTCTAAGTGCATGAAGTACCCAGACTGCAGTTCCAGCAAGGCACTGACCCAGCACACTCCAATAAATGCTTCTAGGTTTAGGCTGAAGTGTTTTAATGCTTAGAGGTGAGATTTGCTTTACTTTCCACAAGCACTAACTTTAAGCAGAAACCTGCTCTTCTTTCCCAAATTAATTATGTAAGGCAGGTACTTCATCAGAGGTGGGGAGAGCTGGGCAGCTTCCATGGAGCATGGCAGCTCCAAAGCCCTCCAAAACCAGAGGGTCTGGTTTGCTGGGTTTGGTTCGGGAGGAAACTGCTTTGAGATTGGAGAAGTCATCCAAGTATTTCAAAGTGAAAATACGAGCCCATGATACACCTGTTCCTGCATCAGTACTCCTCCTGTACAGACCCCTGTTGTGTGCAGGGGTGAATCATGAGTGATTCCAGCAATGGCTGGATCAACTTGAAAATGAGTGAATGTTTTAGGACATCCAGTCTCCTTCATTCACTGAGACCCTTGATTACTTCTGCTATTTGCTATTCGTGTTGTACTACTGCTAAGGCACCCTGTGATGGGGTGCCAAGAGCGGTACAGACACGGGTCTAAAACACAGCGACCCACCCGAAAGACCTTGAAGGCAAAGCAGGATCCCAAAATTGAATCAAGTCTCTTGATGTTCACATTGTGGCAGGTTCTCTTTGGCAACGGGAAGATTGGAAAGAACCTCTTTGTTAAAGGGATAAAATATGGAGGAATATTTGCAGCGACAGCGTTTGTACAAGCCAAGAAGAAATTAGAGTAAATCCAATCACTGAACCATTGCAAAGCACCTCCGAGAAGATGTGAATAGTAACTAATGACATATTCAATACAAAGGGAAGTAGATTACATGCCTGAGAATAATTGCACCGAGCGCGTGCCTCGCTCAGTAGCTGAAGGGTCCTTGTTACACATGATTAAGTAATTAACATTTTTTTGTGTATAATTACCATGATTGCACAATTATTAGAGAGGAGCCCGGTCCAAAGCTCCAGAGCCAGACATCAGTGGCCTGCAGGAGGTTTTGCTTCAGATCCCTGGAGCTGCTGCTGTCCCAGGGAAACGGGAGCTGGCAGGCATCTGGCTGTTGCTCTTTGATGTCTCGGGGCACATCACTTGTCTCTGAATCAGATGTACCCGAGGAAAAAAGGCGCCATAGATCCAGTCAGCCAAGGATCTTATCTGTACACAATTATTTGTGGTAACCCAGATCTTCAGGGAGAAGCATTGCCCAGACATCCATGGTGGAGGACATGAGAAAAAAGTCTTGTTCTCCCATCAGTATCTGATCTTCAGAGAGCTGGCTCGGAGGGGCAGAAAAGCCGATCCTAACATTCACCAAAATACAGACATTTTTTCTGCCTCTTCAGCACCTTAAGCAACTCATCACAAGGGGAGAGTGGGAACAAGTGACCACCAATTTTTATTTCACCCATGGAAACTGCAGGGAAGTGTGTCCGAAGTAAGAAGGTGAAATTTCACAGAGGTAGGTTTTGAAACAGTGGAGTTGATTTGAATGTTGACGCAAATCAAGGGAGAAGATACCCCCCTTTAAATAACATTTATGTAACTCATACATAACCACATTTTTTTCACTAGGCTGGGTATGATATTTCAGACCAACCAAAAGAAAAATGAAATCAAAATTTCATTTCATACAGAAATGCAATGTTCTGGTCTAACTCAGCATCTCCCCCTTCTCACCCCCAAAATTTTTATTTTGCCAGAGGCTACAACATTTACTGTTTATTAAGAAAAAAATAACCATTACTGTATCCTGGCAAATTCTGTTCTCCACTGCTAATATTTCCCTCCCACCTTCTTCTGGTGCCAGCTGCCATCCTCAGCCTCTTGCTTCCTTCCATGTCTCTTTCCATGTAGCTCTTCTTCCCATACACAATATGTCCCACTCAGGTTCCTCCTACTCTCAAAAATAATTGAGTTACCAACTGTCATATTGTATGTAGTTTTCTACCATGCTTCTCTTTTTAGATCACAAAGTATTTGTGGCTGGCGGTTTCCCT
>Ga0181612_182510_pt1 | contig 17810 bp, 11 predicted proteins | sample HoacroProtozoa21_FD_119630 | JGI IMG/M metagenome (GOLD analysis project Ga0181612, IMG submission 119630) | Hoatzin crop microbial communities from Cojedes, Venezuel. Combined Assembly of Gp0051906, Gp0051904, Gp0051908 | reverse complement strand
TTCATTGGAAATGTTCAAGGTCAGGCTGGATGGAGCTTTGAGCAACCTGGTCTAGTTGAAGATGTCTCTGCCATGGCAGGGGGGTGATACTAGATGATCTTCAAAGGTCCAACCCAACTCAAACCATTCTATGATTCTATTTGTGTACTACCTCTTATAATTCAGTATGAAAAGCTACATTGACAATATTTCCATTTTTATTTGAGACAACATTAATAGAAATTGGATGACTGAATGCTGGTTACAAACAACTGCTGAAAAGGAGGAGAGGTTTCCATAAAAATTGTGGAAGTATTTAAATAACAAACAAAGAGTAATAAATATTTCAAATTTATATTCCCCTCCCCAGAGAGGAGGGGAATTTCCCTTATATTTATTTATAAACTCAGAAGAGACTGTTTTTATCAGAGTAGAAGAATATATCTGCAACAAATCTTTCTTAGTTTTTCTCCTTAAGACACACATAAAAAGTCATGCATATTATAGCAACAATGCACAACTTCTGGCTGCTGGCCTATGTCTTGTACAGCAGAAGGTATTTAAACGTAATTTTTCTTGCTGGTTAAAACACTGATAACTTTCTGTCTGGGTGGAGAGGTGTGTCAGTGGGTACGAGAAAAGGAAGTTTCATAATCAGAGAACTAAAACATTAAAAATGCCAGAAGAACATCATGTAGCATTAAAAAAAAAAAGAGGTCAAATCTGTCTTTAATATTTGTTTGCTTTGCTCCATGACCTGTCCTCATGCTTGGGAAAGATTTTATGCAATAGAAGTGATTGACTCAGGCTGACTAAAAGTGGGTCTATTACCTTTCTGAGAATCTTATGAAAAAGCAAGATGTACTTTGGGTCAATCTGTGCTGTCTTGTAGCAGGGGTAATGAGACCTGAATATTTTTCTGTACTATTTTCTAGTTCTGAATTTGTTTGGTTCTGAATTTGACATTTTGAACTCTCCCTGCTTAATTGTTTGACCTGATATGAGACAGAGCATTTTGATCATCTGCACTGTTAAGAGAGATGCTCACCAAGAAGCAGGTTTGGTTATCTGTGTTCATGCCAGTTCTCCATCGAACCATTTGAACCTATATTTTCAACATGCCAGGAGAGTTCCCGAGCCATCATATTATGAGGCATTCAGACTGTTGTTAGGAGACAAGTTTCCCTGCATGATTCTTTTTTACCCTGAGTAAATCACCAAGCAGTCAGTACAGCAGGATGAGACTACAAGGTTCCCCCATAATAAGTAGAAAGTAATTTTATTTTGTTTGATATCTAGCTCAGTGAAATGTAAAAAAATCACAGAAAATTAAAAGGTCCAACTGAATAAAGCATATTCTACTGCCAGGGAAATTAGGATAACAATATCAGATACTGTTTCAAAATCGTCCTCTGCTGACACAGACCTAAAATTTGGATTTTCTTTCATTTAACAGATGTATGCCATTACACTGAAAGCAAATCTCCTTTTGTTCCTTTCCTTTGAGTCTTGTTTTGCAAGCAAGATTCCCTAAATATTGTGAAACTCAAAGTATATAATTCCAGTTTTATGGTTAAAATATTTCCTAAGTAGGTCAAATGTCATTTTTGTTTCCTGAGAGTTTCATTATTCACATAACAGAGCAGCCACATCTGTAGCAATCAAAAGATTTTCTTCATACTACTTCTGTACCTCCTCTTTGCTCATGGCCCCCAGAAAGCCTTGAGTATCATGCTTTGGGCACGCTTTTGCACAAAAAAGTGGTCGAAATCTTCTCAGAAATAAATCAGAACTGAACAACGTCTTCTACATAGTGGACTTGTGTCCTCTTCACAGAGAACCACTACCTGACCATATAAATGGAACCGCCAGCTAATGCTCCAAGCATTTCATATATTTGATTGGAAATTTTTAGCTTAGCTACAGCTTGAGTAAAAATTTTGCTGCATTACATGGTGCGATTACTGAAGTTCTCAAGGCAAACTTCTTTGTTTAATATCATAAATCGTAACTCCGAAGGTCTACATGTAGAAGTAACATGATGTGTGAAAATTTATACATAGTTGTGCTGTCTGTTGCAGTTTAAAAAAGGATACGTATTTTGTTAAACTTCTGAACCAAAACTAAAAAACAAAGCAATTTCTTTTTGCAGTTGACAAAGCTGAACAGTTTTTCTTTAAGTAGCCAAAGGCAAAACAGCACTAGTTTAATGCACCAATAAGATTGATTTAATAGATTCTAACGTATACTTCCTGGAATTCTACTGCTTTTAGAAATTATTATGGATGTTTAAATGTTGTATTGTTTGCAAGATAATAACTTGCATCCCTTACCCTAGTAACTTTTTCAAGAGCATAAATTATCTTTACAAAGGTTTTAAATTTGTGTTGTACAAGTTTGAGAAAAAACAGATCTTTTCACAGGAATTCCAGTGAATTCTCCAGTTTATCACTGAAAACCTTGTTTTATACCATTTTTATGTTTGATTAATTTATAAATTCTGGATTCTCATTTTTTCTGATATTTATTTTCTTAGTAAAATAGAAGGCACATCTGCAAATATATTTTTTTCCACAATGTGTATGTGCTGTTTTTTTCCCTTCTGAACAGACAGAAAGAGATTGCAATAGGTGTGTTATTTTTGAAATATCTTTTTAAAAATATTATCTACAGAAAAATTGCTACATATTTCATGCTCAAAAGTTCTTTTGATATCATATATTCCAAAATATAACCCTTAAGTTTACAGGGGTTTCCCGACATCTGGGAAAGCCAAGAGGGCTTTTCACTCCTGGAGATCACTGTAGAGTGCACCCAGTGTGCAAAAAAGCTATCTTAATCAAGCTTAAGCTGACACCATGTTTTTCTACTACTTTTACAGATGAGGAAGGATCATTAACAGGTGCCCTCCAGATTTCACTTTGCTCTTAAGGTTCCAAATGTTGTACCCGCAAATAACTTGAGAAAAAAGAGGGTCAGTCAATGTCTGTTCTTTGAACAGTATAAAAGCGCCTGATTGGCTATTCTATGAAAGGAAGTAATTGGGCCAGACAGGAAGACTACTGCAAGAAATCAGTCTGGACACTTGAACCTTCAGTCCATAATTTAATTATTGAGTGGAGTTTCAGTAAAACATTTGGTTGTCTACAGCTCTCTGTAAACAAGTGCCTGCCTAATGAATGATAATGCAAATCATGACAATAATTCCAGAAAACTAGGTTCCCTAGTGTGTACCTCATTTTCCCCAAAACAAATTCATTTTAAAAAGAAATGAATAACAACAAATACAGATTTGCCAAGAACAATCAGGGACAGGACAAGGTCTAATGGTTTAAACTAAGGGAGGGTAGATTTAGACTAGATATAATGAAGAAATTTTTTATGTTGAGGGTGATGAAACACTGCGACTGGTTGCCTGGAGAGGCAGTGGAGGCCCCATCCCTGGAAACATTAAAGGCCAGGTTGGACGGGACTCTGAGCAGCCTGGTCTAGTTGAAGATGTCCCTGCTCTCTGTAGGGGGGTTGGACTAGATGGCCTCTGAAGTTCCCTTCCAGCCCAAAGCATTCTATGGTTCTATAGTGGCAAAAGTTAAAAATGATAATGAGGTGAATCAGTAATCTTACTATTTGCTGGAGTGATTGGTTAATTCCTTATTAGTTATTTGCCAGAAGACAAAATGGTTTCCCTGAAAACTTGGAGAAGGTATTTGTCATTTAAACAGGATATATCAGAGTCAGGGCCTGTAGACCCTGTAACCGTAGCTACCCTGTAAGGTAGCATTTCTCAGTAACTGGAATGAGATAACTTAAGGATTAAAGTTATCTTTAATAACTTAATCATTATTAAAGATATATTAATAAAGGCATATTAACCCCTAAAATCCAGTTGTGGTACATCAGTGACCAAAATTTATTATCAGGTATTTGATGATCTTGTTGAAATGAGTGTAGTTATCTGTCTAAAATTCACAGTACACTTGCACATGTTGCCTTTTATTCATTTACTTTATCTGTTGATTAGAAAACTACTTTCTTAAGCTTTTATCTAGGAACTTCCATGAGCATTGCATTATCTTCCCTTATACATCTTACAAACCTATTCTTGCGCAACAGCATCAGTAAAACTTGTTAATGGCATGTGTCAGAAGATACAGCATTTCTTTGTGTTATCAAGTGTTTGATTGCATAAAAATTGTGAAAGGCAATAAAAAGATGATGTATGTTAAAAGCGTCCATACTGTTTTTCATAGGCAATTGTAGTGACTGCATTTTCTACAGTTTATTTTTGTTTAACTCAACATTATATATTCATGAAGTTTGCTGATTCATATGATATTTTTAAGCTTCCATATTACTGACCATATGTGTAAGTTCCGTAGTTGCCATAGGGCCACTAGGAACAAGAGAACATAAAAATACATTGCAATTGATGCTTTTTATTGATAAACGTACAACATAACTCTTAAAATCCCATCTTGAATCAAAGAGTAGTTTGCTTAAAATTATGAATAGCTTTAACAAAAATAACATCTACCAGGGTGTAGTTGTATAATGATTGAATTTCTGAGCAATTTACTGTCCTTACTGTCTGTATATCTACCAAATTTGCAGGTTGTTGGTGTCCTGTCCCCACCCCCCTGATCTGGTATAAGTTACATAGGCTTGACTATAATAAATATATAGAAAAATAACCATCCAGTGTATATATATACATATATAATATTTACAAAAAATGTTGTTTTAGTATCTCTATCACTCATTTAATTACAGCTTTTGAAGTGCAGCGTATGTCTTCACAGACTCTGAGTTTAGGTATTTGTTGATTTTTTTGGAAGTCTTCAACTTGTTTAAAAGCAATATTTTTCCCACAAAAAAAAAAAATACAGATTGTATAAAAACAGGTCATAATTCTTTCCATACAGCTTTGTTTTGTTCCTTAAAATCTGTGCAGCACTCTTCTTAAACTGAGAGCAGTAATTTTAGCTGTTTCCTTCTATTATGTTGCAAATATATAGTCCTTAGACCTGTGGTTTTCCTTCCATCCCATTTTCTGTTGCCACATGTGCTCCTATTTGCTTTTTAATGATAAGTATGCTGTAATGCCTCTCATAATCTTTTGTATTCCTTAATTTCTTCCATTTGGACTGTTTTCACACTAGGGTGTTCTCTGTCTTCATGGCAATGAGAGGTAGACCAGAACATTGTTCTGAGGCTTGGCATAAGAGACTTACCTGTTGGGAGACACATACCAAAATCCTGTCCATGCAAGTGGCATGATATGGCAGACCTCAGCATTATCTTTGTAATGAATTTTCTCCAGAATGAAAAACAAACAAACAGCAGCAACAGTAGCAAAAGTATAGTATCTGTTTTGTAACTAATTCCAGATTTTTCTCCTTGACATGCTAAAACCACAAAAACTTCCAGCTTCCTGAAAGCAGGCTGATGAGTAGCACTTTACTTTCCTCTTGCTGTCCATAGAGGTGGTTGAAAAAAAATGTTTTCTAGAAACTGAGTAAGGGCCAAGGCCTTTGCAATACCTTTCTTAGACACTAAGCAGACCTTTAAAAGCTAGACTGTTTCTGTCCTTGTGCCCTCCATGTGTCCTTCATGTCTGTCAGAGCTTCTGTCCTGAATACGATATAACAATTTTCATAGCTGCATTATATATAAAAAAAAAGGAGTGGGGGAAAGGGCAGACAAGTTACATGAGCTCCTGTCATTTGTGGAATAGTGCAACATTTGAAGCAGAAGGACGTTTTTCTTCAAGTTTTTATTCATCACATTTGGTCCAAGTAGGATGCTGAGACAGTTTACCATCCACCCCTTTTTTTTAACCTGCAGGGCTTCAAATATGATTAAAATTGATACCTCCAATGACTGTCCTGTTTCTTACTGGTGATTTACTTCAAGTTTTTTTGGTTTATTCTTCACTCAACAAGAGTCCTGGATCAGGAATTATGAGACTAATGCTTCTAAAGGATGATAAATGTCTTCAGGATGTTGTAAGGAAAGAATGAGCTTTTCTCAGTCTTAAACGAGAAATGAAGCTATGACTGATCTTTTCTGAAAGGGATGTGTATTATAAAATACAACAGCAATGTATGTCAGTTTTTAGTGCTGTGGGGAGGTACTTCCTTCTACCGAAAGATATATCATCACTTGCTGTGTCCCACAGTGAAGATTGTTTGGCATGAAAGAGACTTAGAAACGGCAAATTCAGTCTTGTCTCTGATTTTTCTTTTTGTGGTTCTCCATGTCAGTCAAACTGACCCTACCTTTGTGGAGTTCCCTTGTATCTAGGGTTTGGAGTTGTCATACTCAAAGGATGGTCTCCATTATCTCTGAGGTACTGGAGCACTGAATATAGCACTTGATCTAACTGGCTTCTGAGCTTGATTTTAATGATATTAATTCATCATAGATTTGTGTATGAAATTTCCTATTTTTTTTTTAAAAGCAGGCTGAGAAAACCCTAAGAATTTGTATTTAATGGAGGATTGACACATCAATAATTTTAATGGACTTGTAGTTCTTAAAGTGATTTGAAAGCCCAGACTTGGTTAAAAATAAAATTTTCATGTCATCATATTTTTGACATTTATTGAATGTTTTTATTTCAATATTGAATTTAAGCTAGAAATGTGAAATGCCCTTTGACAAGAAATATATTAAACAGCTTCTTTTTAGTTCAGTGTTTTTCGTAACCATAATGATCGTTTCATGTGATTCTTTGTGTGTTAGAGAGAAGACACTAAACAGAGCAGGCACTGTGTGAGTAGTAGAAGCTCTTTTGTTAGTTGGGGCGCCAGGTATGCATCATGCATAGAAGAAGTTTCAATAGTATACAGCTGCCTCGAAATAACGAGGGGAAGTTGCCAATCAAATTAAGCAAGGTATTTCTTTCAGTAAAAAGATCCTGAATGTCTAACAGTTAAAATTCATCAAACTTGGTATGTTTCCAGAAAATGTGTGTTTTGAAAAATATCATTTTTCTTACAAAAAGCTAAACAAACGAGAAAAAAATCCATGGAAGTTCTCATCCAGCTTTATGCTGACCTCTGCAACTTAGAAATGGTAACCTCTAGAGTCTATGTGGAAGACATGAGTGAAACAGTTTGTCAGTGCTTTTCTTCACTATGTACTGAGAGATAGAGACCCCGAATTTTTGGGTTGCTTTCCATACTGTAAAGAAAACATTTGTGACTTTAGTTTTTTTGCAATACTGTGTCTTCCACAACTTAATTATTCATTTACATTTCTTCAAACCTCTGCCTGTACCATTCCTATCTATACTGTTCTTGATTTCTCATCCTTCCTTTGCTTGCCTAGGCTAAATACCAGTCTTATCCAGTCACTTTGAGATGCATATCTGAATTCTTTATTTCTTTCAGCTAATTTCCACTTCCTTCTTATACCACCTCCTTCCAGTTCACTGCTTAAAAAATCAGTCACTAGTGTGGTTGTCTTCCTTCTTCTTAATTTCCTTCATGTGGCAGTTCCAGCCTACTTCTACCTCCTGGCTTAATCTTCTCTCCTGCCCAGTTATCAGTCCCTTTCTAGCCATTTGTCTCCTAATGTCTATGTTCCCAAACCTCGGTTTCCAGAAATTACTTTGTGACTCCTCTATTTACTTACCTGATTCCAAAACCATATTTTTGTTTGGTGTGCTCCAAGCTTCTCCCTTGATCTACTTCTTTTGTCCCCAGTCATCGGTTACTTCTTTTATTTTTTTTTTCCTCCCATCCCACTATTAGCAACTATCGTATATGCATATGCCAGTTCGACTATCCAAGCAGGATACATAGGTGAATAAAGAAAATAATACATTGCAAAAGGACAGCAGAAAAGAACTGTTACTTTTCTTGCATATTTGGAGTTAAGAGTATTGACATGCTGTAAAGTCATTGATTCAGATAAATTTTAGTTAGAAGGTATCCCTGATGGACCTAGAATCTAGCCTCCCACTCAAAGTTGGGGCTGTTCTGACACTGAATTTATCAGGTCAGCTGTGGATTTTTTCCAGTCAAATCTTGAAAACCCCCAAGAATGAAGACGCCGTGATATCCATGAGCAGCTTGTTCTGCTGCTGCTCTATGCTCCTAGTAAAGAAATTTTTCCTCATATCCAGGCTGAACTTCCCAAATTGCATTGTGCGATTTGCACCTTGTTAAATCATTTGGCACTGCTGACAAGAGCTGGTGATTGCTCTTCAAATAGTTGCAGGCAACCATCCATTAGCCTCCTCATTCCCAGACTAAATAAATCCAGCTCCCAAATTCTGCTGTCCTCTGTAACTTCCAGGACATTTTCAACGGAGTCCTGTACCCCACATTCCTTCCTAGTTATTCCTCTCTAGGTTCAAAACTTTCCAGTTCTTATTGAACCTCATTTTTCTGCTGGGTAAACCCACAAGTTACTGGGATATCTCTGGATTGAGCCTTTTCTGTTTATTGTGTTACCTGCTCCCACTAGTTCAGTTGTTTATGGCACGCTCTGTGTTATCATCCAGGTTGTTGCTGAAGATGTTAAACAGTACGAACCCCAGAACTGACCCTGAGGTGTATTGGCCGTTAGTGGGACACCAATTGGATGTTAAGCTGTTGACCACCAATGCAATCAATTTTCAGCCCACTTAACTGTCCAGCCTTTTCTTCCTCAGCTTCCAAACGAACACAGTGTGGGAAACTATGTCAAAAGCCTTAGTAAAGTGAAGGTACACTGCACCCACCATTCTCCCCTTGTGCACAAAACTTGCTTCATTGTAGAAGGCAGTCTGGCTGGTCAAGCATTGTAAATCCTTGGTAGGTCTGCACTGAGTATTTATTCTCATCTGTCACCTGCATGGGAAGGGACTCAAAGAGGATGTTGTCAACTGAGCTTTACAGGGACTGAGGTGAGGCTGCCTGGCCTGTAGTTCCCTGCATCTGCCTTCTTATGTTTCATTTTTTAAGATGATAGCTTTTTTTCCAGTTCCCAGAGATCACCCTGATATGGTCCACTGTTTTTCATAGATACAAACCATAGCCTCACAATCATATTGGCCATCTCTTTCAACATGCTTGGGTGAATTCCCTCCAGCCCCATAGATGTGATCTGAGCTCTCTGTGTAGTCTGTTACTGTTCTGCCACACTTGGCTGTCCTTCTCTTCTCCAGACTGTGGTATTGTGTGCAGAGGTCAGGGAAGAAGTTTCGCCCTTGTTGCCAAGGGCTTGTGCCTTAGTGAAGGGGCAGCTGAGCAAATTGAGCAGCGACCCTTCTGCACAGGTGTGTGCAAGTCCCACAGATGGCCTCATACCTCACCTATGTTGCTGGCATTCAACTCTTCTCTCAACTCTGTTACACTATAGCTCCTGTAGTCTAACAAACCTGTTTTAAGGCCATCTTGACCAGCTGAATTGTCAAAAGACAGTTTGTTATATTTTTATTCATGATGAGAAATACGAGATGCACTTTTAAAGAAACAAGGTTTTAAACAGTGCTGGCATTTAGAAGCTTATAGTGTTCGTGCTTTGATATTAATTCCTTCCTTTTCAAAATGTTTTTCAGTATTTTCTCAGTATTTCTGAATATAAGCTTTAGTGAGCATTTGCTATTTCTTGGCAAATGATTTCAATACTTTGCTATTCAAACTTGCTGTTAGTAACGCTGCTAGTACCAGATAGACAGCCTCCACAGAAATCTTACTGAATGAGATCTGTGAAACAGAGAGGGGAGGGATGAAAAGCAGTGGCGCCTAGCCCAGCCTCATCAACAGTACTAGAAGCACGAGGCAACGACAAGGGAGCGGGCTCACTGTTGAGTGTGGGGAGCTGAGTGCCAGAGTAGCTGGAAGCAGCTATGGATTCTCGCTGTGCTCTGCCAGCCCCATGCATGCGGATCCCGGGGGTGGCGTGGCCCAGGAGTCCGAAGCAGCAGGGGAAGCTGACAGCAGCCTCCCTGGCACTGAACAGCAAATCAGCATCCCCTCACCTGGCACTCCAGCAGCCTGCTTGAGAAGCCTCGGGGCCGGACTAATAGGAAAGGAGTTTTGCAGGAAGGCATGATCTCGCCTACAGGTGTTTAGGGCCTTCACTGCCAGAGGAGCAGTGCTGGTATTACGTGTGTTGTGGTGCGTTATTTTGGAGTTTGTTTTCTCATGTTGATTTTTTGACGTGTTACACTGATCTTTAAGATTACCTGATTCCCAGAAGAACTGGATGTGAAGTGCCATTGCTTTTATCTGTATCTGAGGTGCTCTGTGCACTGAACTACTTTTGGTGGTTTCGGCTAAACTATTTATATTTCTAATGGGAGACTTAATTTGGGGGAAATCTGGCAGTAGTTACATTTCTATGCTAGACTGTAAAAATCTTGTAGACTTTGTTTTTTCTTATTTCTTAAGTCCAGGTAATAAATCTGATAAATGTTTTTTTCTTTAAACCCTGATTCACTAAAGAATAGTTCCTGCTCTGTGCTTCTTTGGAGTGTTGGAAAGGAATGCTCAAAGGTGGCTTCATGGGAATCATAAGAGGTATCTCAGCCGGTGAGGAGAGATAGATCAGGTTGAGAAGAAAGTATAGGACCAAAAACTTCACTAGACAAATAGTCCCTGCCCTTCTGGAACTAGTTCTGCTCCTAGTTCTGCTGCAGGTCCTTAGTTATGTGGTGTCACAGAAAGTATGTTCCTGTTGGCCTACAGCTTAAGTAACCTAGTGAATGCATGTGGGACAACTGGTAGAAATCATGCTTGGGAGCACATGGTCCATCCAGGCTTCTTGCCCTCACAGATGTTCTGAGACACATAAGGTGCTGGGATAGTAAATACAGTGTTGGGGCATGTGGTACCTACCTTATTCACTTGAGTGCACTATCCACCAGTTAACTGGCTAAACTAACACTCCACATTCATGCAACAGAGTTGTATCAATGTTGTATGATAAGTCAAATGTCTATGCAGGTCAGCAGAGATGAAAAACAGCATCTGAAAGGCAGTTGGGTATCTCCACGCTGCTGTAGAGCACGTCTGTATTCTGGATGAGTATTCCAGACTGACTCAGATTTCAGGTTCAAGAACTTCCCAGTACACAAGCATCATGCATTTTCATGGTGCAACTTCTGTGTCCCTAGTTACGGTTTGTGTTTTGGGGCAGTACTCTTCTTAGATGTGGTGGAGTATCTTAGTTATGCCATGGATGCCGCCTGCGGCCCTCATTGATTTGGGGAAACTGCAGTGTTTAGCAGTGGTAGATTTCCCATACGATGGAAGTTTTGATGGTGTCTCATTTTTTTATTGCTGTAGCACTTCTCCATGTGATCAGAGATTTAGGGTTTTACAGGGTAATGGCAGTCTTGCTGACACTGGGCTGAAGGTCCTAGAACAAGACAGTAGTGGTAAAAAAGCTTCCACACATTGTTGGTGCTAATTTTCTTTTCCCAGCACCGAAAAGATGTTGGGACAGAGGTATCAGCTGACAACCCTACCACAGCTCATTCAGTGAGACTTAGAATATAAATGCGTGTTAGGGGTTCACTAGGAATGTTTGGTGCAGATGAATCAAACCCTCTGCTGTTGAAGGGGTGCAAAGATGTGAAGAGGGGATACTTGGTGAGCTCAAGTCTGCTGCAGAAGTGAGCTCGAGGCAAGCGAAGGGCTGTGATGTGGGACTGTTGGCTCAGTTCCGTTGGCTTGTGGCAGTGGAGTCTGAAGATAGCATAGCTACCAAATAGCAAAGACCTAGCCTAAATGAGGTGAAGAGCTTTCAGATCAGATGCAAAGCAGATGTATGTACTTGAGATACAGAGATAAGAAATGGAATAAAAGACCCCTTAAGAACTCATTGAAACTAAAAGCAACAAAATAGTCTCATAGCTAATAGCAAGGAAAAAAATCTAAATCTAATACTGCAGGTTTTAAGTTATGGTAGAGAACATGTGCAGCTTGTTTCTGAAATTGTCAAAATATGATTTCGTGTCCATCTACAAACTGGAGCATGTAGCTGCTGTTTGATAAAATCAAATAATTCCCTGTGTAGCAATAGGGAGGCCAACAGTAAAATGTATTTTTTGCATTATGATAAGCTGTATAAAATTTGAGTGGAGTTTTGTATGGGCAGAATTTAAGTTGGGCATTGAGTGAAGTCCAGGAAATCTTGTATCTTTTTAGCTTTGGTAACTGTTAGAAGTACTGTTTCTTGAAAAGGCATTATATATAATACAGTACCTCACACTGAACAGTTGCCTATTAGACTTTTCCCTAAATTGGTAGTTTGTAAGTCACACAATTATTAATATCCCTGCTGTACAACCTGTGCTTTAGCAGTGAAGCTATACTTGGATAAAATATAAAGATAATTATAAATTCAGAGAATTGCTTCAATTTTAGTGGGTTCTCTGACATAAATCAGCTTTTATTTTAATATATAGGCTATTGATGCATAGGCCATTCTAGAGATAAAATGTGAACATGAAACAAGGGCTGGATTGCTTTATTTTTTCAGGTCAACCTTGGTCTGAAAATATTGGTGAAGAAACTGCATTCCTTGCTCTAGGACACCTGCTGTTCTCTGACTCAGACTCATCATATCTACCGTGTACCATTATATTCTTTAGCAGTATAGATTTCTGTATGAGAATAATTCAAGTGATGTCAGCAATATGTGGCAGCATTTACAGAAAATGTTGCAGAGGAGACATCAATAAAATGACGTAACAAATGCTCTACACAAGAAAGAAAATTAATAGGGTCATATTTTGGTATCTCTATTGAAAACTGAAACCTTCTGCTGTATAACTGCATTCTCAGATAGGATTTTTTTCCAGTGAGCTTTTTTCTCTTTTACTGTACTTAAATGTGTATTTCTTAAAACTAACGTAGCAACTGCTTTTTAAGAATGAGGACAGAAGAATTCATACAGAAGAATGCTGAAGTCTGAAAAGAAGCAATAGAAGTGTTTGGGGCAAAATCCCTTTTTTTTTTTTTCCTTTTTTCTAACTTTTCTGATTAAGCTGCTTTTGGTCATTTTGAATTCTTTTCTTAAGGTTGTCAGATTTTCAGACTACATATATCAGTTTTGTTAAAGTAAGCCATTTTCAGGAAAAATAAAATTATTTATTAGTCTCAAAGTACATACATAATTGTAGCGCGAGCTTCATCTCTTAGAAACACTACATCACTATGACCCTGACCGAGCATAATGCTTAAACATGCATCATTTTAAGGCATGGATATTAAACTCATTGAGATCTGTTATACATGGCTAATAGAAGTACTTTGTGTGTCTTTCAAACAGAGAGAGACTTGAAAGAATTGCTGAGATTTCACATAGTTTCAAGCAGAGCAGTAAGGATGAATTTTCTATTTAAAATCCATGGGTACCTTTAGCTAGAAAGTGTTGAAAAAGTGGTGTGGCGACTGTAAAAAAATTGTGGCTTTATTCCATATACTTGTACAACTGCCCTTTCATATGCTCTGGACAAAGGCAAGAAAGCCCCTGAAGAAAGTCAGAAGTCATAGGCTCTGTCCTGAGACACTGCCTTTTGCACTTATGCATTGTTAAAGAATACTTTGGCTAGAGATGCTATGATGCTCCTCAGCCTTCACTGTAAACTGTGTATTTGTTCATTCTGCTTTTAATTTTGTATTAAAATTATGAAAAAATGTGGCTTTGTAAATTATATTACCCTCTTGATGATATTCTGAAGAGAATATTGAACATTATAATAATGAAACTCTTACTGACCGAAGATCAGGAAAGGTGTGAATGTGACAGGAAGCCACGTTCTTTTGCATGTGATAGGTTAAATAGCTTTAGGAATATTTGTAAAATGGTGGAACTGCAATTTATTGAAGCAGTTTCCTTATGTAATCTGAGAATCAATCAACTGTTATGTTTTGGTTTGAGAGGCACATAAAGACTTCGTTTAACATATCCAGTAATGGACGTCTGTAAGTACTAGGTGATTTGGAAATTAACTTTTTAGGAAAATCAGTATAGGTATCTATGGTATATGAGTATGTATCTTTTGGATTTCAGATAGAAAATTCCATGCAAACCATAATCCATTCAAACCATAGTACAATTCAAAAAACCCAAACCACCTCCATCCAACCTAAAAAGCAAATGGAGGGATTGGGATAATGGGGAGAAGAATACAGAATATGACTTTGAGAAGTCATTAATAGAAAATGTAATGAAATTTTTCCATATTTTAGAACTTAAAGTACAGGAAAACTACTGTAACGTTTTAAAAGCAATGTTAGAAACTTTACCCATATAAGTACTGTGAGAAATACTTTTTCTGTTTTTAACTTCTAGTAAGTAACATTGTTTGAATAGCATTTTTTCTTAATGAGTGTAAATGGCCTCTGAATTACACTGTTTTATGAGTAATTTTTCCCATTATAATGACTGTGATCTTTTTCTCATTTGTTTTTCACTGCTTGCCGTTTCTAGGAAGTAGAGGTTGGTATAGTCTTCTGTCTTTCATGATCCTGTCAATTTTTCATGTATACATTGATTTCTTACATTTTACTAAATGTAGGTTGTTTCTCCCTCTCCAGGATGATTATTTTCGTACATGGAGTCCGGGTAAACCATTTGATCAAGGTAAGATTCTGCTACTAGTTATTTGTATGGGATAAAATTCAAGTATTTATAATTGTGCTCCTGTTCTAGAATAACTACAGAATTCTATGAATTTGTCATTTTCTCCCTCTTCAAATGATTGATTTAAATAGGGCCAGAAATTCAACCTAGTTGTCATTTTGTATCTGTGATTTTTGCAAGCTTTTATTGATTAGAGACACAGAGGGGAGCATTAGGAACCTCCAAACTAGCTTAAAGTTTCCCTCCTGTAAACAAGTTCATGAGGTGTAGGAGGTTTGGTTTTGTTTTATTTATATATTTAAGTTTAGCACTGTTGCCTTTCCAGTAGGACATTTGAGGAAAAACAGGCGTGCAATCTGATATTTGTATTTTGCAATTAAAAGAAGTTCATTAAACTGTTAAAAGTCTCTTTATATGTGGCTGATAAAAGAAGATCTAGAAAAAACAGTTTTGGAAGTCTCTGTCATGTTCAAGTGATCTGTCTTGAGGCAAAACACAGATGGAGCGTTGAGAATGCTACAGTACAACAATTTCAGCCTTAGAATGCTTTGAGCAAGCACAGCAAATTTTGACATTAAGCATTTCCTCCCCAGGCATTGGAACTTAATATTTACTGTCAATATAATCCGCTTCATGTATGTTGTTTCAAAGTGTATGACTATATTGTGAAACTACGGAGATTCTTGATACTTTTTTTTAATTGGCCTCAGCAGAGCTTCAGAGACTTTGTCTGCTCTGATAATACCAAAGGCACAAATGCAATGAAGAAGCAGTGTAGGGGCTTGTACGCAAGGGACTGAGATAAAAATATGTTGCAAAAATAATGTTTACTCAATGTAAAGAACTTTCTCCATAATGGATACTGACTTTTAAGGGAGATTTGTAATGAATTGTATTCTATTACAACCATAGCTCTTGAGAGATGGACTTTGCACCATGTTCTGTGTCTTTGTCACTGTAGTTCAGGATTACTGTAGTAAGCCTGTGAAAGGAAATGCTGTAATTTCTTCAACGATTGCATCCGGCGTGTTTTGCCAGTTTGCGGGAAGGGAGAAAAGTTATGTTATCACTGCTCTGTAAATTGTGGTGATTTTCTTCGTGTTTGGTGGAAATTTGTAAATGTTAATTTGGAATCATGGCAACCTGAACATTTTAGAACCTGCCAGTTTTGCAGACCATGTGTGTCTCCTCATTATATACTAATACATTAGGAAAAAGTACTTAAGTCATCTGACTCCTCAGAGAAAAAGATTCCTTTCTTTTGGTGAAGTACCTCATCTAAGAAGCAAACTTATCACTTCACTGCAAAGTACCTTTGGTCTGTTCCTTTTATTCTTTGGTTTTTGATAGAGGGGCATGCTCGTGTTTCTAGTATGAGAACTGGAATAGGTTATACTTTAATTAATGACTTAAAGGTGTCAAAGTCTTTCCTTGGAAGTCATTGAATATGCTGTAAATTTTGCTCATGACTCTTTTTTTTGGTTATGACATACCTCATATGTTTTGGGGTTTTGGTGTTTTTTTTTTTGATGTGGGATTTTTTTTTTTTCAATTGGCTGTTTTCAGAAGGGTTTTCTGTGTTTTTTCAGAAGGTATACTGAAATACTGTTTTTTCCACCAGATTTACTTTTGCACACTCTGGTTTGTTCTATGTCTCTGAGTTTTTTGGGCATCCTGGTGCTATTGTTTCTAGAATACTTTTCTGAATTTACAAACAACCCAACTAAGAAAATGAGTTAAGGTTATCTGTCATACCTTGTTTGCAAAATGTGTTGTCATATCGTTGCTAACTGAAAATTAACATTGAAGAGTGAAATGCCTTTGACGAGTAGTTCTTTTATCTAGATTTTACTGTGTAATTTATAACTGAAAACCAAATAATGCTAGTTGGGAACACTTTTTAATAATAAAAGGTACACTGAAGTTTTATTACTATAAATATTCCCAGTGTCATAATTTGTCAGTCTGTCATTTAAAGAATATCGTGTATTTTTACCTGCCAGTGTGCTGCGTTTCAGTTTTCCTGAAATAACTGCTACAGTCTTTGTATTGAATTTAGCAATGATACTGAATTGAGCTGTACATGAAAAGATTTACAGTTTCTCAAAAATTAGATGCTTTCTAGACTGACTGACATGCAAATATTCTTTATTAATCAGAGACTTGTATGCTGCTGCTGTTTGGTTTTTTTTTGGTGGTTGTTTTTTTTTTTTTTTTTTGAAAGTGTGTAAATAACATTACTGACTAGATCTGGGAGATACACTAAATGAGAGAAGGTTTCCCAGCCAATATTTTGGTCTCCATGTTGTCAGAGTTGACTTCCCTTTACTTTTGGGTATAATGGGAAAAGATTTTTCGAAACATAACAAAATACTTCTGAGAATGAAATATAACCGTGGAAGTACCACGTACTTGTTCATATAATCAAATCTGTCTCGTCAAATGGGAAAATGATCATGGGTGATATTTTGTGGGAAGAGCCATTCATGCTTTTAAAGTGTGGCAACCTTGTAAATGTCAGTTTCCCTTGAGTGAATGTGATGTTCAGGATTTACTCAAGGAGTCAGGTCTTTTATGATTCTCTGTGTTTTCCAATAAAAGACACACAACAGTGACAATCTCAGCACATTTTTTCCCCTCATATTATTTAATGAGATAACAAAAAGTGAGAGTTAATAGACTATAAAAACTAAATTTTAGGTGTACATTCTGATAGTCTCTCTAAGTGTCGTTCCAGGGCTGTGTCGTAAGTGCTGTCTCCACCGGCACCATTCCACTCCAATTTCTTACCACTTCACTCCTAAGTTTAAAGTCAAATAACTCTTAACTCTTAATTAGCTTTTTCACCTCAATAACCATACATTTAGACGTATGGGTTTTTCATATTTTTTTTTTCTTTTCTTTTACCAAAATGAACTAGTCAAAGGAATAAATAGGTACATCATGACTGACTGTGGAGTCCTGTGATCTGCTGGGGCTTATTGCAAGCCAAGCAATCACAGACTCACAGAATGTTTGGGGTTGGAAGGGGCCTTTGTGGGTCATCTAGTCCAACCCCCCTGCTGAAGCAGGGTCACCTACAGCAGGCTGCACAGGACCTTGTCCAGGCAGGTCTTGAATATCTCCGGAGAAGGAGACTCCACAGCCTCCCTGGGCAGCCTGTGCCAGGGCTCCATCACCCTCAGAGGGAAGAAGTTCTTCCTCATCTTCAGCTGGAGCTTCCCAGGCTTCAGTTTGTGCCC
>Ga0181612_165924_pt1 | contig 17811 bp, 10 predicted proteins | sample HoacroProtozoa21_FD_119630 | JGI IMG/M metagenome (GOLD analysis project Ga0181612, IMG submission 119630) | Hoatzin crop microbial communities from Cojedes, Venezuel. Combined Assembly of Gp0051906, Gp0051904, Gp0051908 | reverse complement strand
GCTTGGGGGACACCGCTAGTTACCGGCCTCCAACTAGACTCAGCGCCACTGATGACAACCCTCTGAGTTCTGCCATTCAGCCAGTTCTCAATCCACCTCACCAACCACTCATCCAGCCCACACTTCCTGAGCTTCCCTAGGAGGATATTATGGGAGACCATGTCGAAAGCCTTGCTGAAGTCGAGGTAGACAACATCAACGGCTCTCCCTTCATCTACCCAGCCAGTCATGCCATCATAGAAAGCTATCAGACTGGTCAGGTATGATTTCCCCTTGGTGAATCCATGCTGACTACTCCTGGTAAACTTCTTTTCCTCCACTTGCTTGATCAGGTGGGCACCAAGCACAAGAGCTTCAGCTTCAAAGCAGCTCCCATGACAAGGAGAGAGTCCCCTCTGAGGGTTTTCCAGCTCTTGCTGCACAGCAGTTCTCGGTGATCTGGCCTTGGGCACAGCCATCTAGACTCCTAGAAGAGGGAGACTGTGCCCCAGACCATGAACACTCCCATTGTCTTGTGGCAGAGCGCTGCAGGATACCAAATGGACTGGGAGAAGTTCCGAATTCCTGGATGCAGAAGAAGATCCTGGATCTCTACTGACTCCATGCTGGGGCAAGACCTCGGTGAGCTTCAGCCCCTTTTCTTCGTGCCTGGACTCTTTGCCGAAAGGGCGAAACTGCACACCGGTTGCAGGTGAACCCTGATGCACTGCTAATGATACGACTAGATGCAGCCATGTTTTCTTCTTTTTCAGTGAATTCTATATTTGAGAAAAAAACAAAAAAGCAAAAAAAAAAACAGTGTTGGAACGACTGGAATCATGTGATAAGTTCACCTTGGATTTGCTAAGTTTTGGTCACAGTGAACATAGCAACAATGCTAGAAGTGTCAAAACACTTAATTCTTACATTTTCTAAAATATCTTTACAAGCACCTCCAAAATCCTTTCATTTCAAACACTAAATAAAAGCGAAGATACAGTGGGCTGGCTTGACAATGTTGTCAAGGCAAAAGTGATCCCTTTCTGTTCATTGAGAAGAGAATTCACACAGTCTGATGAGGGTGGATGAAAGTCCCTGCTTTCTTTCACATGTACAATATCCAAGCTACCATGTTTTAAGGTATTCCAAGTTACTCTCAGACATATTTAAATGTGTGCTGATCCAGCGACAACATGCAGCCTTGTGATGGAGACATTGCAGAGTGGGATATGTGGATTATATCGACGTATGGCCAGGGTGAGAGTTCAGGCACTTGTGTCCTGTTCATCTGCTCACTCCCTGGCTCTGTTTTCAAGTGCTTCAATCAGGTCTCCAGCATAATTTACTATAGTGGGAAATACTGTAGGCAATGTGGATGGTGCTGCCTGGCCTTGTAGCTACATAGTGGTCCAGTGGTCCATATCCTCTTTTGTTTCTGAGTATGGATGTTGCCAGAGGTTGTTGTCTCAGAACAGACAGTAAGATATTCTGACATCTTGTCCTTTGCATCTTCCCAAACTCATTCTGGTTGTTCTGGATTCCTGCTCACCTCACAAGGGTGGAATTCTGCCTCTAAAAGGCTTGCACTGCTTAACCATGTGCACTCATTTAGCTGTCCCTCAAAGGAGTGCCTACAGAGGCAGATGCCCCTTTCATTTTTTTTATAGCTCCCCCAGGGAAAGTACTTTCTCTTATTCTCTCGTTAAGGCTGAGTGAGCGTCTAAGCATTCCTAAGGACAGCTTTGGCAGGATGGCTTTCAGACACCCCACAGCAGAATACATTGGGCAGTCCAGCGGGAGCTGTGAGAGGTAGGCAGGCTTGTTGACATCAAGAATGAACTACCCAGACACCTTCTCCTTCTCCCTCTCCTTGCCCCCCCCTTGTTTTACTCTAGTCCCTCTCTCTCTTTTTTCTCTGTCAAACATCTGAGAATGAATTATTCTGCTCTAAATTTAATACTTCTGGTTTTCTTGCTTTTATTTTGGTGAGAGGATTTTTTCAATGTTATGGTTTGGCAGTCAAACAGAAAATGTAATTATTCTTACATGCTTAATCCTTATGGCTTTGTTGCACATATAGGATTGTAAATGAAGAAGGTAGTCAGGAGACAAAAAATGAGTAGTGTAAAGGATCCAGTACATTTTGCATGTACTGTTCTTTTGGAAAGAGAACTTGCCAGGCCAGTGGATGAAATTTAGTTCAATTTACCAAACTTGTTTTTCCTTGGATAATTAAATTCCCAAGTCAGATTGAAGAAGAAAATCTCAGAACACTGGGTCTGAAATAGGAGATTCTAGAGGTAAAACGTTCTGTAGAACTCAAAGACTAGAAGCCCAGAAGGAGTCATTAAGGTCTTGTATTCTGACCTTTTATGTAGCTTCGGTGAAATTGTCCCTTCTTGTAGTACTGTGCATTTGAGTGAACACCACAAAAATGTCTCTTTTAGCAAAAAAAAAAAGCCAGTTAAGGTTTAAACACTTCCAGCTATTTGGAATTCAGCACAGGCTTTAACAGTTAAAAAATTGTATCTTGTCTGTGAATCAGGGTCTTCATTCTCTCGTTATTCCCCACATAGATTCTCATAAACCAATTTATCCATCCTTGAACCTTCTCTTTGATAAGCAAAATAGAGTGATTTATAAAGAAGAGCTTCCAACCCTGCAATATTTGTCATGGCTCCTCCCTGAACTCTGATTCTTCAGAAATCTGCTGGACACCTAAAGGAGGAAGCATGCTCCTGTCACATACAGAAACATAATTTTCTATCCTCCTATTGGAAATCTCCTTTGTTTATGTATCCTGGGATTGTTTTAGCCCCTTGGACAGTGTCAGGCTAGGTTTTTCTATTCAGATTGTCCACTGTGATCCTCAAAACTCTTTTCAGACTGCTAGCTAGGTTACACTCCTACAGCCTATACGTATAATCTACATTTTATATTCTTGCATATGAGTTTGAATTTATGCCTCTTGCTTTACATTTTGCCTGTCTGAATACAGCTTAACATCATTCTTTTTATCAGTGACAGAGCCTGTTCCCTCTTCCCCATACTTAACACTGTGATCTGCAAATCTTGCCTACAAGGATGTTATTTCCTTCCAGGTCACTGAGAATAGTGTTATACACCTCAGAATAAAGCCCTGCTCCCTGGAGGGATCCCGAGAAGCACACACACTAGAAGATTATTCGTTTACAGTTATCTTTCGAGATCTATCAGCTAAAGAGCCTTTAATCCATTTACCATATGAAATTTTTCTGTTGTTCTAGTTTCTTAATCAAAATGTATAACACCAAGTCAAATATTTCTTCTCTGCTGATCTTAGATCAATACTGTTATATTTATTGACCATCCTTCCCTATTATAAAGAGATAATAATTTAGCTGAACAAGCTTTAGTTTTCATGAAGTCAGTGGGAAGGCATTAATAAAATTAACTTCCCTTAGCAATACAGTGAGGGCACTCCCTCACAGGGGGAATATCTTAATCTCCCCATCCATTTTCAGCCATCTGAAGAAGAAGCTGGTACACCTGAACTTCCCTTATGAGAGAAAGAAGGTGTGAAAGAGCCTTACCTCTCTGGCTGGAGGAGGGCAGAGGGGCTGCCTCATGTCAGTGGGAGCAGACTCCCACATCACTGAATCCCTGCTTTCGTGACAGACGGACAGTAAATCTCACAGCCCCATCACAACTTTTCTGTCTTATTTCTGACTTCACTGCCTTTAAAGCAGCCAACACAGTGGGAGTCTCTGAGATACAAGCTAGTGATAAGATAGAGATATAAGCCCCGTGCCTGAGCACCTTGAGTTCGTCCTGTACTCCCTTACTCACCTGTAGCAAAGAGGTGCTGCTACATCTGCCGATGGCAGCAGGACAGCTCCTTTGTCACTGGTACACATCATCAACCTAAAGGCTTGAGATACAGAATCACAGAATCACAGAATGTTCGGGGTTGGAAGAGACCTCTGTGGGTCATCCAGTCCAACCCCCCTGCCGAAGCAGGGTCACCTACAGCAGGCTGCACAGGACCTTGTCCAGGCGGGTCTTGAATATCTCCAGAGAAGATGACTCCACAACCTCCCTGGGCAACCTGACTGGTTATTCATTTAAGATGGGGACAGCAATATTTTAGGAGAAGACAGAAATGTTGAAAACATTGTGGCATAGTTGGATAGACAAAAGTACATAAGCAGTTGCCAAAAACCCAAGTCTATCACTGTCAAACAGCAGGCAATCCAGTTTTTCGCATGCCAGAAAGATTTCCATTTTCCACCTCTCTCCGTATTTTTATCTAAAGATAACATTGTATGAGGGAAGCAATTTGAGTTCACATCAGTAAACACAGAAACACAAAGAAATAGTGGTTCTTCTGCTGAACTAATGAGACTATTACTGAAATATCCCACTAATTTAAGCACAGGAGGGCAATGACCTTACAAACTCTCATATTTAAGCCACAACATCCTTCCCTGAGCAATCAAAGATATTTTTACATGGTTTCAAGATGGCGCCTCCAGAAAACTCATCCCAGTTATGAAGGAGTCAGAGCTGATGTGAATGCACCAAGCATTTCAAAGGTAGACCCACAGATATAGTAGCAACTATGAGGGAGCTCAGGCCATGCCAACAACACAGATACGTCAGTAAATACTAGTCTAAGCTAGAAAGCGGAGACTTCAGCATACAGAATTACCTAATTAAAAGGTGGAAGACCAAGTCTTGATCCCATTAAGAATAGCTGTGTAAGTGGCTACACAGGTTATAAGACTGGCACTAACGAAGATTAGATCACAAGGAGACAAGATTTTTCCCTAGACCAAAATGAAGCTGTAATGGAAAATGGATTTGAGAACATTTATCCTTCTTACTTCAAAAACTAACAGATGGAATAATAACATTAGGAAATGAGTAAACAACTTTATGCCTTTTCTCCAAACAGCATTTCATATGCTATGCTACTACTATTACGTAGATGAAGATGACCTGTACAATACATGCTTAGGACATAAAGAAAAGTGAAAGAGATCGAACCAAATGCCCTTAATTCAAAGCAGAAAATAATTTTGGAGGACAGGAACAAATCACTGTTTCTAGGTTCAGATCCACTAATATCACCACAGAACTTCCTAGATACTAAGACAACTATCCAATCTCTGTGGGAACTGATTTTTATTAACTGCCTATTCTACAGAAAAAAAAATAATTGATTTGAAAAATATTGAAAAATGTTTTCTAAGTGGTAACAGAGAAAGCAAGCAATACAGGAAGAAAGGGTCACTTAATCCTTAGGGAAAAAATTACAGAGGTCAATCTACAGCTTGTACAGGATACTAGGATTGTAAAGATTTCTTTTGTGTTTGGCACATGGAAAAATCAAGATTCACTAACGTTATCTTTGTATGTCAAAGAAGCCTGGTAAGTCTCTTGTGCCCCTACTCTGGTACTCACCATAGCCTCTGCAAACATACTTGGAAACCCTGAAACACTTTACTCCTATGACGGAAGGTTTTCTCACAGTCTGTTGACAGAAACCACTAACTGCCACGGTAAATTAAACAGATAAAGATACCTTGGATTTCTAAATGAGAAAACAGCAAACCTCAGAGCAACCAAAACTGACAGTAGAAAAAACTGCCTATCACTTCTGGAAAAAAGCCAAACATTGAGTAAGAACCAGGTCTCTTTAAGGGCACAACATTATCTTTTTTTTATTATTATTACAGACTGCATACTCGAGTGGAGACACAGTATGTTTGCCCCTTGATAGGACAGATTTGATTCATGCAAAGGAACAGCTGAGAAGGCTCACGTACAGCAGCAGTCCAGGGAAAAAAAAAAACCACAGAGGGATGTGTGCATATGCATATGTAGGCATGAATTTGTGCATGGGAAAGTCAGGAGAAAGCTCACTGTTACACAGGGAAAGAACCCATCAGGACAGGAACTTTTTTTTGTCCTCTGTGTTTGAGAAGAAGGAATCCCAAGCAAGAAGCCCGAAATCAAAAATACTGAAGAGAATTTGACAGTGTCTTGAGCTAAGAAACAAATAATATTCTACAGTGTTGCATTTCAGTTGCACTCGCCTTCTCAGACTCTACTGTACAAGAATGAGCGATATGTTAACAATCAGCATGTTTGAAGACCCACAAAAATAAACTGAATTCTCAGAGGAATAGTTCCAGCTGGCAGATGTCCACATACATAAAGGTATTCGTACTACTGGAGAGGGAAAGGGGTTAGCGTGAGCCATCAAAGACTCCGGCGCTTTGGGCTGAGGGATACACATTCTCCAACAAGACTTATCTTCCACCATTGAATTACAGAAAAGGGCAAGAGTTCATTCAGACCTCAGGTGTAACTGGCAATCTACCACCACCTGTCATAGTCCTGTGGGCACCATGAGGCCCCAACTGACCCGACCAGCCTCAGCTGCTATCTCCACCAGCCTCCTCTAGGCCAGGAGCTCCAGTTAAGCCCAGGCCTGTGTCCCCAGGCCTGCCCTGAGCTTAAACACCATGCCTCCAGCCCTGTACTCATCTCCAGGATAGACCTCAGACCTGTGTTACGTGTAGCCTTCTCCCCATTCCTGTCTCCAGCTCATTTCCTTTTCTTCCTGACAGGAACCCCTGGACAAGACCCAGGCCCTGGTTGATCATCTGTCATGGGACCTACCACCACCCCCCAGTTTTGCCCACCGTGCTCAGGCCATACCACTGGTGCGGGCACTGCCTCTGCTGGTGGCACCCTTGGGTCCCTCCTGGTCCTCCCTCAAGGAGCTGCCCTGCTCGTGCTGCTCCCGCACACTATCGCTCAACAGCATCAGGCAAATACACTTCCAAAGAGGAAATCACTATTTTTAACTAAGTATTTCTTACTATTTTTAGACCTTCTAGTCTGATCCAAATTTATCTCTCAATGAAGAGCACTGTACCAAAAACTAATCTTCGAAGCCTTCTCCAGTCATTACACAGAAAAAACAGCTCAGATCAAATGTGGTGTTGGTACTAAAAATTGCCATAGCCAGACTACTAAGGCAAAGCTGATAAAACAAACACAGTCAAGTCACAATAAGTAATACTCACTATGTCTTATTCTTCACTGATTCTATTTTTACATTTGCAGAAACTGCTGAGCACTGCTGCTTTCCAAAGCTAAGCTTTAGTTTTTAAATCCAGAATAGTAACCAAAAAAGTCATCTGTAATACACAGGTGGAGAGACTGGGGCGGGGATAGGGGAAGAGAAGGACAGGAAAACACCATAACCTGTATTTCAAGAAAGACAGGATTCCTTGAGCGTGCAATATCACACCGAATGGGACATTAGTTAATTTAGATGTCTTACACAACTGACTTGTTTGTTAGAGGTTTTCAGAATACTCTGGTCTTACAAAGTCATATTTGACTCTATTCTCCATGAAATACATAGATTTTTGTGGTTTCTAGTACTTTTTAGATTATCCTATGGTATAAAATACATATTCTTGATACATATTAAGAACATCAATAACTACTAAGCAAAGTAATTTGTGTTTGTAAACTATCAGGTTCTAAATAAAAGGCTTTCCAAAGGTAACATATTAGAGAGATGTTAACTGTCTGTAATTTGATCAACTTTGAAAAAAATTTCTTTAAACCCAGTATGAAAATACATACATTCAAAATAAGAATGTATTCAAAGGGCTGTTACTCTCATCAGCCACCTAATGCCAAGTGTACCCTGCTTGTATTAACCTCCATAATTAGGCTAGTAATAACCTGGTATTGGAAACAGCAATACATTCTACCATCTTAAATGCACTACTACAAATCAAAAGACATGTAAACACGACCATGGCTCAATCAGTTTGCATCCCTGAAACATTTACAACTAGAAAGATAATACCACATTAGATTGTGATAAATATTAACGGAAAAGAAAATATTATACCACCTGAAAATTAGACGCAATCAAATGTAAAAAGAATACTTTGCTTATTTTTAATCATTAAAATGATTTTAATCACATGGGCACAAACAAGATGTGGACAGGAAAGATAATAAGGGAAAAAAATTAGATCACTTAAAGTAACTGCACCAAAAGAGCTCCTATCCAGACTTCAGAAACAACCAATAGATGAAACTGCAGTTTGAAAAGGTATTCTAATTCAGCAATATGACAAAATGTCAGCCAGATGATTACCAGAAGTCAGAGGAAAAAAAAGTAACTACAGTAAGCCTTGAATTGGTATTCTGACCTAAACAGCACACTAGGTTCTACAGCAAATTATGAAGGCAAGATTACTTACAGACAAGGAAGTAAGAAAGGGAATAGCAGCAAAACTCTTTTACAAAACACGGGGTTTTTTGCCACTTTTTTTTTTTTCCTCTAGGCAGTCAGTTCACACCTACGTGGGATGCCTAGGGCAATGCATTTTATATTTTACCACCTGGGAACTTACTGCATAAGCTGGAGAAGATGGGAAAATCACAAAAGGACTTGCATGGGCTTTTTTGTTTATTTCGTTTTTTTTTACGAAACTGAGCAAATGGGAGATGACCAAGTGGATTGAAGAAAAAGAAAGCACCGAGGGAAGGAAAATTAAAATAGAATTCCTCAAAGCAGAAACGCAGAACAGAAAAACGCTTGCAGTCTTATGGAGAAATGGGCATCCAGATTTGCTTGATAGACAGAGGGTAGCTTATTCAAACAAAGAAAAGGCTGAAATATAAGCATGATAACTTTTTACAAACATATTAGAGGGGCAAGAAGCAAATAACTATATAATTTAGCCATCAAAACACCTGGGCTGACAATCAGGTGTTTACAGATCTTAATTATATTCACAGATCTTAATGAGTTACTAACCACGTTCCACAACTTCCTTCTTAGAATGCAAAAGAGCACAAGAAAAAACAACTCTAAATACCTTTTTCTTCTCCAATTTTTTTAGGACTTTCACTTTTGAGATAGAGTTAGATGAATGTACAAAGAGGACTGCATGACTGTATGTAGCGCTGGAGCAGCGGAAATCTTCTACCCCAAAAAGTAGGAATCTGTTTTCCAGAAAGAATGCCATCTAAAATCTTTTACCATTTAAAAGTGGTCATTCTGCTCCTTCTGTGTAACTTGGGAGTAATATACCAGGCCTGTAGAAAGAGATAAACTTTCATAAGTTTGGAAAATTCTTACCCTGTATTGATGGAAATTATTTCTATCAGTGGATTCTTCCTAATCTTTGGCAAATCCAGTCGTGCTCCCCCCAAACGTTTTCCATTATCCTTCTTCTGACCCAGCAGTCTCACAGAATGACCTTCAAATGAAGCACAAAAATATAATTAAGACAAAGCACAAGTCTCATCATATTTGTTATGATTTTCTCTTCCTCACAAGTAGTGTTATACTTCAAAGATTAAAAATGAGAATGAGATGTAACAATTTATTTCTACCAGGTGGAGCATTTAAAAAGAGACACTAACAGGTAAAATAAATCATGTTAAAATGAACGAGTTATTTCATCCAATTATCTTTTCACACTTGCATTTTCTGGTTTACTCAATTAAAATGATCTAAGTAGTTTCATTTACAGGTTCTCAAACAAGTATCAACAAAGCAATACTTAAGTCGTATGGCAGGTTTAAAATATTTTTCCACAAAATTTCATTCAAACCTAAATCAGTAGGTAACAAAGTACTAAATATTTTTAGCTTATTAGATGGAGAACCAGTACATTTCAGTCAAAGTTACATGACTGTGTAAGTCTGAGGGAAAGTGCTGTGAAGCACATCCTGATAGCAAGTTCGGGGTTAAGCTGACTCCCAAGATTTATGCATATTCCTCCCACATCCAGGAGACTGCAGGTCAGAAAACTGCCTCACAACTCCTTTCCTGAGCCAGCAATATTCAGAGAGTAAAACACAAATACTATCACCAGCTGCCTAGGACAGTACATCAGTCATACCACGTCAAGTCCAGAAGCAAGATCTAACAATGAAGAATAAAAACAATTAAGTATATATTATTGCAGCAGGCAGTGTAAAACGTGACCGATTTATAAACTTTTAAGACTTGTATCATTTATTCTGTAAAGCCTAAAATAGGCAGAGAAGAGACAGCACGGGAAGGCTAACGCTAAGTACCCGAAAAGAGGTGGAAATTAACCACTACTTGGAGTGGAGGAAAGAGGGAAAGCTTGTATCTGCTGAAGTCAGAAAACTCTGATAGTACACGAAACTAGAGCTACAATCTGTCAGATACTTCAGGAAACACAAAAAATCTACCTTAAAAAGGAAAAGGGCAGGGGAAGAAAGGAAAGCATGAAGCTATGAAGTGCTGCCTGAGCTACATCTAGCACAGCAGAGTAGATAACCAGTTCAGATCAATTAGAAGTCATGTTCAGCCAAATCTCCTAACTTTAATTACCAACAGCTATTTACAAAACTAATTCATCCATCAGTTAAACTATTTCTCCACTACCTGTTTTGAAATGTCATTTATTAATTTTTTTAGTAATGCACCATTCATACTCTGAATTTACTTGTGATACAGCAACAACAGCCCAGAAATCAACAACTACTTCTGGCATACCATCTTTCTCAGGCTTTTTAAGATATATGAAAATTCTCAAAAATGTGAACTCATGAAGAAGTGAGCAGGACTGGCCTGATATCATAACAGTTAATAGTAAAAGGAGACATCATAACGTCAACAGGAATTAAAAGGCATTATTTTTGTAGTTGCATTTGACAAAAATTTGATTACATCCTGCTGTGAATTTAGTAATATGGTAGTTGTACTATTAACATTTGCTAAATCATTCTGTTCTACCTTTTCATGACGATAACAGCAATACCTTTGTCTCACAATAGAATCAGTTATTTGCCAATATGGTACTTCATTAAGGAGTTGCAAGCATGGCACCATTTTATTTACTTGTATAACAAGAGTGATTGCATTATGGTAGGCATAAAAATTAAGCCACAAGCAAAGAACAATCCTTTTTTGCATTTCCTAATACTGTGGTTTATTTGGAATAAATTGTTTTATCCATTTTTTTAATTTTCAATTGCATTACCGTATTAAAACTGTATTTGGATTTATGGCTGAAAATATAGTGGAATGTTTTACAGTTTTCTTAACACCATCCTAACAACATAACAACAAGCTACCCAAAATTTAAAATTCATACATTTAGCATCGGTGTCAAACCACCATTCTGAAGTTTAAAAAAATGAAACAAAACCACCAAGCCACAAAACCTGTCCCCCCAACCAGTAACATCTCGGAGTGCAGAATCGGTGAGGTGCGAGCTCCTCTGAACACGCATCCTCGCAACAAACAGCATGAGCTCTCCCTTTCTCATACTGGGAGCACTCATCAGAGGCAAACATTTTCACGGAACTTCTGGAAAAAGAATATCTTTAAGACTACAAAACAAATCTGTTTGAAATTTGTCAAAAGTCTAAAAAATAGTAAAAAGGGAGGGAAATGGAGATAATGACAGACTTGTGCAGGAGGCACAACTTTATAATCCATGTTTTCTTAGGAAAACAGGGAAAAAACATAACACTACGGTAGTCGACAAAATCTTGCTAACCGTAAGTACTATTTCTACCTTTCTCACAGAGTTTGTCTTTCAGATGCTAGGCAGGTTACCACATACATTGCAGGGGGTGGAAGAACTTAGGACACTTGCACATATAATATAACTTGCTAGGGAGCGTAAAACCTAGCCTCTCTTACCCTCAGAGACTTTCTCAATTCAGGAAAGAAACCCCAGCTCTGTGACCACCTCCCACGTGATCTACTGAACGCTAACGGCCACCCCAACCTCGTGCCCGAGCTCGGGAAATCTCTGGCCTGGCAATCAAATACGGCAGCTTATTTTCACGTGACGTATGGCCACAGTTTTCCCCACATTCCTACTGAACAACACTAAAGCTCCAGTTAGTATGAGGCTTGCAAGACCTGTGTGGCACTCAGGAATGACAATATCCCTGTACTTTTTAACTTCAGACACCAGAGGCTAAAAAAAAGCAGTAGGGAGACGAGTTTTAGCAGAGTTTAATGTTTAATGCTTCCAGAAAGCAAGCAGCACATGCATATCCAGCTATAGTGATTTGTGTGTGCTGCAGGCACACTTAAGAACTCCATTTAAAAAAAGAAAAAAGCAAAAAGAAAAATAAGGAAAAAAAAAGAAAAAAGCCCTCAGTTACAGTATTTGTGACCTTAAATCCCTACCCCATACAAGGATTATTTTGTTTCATTTTAAGTAATCACTAAAGCATCTGTTTACAGCATTGTTGCTATTAATAAAACGTAACTTGACAAACACTGAATCATACTTTTTCACATCCTGTAGATCTTTTTTTCCCCACACTTATTTCAAGAAAACTTAAAAATAAATATTTTGTTGTCTTCAATACGAAAAAGGCTAAGTAAGTTTTTCTTTAAACTGCCTAAGCAGCATTACTAAGCCCACACCAACATCAAGCATAACAGCGAAAGCAGTAATTTTAAATCTTGTTTATGATCTCCTTTCCAAGCTTAGAATGGGGCAAAACATTGCAATCAAGTTTTACTTCTAAAGCATTTTATCTGATTAAGTTACCTTCTCTCTCACTTTACAGGTTGGATAACAACTTAACTAAGCAAAACATGTGTCCCAAACTTGAAAGTAGTCTTTTGTTTGTTTGCTTGTTTTCTTTCCCTTTTTTTAAGTTTGGTACAAAAACATTCTTGAAAACTGAGTTAACCGCAGTTACACTTCCATTGCAATGAGTGCTCTATCACAGAACCATAGAACTGTTTGAATTGGAAGGTCATCTAGCCCACCCCTCCCCGCAATGAGCAGGGACATCTTTAACTACACCAGGTAGCTCAGAGACACGTCCAGCCTGGCCTTGAATGCTTCCAGGGATGGGGCATCTCCCCCCTCTCTGGGCAGCCTGTTCCAGTATTTCACCACCCTCACTGTAAAGAATTTCTCCCTTAGATCCAGTTCAAATCTACCCTCTTTTAGTTTAAAGCTATTATCTGTTGTCCCATCTCAGATATCACATGAAAACTACTCCTTTTTTGATGGCTCACTGGAAGATGCAAGCTTTGAAATACAGCTTAATGACAAACAGATCTAGTCAGGTTGTATCTGAGAGTCTAAACATTCTAGTCCTATCAACCTCTTCTGCCATAAAGGTAAATTTTCTACTTCCACACAGTCCACCAGCAGATAAAATTCTATTAAACTGAGAAGGCTAATTAGCAGTTTATGTCATACTTTAGAGCAGCTTTTCACCAATTAATAGATAATTAACCAAGACCAGTGAGGAAGCTTATAAAGCAGAATCACTCACAGCAAGTGTAAATGAAATCAAGACAGAAACAATTTCAAATGAATCAGAGCTCTGTAGTTTTCAGTACTGGCTTTTGAAAATTAAACTCATCTTTACATGCAAGTCAGTAGATGCAATTCACATTACTTGGCATTGTTTGCAGAGAGGATGAGGTTGGAATGAATTAATCAGGACATTAAATCCTATTGTTAGTCTAAAAAATGGCTTTCATATGTGTCAGTTTGATAAACCAGTGTGCAGAATTAAAATATTTTCAAGGCATTTTCACTTGTTAAAAAGGATACAAAAAAGCAACATAATATTAATAGCATGTACATATACCTTTAATAGATGTACGTGCTTCAGGAGCGCGACAGAGAATGCCTGATCTTGAAATGTAAATACATGAAGGGAACTGGTAATAGAATTTCTTTGCTGCAAGGTTACAACAACATTAAATGTGCTGTGAACCCCAGGCTATTGTCAGACCCCTGTGACCTAGACCCACAGAAGCACGTTAATGATATTAGAGCAAACAGATTTAATTTGGACTGGTATTTTGCTAGCTTGATACAAGGATAAGCGAGGGGGAGGTGGCCTGGCTTAGTCATCTTCAGCTAACTTTAACAACTGCCTATCAGTGTTGTAAATGCCTAACAGACATTAATCGACCCACTGTATTTCAGAAATAGCCAGCTTCACTCAGTCCACAGGCTGGCACCCCTCAGCAGCTGCTGGGAAATAACGTCTGCTTCAAAGATGCAAGAGGGCATCCACTGAGGGTCCCTCCCCACCACCGCACATCTCGCTGGAGCTACGCAGCATGCCACTGAAACACCCCTGCCAGCCAGACACACAGCCGTGTTTCTCAGCTGTTAGCTTCAAAGTTCAGTGCAGGTATCTCAAGCAGCTCAAAAACATGAGCTTAAAGAAAACCCTCAAAGATGCAGGAAATCCCAGCCTTGGCAGCAACAATTTCTATTGTTTTCAGCTCGTTCTGTTACCCATTCTTTCCCCTTCCCAGTTACATCGTTATACTTAGAGGTTATTCACCATTTCCTGAAAGATGCTTTTTTCCCCACAACAGGGCTGCCAACGTAGCATTCGATACTGCCCAGCTGTCTCTCATCAACCTGTCTGATGTCCTCCAGCATCTTCAGGGAAAAGCATTAAGCACAATTTCATGTCCACTTGCACACATTTCCTTCCACCATTATTCACTTCTTAAGGAACACAGTGCTTCCTTTCCTTAACGCTAACACTGGAAAAAACGGCATATGGGAGCTGTGTAGCTACGGAAGGCAAAGCCATATGAAGGGAAAACAAAGTAGAAAATTTCCCCATAGAAAAACAAAAGGAAGAAGTGTAAAGAACCACAAAAGCAGTGATAAAGACTGAAAGGAGGATATATACAGGATATAAGTACATATAAAAGTGAAAGGAATTAGCAAATTTAAGTGAAAGGAACAAAAACAGTGAAGAACATATTAAAGAGAAAAGAGAGCCTAAGAAGCTCACATAAAAAAAAAAATATCTGTAAAGGCAGAAGAGGCAAATCAGGAGCTATTACAAAATTTTAATATTGGATTTATTTCCAGAGTTATATTCTTCTAACTCTGTAACTGCTGGCAAAAACCAACCTCCTAAACAAGTTATTTTGGATCTTCTGGCAGGACTAACAGAAAAAATAGCATCTGAAATGTAAGGATGGAACACAAATTGCCTAACACGCTGTACAGCTAACCTGGACTGTTGCTTATATTCAAGCTCAAACCTCTTCAATTTGGAGGTGCTTTAAACCCAGGCTTGGTGAGCTCACAGTGGACACGCAGGCTTAGAGCTTGAGCCCCGGTCTACCTCTGATGGAAGCAGCCCACGTGTAGCAAGGACAAACCCCAAGCTCCTCTCCCATCTCTTGTCCCTGCCCTGCAGCACAAACAAGCTGTCCCGCAGCAGACATGACTGACTGCAAAGGAATCCCCGAGCTCCCCAGAGCAATCGCGTGCTGCCAGACACACGCAGGCGCAGACACGACGACACTAACCAGCTTCGGGTTGTGCTGTGCGAATGCTCCTGCACAAACCAACCCCAGCTGGCCAGCAGCACGTTAGCTACATAGGGAAGGCATCCCTGATGTCACCCGTGGGATCTCCTGGCCCAAGTAAATAAAGGGAGCAAAGAAAAGCCAAACCTAACCGAAAGATACATGCCCTGCTCCTCCTGGCCAAGCAACCAATATAAATTATTCCTAGGTGAGCAAAGGTGGGGATGCTGTGTAACAGTCAAACTGCTCCTTCAGCTGGTGTAGGCAGGAACTGAATCCATTACAAGACAGGGAAGAACTCGGACTAATGCTGTCAGAATTACTGATCTGTCCCAGTGTGTCACAGCACCGCAGGACAAAGCATGCCCTGGGCCAGGCAACCAGGCCCCTCAGGCTGCTGGGAGCAGGTGGTATGCTTGAACCAGCCTCTGCAATTCAGAACTCTTTCATAAAAAGATTGCCTTCCACCCTGTACCAACTCAAAAAACCTTCCGAGAAGGGGCAGATATTACTAAGCATACAGCACATATCTTACTAGCTTGAAATATATGCATCTACTAAGCCTTGCACTCGGAATTAGAATCCAACAACAATTCTGTTTCAGAAGACTCCAGAATATGACTGTCACACAGGTGAAGACAGGGTCTTTTTAAAATTCGTTTTATGTCATTTCAAAACTAAGATATTAAACACAGTGAGGCAGTTCACAAACTCCACAAAAAAGCTCTGTAAGTGGCCCAGACTGCTAAAATTCATACATCACGTTCTCTCCATTAAACCTACAATACCTCTTTATTCTTGGTATTTCTGCAATGTGTCCTTCAACCATAACAATATCTGTAAGCACTAAAACGGTAGAGTGCAATAAGGAAAAAAGAAAATCAGATAACTATTAACAAGGAATTTCTGTTCATATAAAAATTTCATAGAATTAAATAAAGAATGTATGTGTAAGTATTCAAGAACATTTTTGACATATCTGCAGTACTTTCCTCTCTCACAACAAAGGCACTTGAAATGTCCTATTAAGGCAATACTTTTTTTTTTTCAGGATTCAATAGCTTCACCCAACTTATTTTGAGATCATGTGATGTTGTTGTCTTTCTGAAAAAGTGACTAAAAGCTAAATCTGCTGTGAACTTAAAATGCTGGCTACAATTCGACAGCTCAGAAGGACAATACTAGAAACCGACTACAGGAAGAGTTCCCGTGACCTTCTGTCCTCACCTCTCTGAAGAAATGCATTTTATCAGGATCAAGGATGCTGCTCAAAACCTCAGGAGATTCTGGAGGACTTTCAAGGAAAGGAAGTTTTGAATCAGATGAAAGGGGCTATGTTCTGAGGAAGGGAAGTGCTGAAGGGTGGACTGTCAGAGCCAGCTGCAGCAGGACAAGTACCTTGTCCGATGTTTTGGGGCGTGCAGGTTGAAGAGAACAACTTTCCCCTTAGAGTGAAACGCTGAGCTGAACCTACCGCCGTATGCAAAAGTAAGCTTTTACTTTCATCTCTGCTCCTTTGCCATCTATTTGCACTCCTCCTACAGATAACTAATTGCACTGGTCTGAACAAGGTACTTTTTGCATTTACGAGCCATGAGGATTCTTTAACAGAACTAAACCCAGCTGAGTCGAACCAATGTGAATAAGGCAGAAAAATAGGGATGCTGTAAGACGGTCATTCATTAAAGGTTGGGAAAAGAGCACGCGTTGGTCTGGAAGAACAGGCATCTTTTCCATGCACATCACATGCTAATTTAACAATGAGCAATCACAATTTTGCTATACAGATTTTCAGTTTGTTACCCCCCCACTGCTTGTTTTCTTCTGCAGCAAAATTTAGCTTCTATTCAGTTTCTGTGAACTACTTACAAAAAAAAGCCATAACAACAACAGTCCTAACAGGGATGGTCAGTCCTAACAGTTTTCTAAGCCAAATCAATGAAATAGCTACAATAGAAAAAAATATAAATGTAAATAAAATACTAGAAAAATAATTACAAAATCTACCTACAGTCCCGGATCGTCACACACCGGATAGTCACTGCTGGCTCAAAAGCATTTGAACAGGCACAGCAAAAAGGGCAGTAAACATTGGTGTAAGAACAGAAACCAATTGATGGCAGTGGAAATCTCTTGCCCCAGAAGGTAAGATTTTTATCTTGAGTTGCACAATTATTGATGTTTTACAAAAGCAATTAAAATCTGTCTTTGCAGAAGTAGTTTCTCTATAATTACTGCATATTCCTCATTGTGCTGTACTGTTTTCTTTAAATTACAGTCTACAAAGGTGAACTCCCAGAACTGATACTGGTACAGATAATGCTGTTACTATTTTGAACTCACTCCTTCAGTACTTCACGCTTCTCCTAAGCGGTCAGAAGCAGGTAACCAAAATGCAAGCCGGTGCTCTCGCTGCACCCTCGGCTGAATGACAACCCCGTCATTTAAAACCTGTAAGGCAGGACACCTTCAAGTCAGGTCCT
>Ga0181612_158653_pt1 | contig 17814 bp, 10 predicted proteins | sample HoacroProtozoa21_FD_119630 | JGI IMG/M metagenome (GOLD analysis project Ga0181612, IMG submission 119630) | Hoatzin crop microbial communities from Cojedes, Venezuel. Combined Assembly of Gp0051906, Gp0051904, Gp0051908 | reverse complement strand
AGTTAATCTAATAGCTTTAGTTTTTTTTCAGTGGGAGCAGGGGGGAGTGGTGTGTTTTTTTTTTTTCCCCCCCCCCCCCCCTTTCAGCTTAGCTAAAAAGTTTCAATTAAAAATTGAAACACACACATGGTGATTTCCAAGTATTTGTTGTCTTCATTTTGCCACGAGTGGCAGCAAGGTCAGCAATGGGAGAAATCTGAAGCAGTTTGCATCCTGTTCTGGTTTTGTTCCCCACACAAGGAGGAATTCGGTGTGTGCAATGTTCACAAAAATGGCCTGAAAGCATCATCTTACCTAGGGCTGGCAAACATAAGAAACATCTCCCAGATCTAGAAACCTGTTGTGGATGAGTTACCAAATTACTCATCCCCGTAGCACTTTTTTTTTTTTAACACTATGATACTTTTCAGGCGCAGGAGTCCCTGCCTCCATGGCTTTGTATTTCAATTAATGAAAAATAAGAGGGAGCTGAACATTTCAAATGAACTTGCTATGTCCGCATTAGATAGGAAAGGCTGGGCTTAAAACTCCTGTGGTGTGAATGTAGCTGATACGATCAAAAAACCCTTCCTATGCTGATTTCCTAGCTTGCAGAGATTTCCAGAGCCAAACAAGCCATGCCAGCAGAAGGACTGGCATAATATGTCTGTGTCAAGGTTTTTCCATGGAGGAATGCCGCAGAAATTTCTGGTGTGGGCCATACGTTCAGCACATCAAGGGTATGGTCTCTTCTAGCCCAGGGCAGGCACAGCTCCATGTGAACGCACAAGCAGAGGAGGACTGTCAGGTACAACCTGTACAGGTCCTCTGGGAACATTGCAACCAGCAGCAGCGGAGCCAGGGTGGGTGCCTGGGAACTTTGCCAGCAAAGCAGGCAGGATTTTCTCAAGGTGCCATCTGGTCACCTGCGGCGGGGCAGACACAGAGCAGGATGCTGCTTCAGGTCATTCAACAGGGAATGACAGGGGACCTGCAGGGAGAAGTGAACTGAAATCCCCTGCGGCTGCCAGGGCAGAGGCTGGGAGGTCCCGAGGGGAAGATGCGGAGAGGTCTGGTCAAGGAGCGATGATTTCACTTGGCTGAAAGCTTCTTTTAGCACACCACCAGCCTCAACCTCATCTATGTTTTATTAGCCAGCATACAAGGCTTTCAGATCTCCCTTCCGTCTTAGTCACAGTGGCGTCAGATGGGGGTTGGAAGGGCTGCTGGCCTTTCGAGGTGACAAGCAGCTTCCATCTGCTGCTCAGACAAATGCAACTTGAGTCAAGCACGGAGCGCGCAGCTGGATGGCTGTCCTGGACCCAGCACCAGCCCCCAAACTAAGCACAGTCACTCGTAAGAGAAGACCACGCTGCCTGCGGCTGCTACAACCGTTTCTCCCTCCTTCAGTCCAGCTTCTGAGTGGAGTGACAAACCACCAGCAAGGCTTTGGGGCTCCACGTGGACCCTCCAAACAAACCTGCTGCCGCTGGCCTTAAATTCCCTGCAGAATGGTTTGCATCTTCACTGAAAAACTGAGCGGCTTCAGCACATTCAGAAAGTTTAAAAACTACCTCTTTAAGGGTTTTTCTGATGAAAAAAAGACCTCCATGTCTTGTTGCTTTCAACCTAATATAAACAAGGAAATCCAGAATTGCTGATGGTTTCTCGTGTATGAGAGAGAGTGAGCCCAGGCAAGCAGCAAGGCAAACCATATTCTCCCATGTGGGAAGGGACTCATTACCTTACATACACGAGGTGGCTACCATAGCTTCTGCAAAATGCCTCATCTAAAGTTTTACAGAATAACACCACCCCTGGGAGAGGGACAAGGGAAGAGAGACACTGCAGAGGGGATAGCTAAAAGCTAGGGCAAATGGCAAGAAGTTGCTGCAAATGTGAATCATGTTGCTGATACAGGGTTTTCAGGTCACCAGTTCTAAGAAAAAGCAGAGCACTTGTGAAACACCGTGTGGAGATGCTTACTCCATCTCGGAGAAGGCCACAACCAAACAAGCAGAAAGACACCCACCATAAAATTCACACTGACTGGATCACTCTATGGCTTCATCCCATTTCTGTTGAATGGCTTTGGTCATAATTTATAAGTAAAAATAAATCACCTCTTTAGTCAATGCATTCATATGTTTCAATATTTCAAATTGTAATGATACTTCTTTTCTAAATGAAACTTCACTTCATCTTAAATTTTCAAATGCTAAAGCTGCAATGAAATTATTTTGAAACTTTTCTGGAGGAGGAAGAGGAAAGGCAAGATCTTACTTGGCATAACTCTACTTGCAATATTAGATAGCAAATGTCTGTATCCGTTTAAAGCAAATAGCAAATGCCTGCATGTGTGCAAATATAAGCTAAACCATACGCTAAGGTAGCTTGTTTTGCAGTTGGATCCTTTGTCTTTAACCATTCTGGGTGTTGTAAGACAAGTTCACCTAGCATTTGGCTTCCCTGCTGGCATTCCCAGCATCATCTCATTCACACACTTCTTTTATTTTATTTTTTTTCTTTTCTTTTCTTCTTGAGACCCAGCAACGTACATAAGACTGGCTTGGCCAGCGGGGCCTGGGCACAGATTAAATTTGGGGACAGGGTCCAACAGAAGCCTTGGGATTTCCTTATTACTATTCCCTTTATACAGCCCCATTTAGAGGCCCCAAGTGGAAACAAAGGTAGCAAGCCATCGCATCCCTGCTGCCAGGGAAAAGGAGGGGTGGTTTAATCAACCATCCGTGTTGCACTGTAGCAGAAGGGGCAAAAAAGCACACATTTAGGACCAGATGCTTCCCCTTTAGATGAAAGGATGATTAAAGCACTTGCGCTGAAAACTGCAGCAATCCTTGTGTTATAAATACAGCAGTGCATGTCTGACCCTGCCCTTTCAAAAGCACGGAGCAGATTCTGTGGCTGTGGCAAGGATATACAGAGGTGAGAGGGGAAAAAACCAGCAGAGGGTAAAATGCCACAAAAAGCTCAACCGACACAGGAAAATGTAAATGCTGCATTTGCTTCTCTAAGGAACCTGGCTTTAGCTCGCTTTAGTTGCAGAGCGTACCACAGGCGCCCTAAAGCTTTTCTAACTAGAACGAAAGGGTGCTGACTAAACCCCTGTGTGGGATTGACTACGGGCAACACATCTGACTTTGTCTTGAGACACCCACGTTTCCATGTGTAACCAGAATGATTTCTTTCAAGCGTAAGGAAGAATTCAGAAAAAGCATTTCCCATTACAAACAATCAGCTGAATGCTACAGCACAGCTGCTTCTGCAGTGTGAAACACGGGCAGGACACAGCATTGGGGAGCTGTTATAGTTCTTGCTACAAGAGCTGGTTGTTTTTTCTATAGCACCCCTTCAGCACCTGTAGCAGTATGCAGAAGGCTTTGACACACTGCACTAGAAATGCCAGCTGGAAAAACATCACATATATTCTTTCTCTAATAAAACATTCTTTTGAGTTACTTTTTTTTAGCTTTATGTATCAAAAAGATTCTTGCTGCCTGGGCATCTTAAAAAAAATAGTAATAAAAAAAGAACTAGACAACTAGAACGGAATTTCAGTGTTCAAAGGAAACAAAATGCAAACTCAATTTTCATCATTGTTCACCCTGTTGTTACGCATCCATAAAACTGTCTGGTACTAACAGAAAGGGTTAAGTCTTTATCCGTGACACATCTCACACCTTGCTGGAATCTGAAACAATGATGATATGTAGTTGCCTCAAGTAAAGGATAGTTGCAGTGGTTTCTCAAAAACGGAAAGAGTTCGTAGCGGCAAAGCAGCAGGCAAAACTGTTTCCAGGCACTGCAATCCAGACATAAATGAAAGCACACAATGTGACACGCATTGTTCAGAGACTCATACCAGCCTGCTCAGTCCAGAAACTCTAAATGCTTTTGTCAAATGAATTTTCCATATAATAATCTTCTAGAGATGCAAAGAACTAATTATAGGAAGCACCTAATAATGGAAAACATCAGCCTTAAAATAGCTAAAAGGTAAAAGGCAGGGAGCTAGGAAATTGAATCTTTTGCACTGGGCATTTCTTTTCTTTTGAAATTTCAGTGTGTAGGGATGAGAGAAATGGGTACAGTTTCCCTTTACATGACAGGAACAATAATTGAGTAGGATTATATGTCATCCATGAAACTACTATATTTATGCCTCATTGTAATCCATTCATTGGTTTATGGATCCGAAGTCCCATGGGTAGTGTCACAAATCCACATAATGTCCCCGAGTAGCGGGTTTTGCATTTGGATCTGGCGGACACAGAAAATGACATGTAGCCAGACAGCTCCCAGGAGAGCAGAGAGCCAGGGACACTGAACGTGGCGGCTGGTCCACAGCTCAGGTGGGAAACACAACCCTTGGCTCCCAGTCTGCCAGCTTCAGAGAGGTGCTCTGACCTACAGACCGTTTTCTCCCTGGTCCTCAGAGATTTTACACATCTGCCACTGACCAGTGTCAAAGGTGACCATGTTATATGTCGTATGGAGCCATTTCTTCTTTTGCCTAAAGACAGCAGAAGCCCAAGCCCAATTTTATCTGTTTGACTATCTAGAGCTATCACTACAGCCAAATCTCATAAACCTGAGAGCTGTCATTACTTCTTTCTTCATACATTAGGAGTACAGCACAGTAACACGTGATAACCCTTGCCGGAGAAGATTTCCTGTGTGGTTTTGTACAACATCTATACTTCAACTTCCCCTTGGAAATTGAGGGGTTTTGTTTTTTCCTGGCAACACGTTCCTTACTTAGCCTTTTAGATAGTACATTTCCTGAGACAAAGACCATTTTTTATTTCATGCCTGCACCAGACTCAGCTAGGCTCTGGTCTCTGGTACAACTTTAAGACAATGTCATAAGAATGATTAAAAAAAGTAGTTGACAGGACTTTATAGTCATTGCTTATATAGATTACATATGTCTGCTGGTAGAAGGAGGTGCACTTTGGTAAAAAGCTTTCCTTATAAATCATTAAATAGGTATTTACAAAGATCTCAGCTGCCAAACCCTTGAAGCTTCTCAGTCTTTAATGAAGACAGGAGGAGCAGTTAAAGAAGTTGTCACGTTTCCTTAGACATGCTTCTCAAACAAATATACTCGGTGTTGGTCCATTATTGAAAGTTACAGCAAAGTAATTAAATTCTCAACGCAGTGTGCCAGCTTGATTGTCAATACGAACACAGTGCTATGCTGCAGTTACAGCTGACTGTGAGAGCCTATAAATATAATATGAAATTCAGCAATAACTATTGTGCTACAACTAAACAGACCCAAATGGAAAGCAACAGCCAAATGCAGTATCATTTGGAAGTGCTTATACCCAAAGTATATCTCCATGTGAAAAAAACCCACTCCTGGTAACAGTTCTACGGTAATGCTTCTATCATAGGCAGCAGTATTTCTGCAAACCACCAGTGCTAGGACAGAAGCATCAAGGATCTACCTAGTTATCACTGTGGCCAAACTAGCAAGATGCAGCTGCATGGTTTGCAAGACCCAGAACTTTAATCTTAGACTTTAAGTTAAAATCAAACTGGTCATTTCATACCAGAGGTCTTGAATGTAACATGATCTCAAAGCACATTAAAACATGAGCAACAATTGTTCCAGCTACTTGGGTACCACTACCAAGAAGGCCCTGGGACTGATCCAAAGTGTAGACTCAACCAATGTCAGTAGTAAAGCAGGTAACGCTCTCCCGGCTGTCTTGGTTAACCCTTTCACATACAGTCACTGCACACCATATTTGACACCTGAGGTCTTCAATTTTTGTTATTGCCAGGACAACCTGCAGAATGAAGCAGGCGCAGTGCTCTTTTGAAAGAAGAGTCTACACTGAAAATGATTCCCAAGTTATGAGTGGAAAGACTGATGGGCAAGAAAAAAGGAACCAGAAGTTGGACGGTGTTTCAACCTTCAACTTCCCAGCTTATTTGCTTTACCTTTTCTTAAAACAAGATATTTTAAAATATTTTACTATATAAGTAGATTGACAATCCGGGAACTTGTATTCCTAGTATATATCTGGCTCTTATTGCACTCTTTCATCTCACTTGGGCCACATGATAGTTGACACATGACATATTTCAGCCACTACAAAACTTCAAGAATAGAACCTTTCAAAGGAGTTTTTTGACCTCAGCAACTGCTAGTGCTTACGCAGCAATATCAGTGAAGCACAGGTGCAGGTGCTGGTCTCAGAACTGTACTTATAAGAAAGATCTCCACACTGCAAGATGTCCAGCCCCACCTGCCGTGCCTCATGCACAGAGCACCTCCTTAAAGGACCAAGGGCGATATGAAGCAAGACCATCTGAGGAGGAGGACCTTTTGGGAAGACACAGAAGTTGGGATTGTATTGTTAGGATTGTATTGGATGTTTTCTCCAGTTACATCACCACTGCACCTGCTAAGCACGTTAATAAAGGATAGCAGTCTCTCAGGTACCAACCATCTTTCACAATGATTAAATCTACCTAGGAAAGCAAGTGGGAGAAATGTTGGAAACCTTACTCGGGTAAAATATATATCAGCTGGAGCTGGGGAAATTTTCTGAATTCCCTTGACCTTGAGGGCCATCTTTGTTAAAAAAAAAAGCCAATGACACTTCATAAAGGTTTTATGAAAAGCTATAAGCATAAGCACTGTGCACCACGCAGACTGAAAAAAAGTGGTCTTTCTGGCCTTTCAGGCTCTTGAGAAGGTGTTTAGCCTTACATATGATAATATTTGTCTTAACTGATTTCTACAAAGCTATCCTAAGCACCGAGAGCAGAGGTGTGAAAGGCTTAGGTCTGGGTCTGAAGAAGGCACATTCTCAACCCCTCATTTTCTCCCAGGTCCCACCACAGCTTCTTCATCCCCACCTCGGACACCATACCTAGTGTGTCCTCCCCACCGGCACCTGGAGGCTTCACCCTCTGCTTAGGTGGGTGCACCTGGCAAGGAGCCAGCACTGCGAGGGTTAAAAAGTGGTCTTTCCCACCCAGAAGGCTGAACTGACTCCTTTGAAGCCATTAGTCTATTGTATAAATCCCTCCTAGTTTTGAGGATTACAGAACAAATACATTGTAATGGCTTCGTAGGAACCTGGCCCGTGGGGTCACCCTGACTTTAGTTTGTGCATTATGTCCCAAGTGACAAAAATCAAAGCACATTAAATGCTTCATGAATGTACAATGTCCAGAGTTTTAATCTCAGGAGCTTTGTGGTCCTACAGCTTGTCTTGAATGCACCGAAATCCACAATGAAGACTGAGCAGAGAGGAGCTAGCTTCAGTTGACACACTTGCACCAGGCAAATTCAGACGGTTTCAGATTTAGAGTAATATTTACTCAATGTGTGTTGGGGTGGGACTTATCTAGGTTTATGCATTATAACAGAGCACATCCAGTAAAGACACATTATTTATGCAGAAAAAATTCTCATCTATTACAAGAAAGTCTTAAAAAATGTAGGTTGGTCTAAGAAGACACTTACAGACCCTTCATAGCTGAATGACACGAAATAACTACACAATTTCACTGCACTTGCCTCCAGGTGAGAAAGATATTAATGAGATTTACGAGCAAGGAGCAGGAGTTAAAAACTTATCAGAATCCCTTCAAGACTGCCACCTGACAAATCATCTTGAAGCAGCTCTGCCCTCTTGGTTAAGCAAAAAAAAAAAAAAAAAAAAAAAATCCTTTCACTCTCCACTCATTAATTTGGGCAGTGGAAGAATTTCTGCAGCCTCACTCACCCTCAGCTCTCTGCCTCACTTTGTTTCTTTTTTTTGTAAGCTAATAGAGCCTTGTGTCGACTTGAAATTGCCTGACTTTGATAGGTAAATTCTGGTTGATTTTATCTACTGCTCAGCATAGTCTGCATTAGCTGTACATTCCAGTAGACATTTTGGTCAAGATTTTTTTTATCAAGAGAATTTCCATTCCTGGCAGAGACAGAGATCCCAGTAGTGCTAACTGAAGGATGTAGAAGAAAAGGAATACAACAGGATTGAAATGCTGCCATTAAACATTTGAAAGACTTAATAGCGGCTGGAAAATACTAAAACTTCTACAGACACACAAGCATACACTAAAGTATTTGGCTGTCTGCTTTGAGGGTTGTGTGGCATTTGTTAATTTTTTTAATAGATGTCTTCATGAAATGCTTGTGATTTTTCAAAAATTGTTTTATTTGCATTTTGTTACTTATTCTCTAGGGAATAATACACTGCGCTCTCTCTCATAAATACAATACAAACCTTAGACACTTCAGAAGAAATAAGCATATATTCTGTCAAATTACATTTGAAGAATCATTTTACAAAGTTAGATTTCCCTTTTCAGTGTGCTACCAGGTCTTGTCTTTCCTCCTGCTAAGCACACTTTTACATTAGACAGTTTATCATTTTAAAGGAACTTCCTGAATTTGTTCTTTATGGATTTACTGAAAAAAAAAAGACAAGTATTGCTTCCCAAGCTAAGGCTTTGCAAAATTGCACAGCAGTGGATACTTCCAGCCAATCTGACGTCTTGCTACAATAACATCGTAACATAACCTTATCCCAGTGGGGATGGGAATGTGCCGCAGACTCTCTCATCACCAGAAGGATTCCCCCCCTCTTGCCCTGATAATGAGTTTCAGCCCATCTAATCTCTTTCTCTCAAAGATCCTATGAAATAGTAACCTTGCTTAAAAAAAAGGAGAAAATGATGTCTTTATATCCTCATTTCTTGCACACCCGGTGGCACTGGCGCGATGCCCATGGTGCTTGGGCTGTATGAACAGGTAGCGGCAACAGCCTCTTGCCAGGCAGCTGCTGCCCCGTGCCTGAAGCAGAGGCTCTGAGGGTTGTAACTGGGTGTCTGGGTCTACCTCCTCCGTGAAATGATGGAGGAAAGCTCAAGCTAATGCCCAGGGCTGGAAGCGGTGCAGCCATGCTGGTGAGTAGCCCACCTGAGCACTCGGGATTGGCGTTGCTACTTTCCAGACCTCTGCTACCACCTCCACGTGGCACCAGTCTGCACTGGGAGGATTTTCAAGCTGTCTAAGAGCTGCGTGCTGTATTTCTGCCGCTGCTGTGCAACATAGCTGTGCTTTGAATTACCTCAAGCAATTCACTTCAGTTATTTCTAAAACCAGGCAAAGGACCTTGCTGGGCTTTCAGAGGTGCTGTGAGCTTTCTGTAAGCATGGATAAGTGCTGAGGACTGCTCCCTGTGCTGAAGGACGAGTACTCACACCACACAGCTCACCCAGCTCCTATGGCTGCAGGACTAAGGAGTCACGCGAAGAGCAAGATCACAAACCTCTCACGCTGCAGTGATTTCATTTCAATCCAGTGCTCCATTTCTCCTCTCCTTGCTACGGACAAGTCTGTGTTTATTAAGGGACTCCATTAGTCTTTCCCCCGCCTCCACCTTGCCTCAAAATGTTTTTTCCTCCAGGGCTATAGCAGCAGCTGGCACACTATTTCCTTCTGAGGTGTAGCCAAATAATGGCCTTTTAGAGGGGGATCTGTTTCATCTCTTTTCTCCATATGGTCCTTTCAATTGAGTGCTTTAATACACTCATTTTCACAGTAGCCATCTAAGTGTTTTTCCTTTTCTGCGTCTATTACTAAAATAAATAAATGTGCACGAGGCAATGAGGCACAAGAGTCAGGTCAATACACCAAAGCTTTGTTTTGCATGTGTTTTTCTGGGGGGACCTGGAGAGAGTGGTGTTAATCCTTGCCCAAAAGCTGATCCCCTTGTCTTGAGCACAGGGAAGATAGCTGTGTTTACGTGAGAAAAGAGAACAGTCTTCCTCCAACAATATGTGAATTCTTTTTCGAAACAGATGCAGCATCCCTGGTCCAGAGGATAGCATTTGCTGTAGTAAAACTACTTCATTCGGGGCTACAATTTTTTACCAAGATGGCCATACAGCAAAGCAGATGCAGGAAATCTGGCAAGCATTATGTATGTAAACAGATAGATAGCTGGATAATGCTGGAAATATCGGGGCAGGAACAAACAATAATAAGTGAAGCTGGCAAAAGTGTATAGCTGTGCTGTCAAAGCCCTCCTGCTGTAGCCTGGCCTAGGAGTCCTATTACAATGGAAAGTGTTTCAGCAAAACCGGATCCATGCTAGGGGACTTAACGTGTTTAAAATATACATCATTGCTTGCGAATTGCTATGCATCTGTACATAGAGCAGAAAAAAAAAGGAGCAAGCCAGGGAAGTTAGAAACCTGAGAGAAGGAGTGCAGAAACTGGCAGGTGATGGAAAAATGTACGCTGCATCCTCCCCTTGCCTGCCACAAATGTGCTGTGTTGAACGGCAACCCAGTAACAGCGAACGGTTTGGAGGCCCGTGGAGCAAATCAGCTCAGGAAAGCCATCTTCTACCGAGGAATGCAATGATGGAAGGACACAGCAGGGCGCTTTGCTTGGGAATTTAGGAAGGCAAGATGCAGGTGGTAAGGGAGGATCAGACCTCAGAAAAACAAAAAATTAATGACGAGGCACCAGAACTGCAGAAGCATGGGGTGTAAGAGCTGTCACATGCAAGATCCTGTGGTGGCCAACTGTACTTCCATAACACGAGTAACACAGATCCTCCTTCACTGGGCTGCCTATTTACACAATGCCTGTAAAAGCATCAGATCTTGGAGATACCCACTGTTCTGTCAAATTTGGCTGAAATCATTAGTGGTTCAAAATTTAGACAGATGTGTAGTGACAACATGATTTCCTAAGGCAGATAAAATAAGGCAGATCAGTACAATGAATTAGGAAAGGGCAGTGAAATAAAGAACAAGTAGCAAAGACACTTGGATTTGATGTGATGCAGGACATAAACTGTGGAGGGATTTAAGGAGGAGAATGACATGAGAAGAGCAGCAGATTTCAGAAGATAAATCTTTGCAGTGGTATTTTGCATGGAGGGAATGTGAAAGTTGAGGAGGACACAAAAGGAGAATGAAGGCATCAATATGAAGGATTGCAGGACCCAGACTGTCACCGTACACAGTGATGTGATCAAAACAAGCAGGGTTAGGTTTTACTTCGGAGTAGAAAAAAGGAATTGTTCACTAATCTGCCCCAAACTGCTACAGCCTGTCTTGGTGAGACATTAAGGTGCTCACTGCCAACTGCCAAGTGTCCTGCTTTTCCTCTGCAGAACTAGGAATCAGAGATCTTTATGGACAGCACAAACAGATCATTCAAAATAGCCCAAATAGTGAAAACGTGCCAGTTTATGCCCCGGAGAACTTACAGACTCAGGAGAACACACATGAACACACTTGAAAATATCTGAAGCACTCCAAGATGCATTTCTTACACCATTCAGAACCGACTTCACTGCTCAATTTGCAGTCCCTGCAGCACGGCTTGCGAAGAGAAAACAAATGACATACCAGACCACACAGAGAAGCAATATGGTTACCAGTGAAACATTTATTAGCTTAGGGATAGAAACACAAAGGCTTCTTTTCAGAATTTCACCCTCTCCTTGTTATCCTCTCCTCATGTATATAATTTTCTTTACCTCAGCTGTTATTTTACAGCTATCCGCTGCATGAAGTTGTAGTTTATTAAAGTGGCATTTTATAGTGAAATCCCACTCCCATTATTTAAAAGTAACTATCCTAATTCTCAAAAGCAAGACAAGAAATGCACCTCTACAATAGGCTCTAACAATACCACGGATCTTGAATTTATCCCCATTGGCTGAGATCACCTCATCACTCAGAACTCTATCCAAGTGAAGACAAGGGGATGGGAAATATAGCCACCCACATGGAGTAACAATAAATCCAGTTTCCTCTGCAGTGATATTACGTATTTCCCTCTCATAGTTCATACTTTTCGTTTATATTCCCTTAGGTCCCACTGGCTGGACTTTTAAAGTTTCTCACATCAAAGGTTCTCCAGACTCTTCTTTGCTTTCTACCCAAACCTACCCATTCCTTCTGTACCTTGCATGCTCTCATTTCATCCTGTCCCCCTCATTCTCCCTCTCTTCCCCCTCTCTCCAGCAGTTCCTGTGGCACAGCATCACAGGGTGGAAGCTGAATAATAAACACGCATAACACACTAAACTGCTACTCAATCAGCGTATATGCTGTCAGTAGGTACACTGACTACCAATCTATTTCCAAAGATCCCAAAAGAGCTAAGGAGTTTTACGCTATTAGTATACTGTGGAAAGAGGGAAAATTCCCATCAGAGGCCTTTAATGACTCCACAGCACCGCGGCCGACCGTCAGCCCCTTCCAGCCTCAGCAGCATTTCCAGGGTTTGTACAATTTTCCGGCTTGCCCTGGTTTTACATCCAAGTGAAAGGCCTCAGCTCCCATTCTCTTTGCTGGAATCGAGCAGCCTGAAAGGAGCCTTTACAAACAGCACGCATAATGCCAAGGAGAGAGAAGAATAACCAAGGAGACAACTCACTGCATTGGCTCCTCCGTTTCTCTGGCAGGACTCCCTGGCTTCGCTCAGAGTATGACTGACTTTGTTGCTTTCAACATTTTCTTTCATTTCGAAATATTTTACTCATTAGCAATCCTCCTTATGCTCAGAACAGGAGATACCAATCAAGTTCTCCTGTTCCTAAGCGCTAAATGCCTTGATGCTGGTGCTTGAAAAGCTGCCCTCTCCACCATGCTTATCTTTCCAGGATTTTTGTTGTTTTCTCTTCACCTTCCCTTTCTGGCAAATGTCCCCTGCCCTCAGACGTTTAGGTACTGTTTTCTAGGCTGATGATTCATATATACAGCTTTTTGCCACTAGAATAATGCCTCATCCTCAGCCCTGCCTCTGTATCACACCTCTTCCCATGAGCTTTCACTTAGCTGCTTCATTCAGACCTCCTTGCTCCAGATTCCTCCAAAGCCATTTTTGACTCACTCCTCTTTTCCTCCACAAAGTTTGCTCGTATCCCAAACTCTGATGCTTCTTCAGTCTCGACATCATCCAAAAACCACCCTGTGGGTTTCTGTCTCACAAAGGTGTCTCTGATTTGGGCCTTCATTTATTCTACTTTGTTCCTGAAATATCTTTGGGGCTCTTCCACATGTACCACCACATTTCAGTCTCCAGTAGAGAATATTGCCAGAACAGTTTCACTTTCATCTCCATCTGAGCCTGTTAAAATTCCCTTCACCAAACCTCGCTGCTCACTTCCTGTTGGTAGCTGGACCAAATGTAAACATCCAACTTCTAAATTCAAAGCTTTCTAGTTCAATTTCTCCTTCTTCCCCCTTAGTCAAGCCCCCTCTCCTCCCTTCTCCACCAGCTATTGGGCAGGCAACCAGCACAGTGCACTGTGCTCTGGAAGGTCTCCTAAAGTGAGAGGTCTCCATGCTTAAGTTTCTCCTGAGGGCCTGTTCTGCCATGCTCCAATACACCAGCTGAAGTTGTCCATGTAACCTGTCCCTATTAGGCCTTTCCTTAGCTGCCTGCTGGTGTCCTCCATGTCACTGTCTTGGTCCACAGATTGCCAGTTGCTGCATCTAGTGATATAAAGCACATCTGATCCCATAAACACGTTAATACCACCACCACTTCTCGGCAGACTTTGCAGTGCCAAAACAAAGCCCACAGAAGGCAAAGGCTCCTTCCCAGTCCTGGCACACACTGGACAGAAAAGCAATCTCATAGCAGAGTGAAAACCTAGCCTCCAAGAACAACTACTCTATGGAAATCCCGAAAGCTGGTAGCATCCCTTTGGAGAAGGACTAGCTGCTATCTCAAGGGAGATAGTCACCATGCAGCAAGCACATCACACTATGCCAGAAGTAAGGCTAAAAAGCCCACCTTCTTTTTCCCCTTCCAAGTGGTTTGCTAAAGGACAGAGAATAAATGTGGTAGAGGTAAGCGTTAGAGTATTTGTGATGTTGGCTGGATGTAACTGTGGTAACCGTACCGCGTGGCAGTCCAAAGACATGCAGCAAAAAGTGAGTCAGGATCTGCCAGTGATTTATTGACTTTTCAGGCAAAAAAAGTCAAAGGAGCCCTCTGCACCCCTATCTCATGTGACCGCTCTTGTAAAACAAACCACACAGACAAACAGGATTTGTAGGATCAAGCTGGACTGTTTCCAAAACACATACTACATGCAGAAAGCTACAAGAAAAATAATAGGCATAGAGAGGAACATGATAGCTTACTGCCCTGACAGATCAGCAATGGGACTATTTGAGGGACAAAAACTGGTTAAGCTGCTTAGGATAATTTATCAATATCATTTTTACTGGGATAATAAATAGATAAAACAATCCTACTGCAACTTCAATAAAACCAGAAACTGCAATCCATGTGAAGCTATCAATGAAAAAACAATGCATCACAGTATAACTCACATGCTGACACCCCATTTTAAATATCAGAAAAAGTCCACATTATTGACTAACCACTTCTGAAATGTAGTTTCAAAACAGCATTTTTGCTCTACTAGAATGCAAAATAAATCTGCTTGAACTTCTCTTTTGAAATACTTTTGCAAATAGGTAACAAAAAAAATAAGGGATCTTCATGTTTTATTAAAGAAAACACTTGACTCTTAGGATGGAAGTTTGCTTTTTGCTTTTTAACAGCCAAGTTTCAACAGAGCATTAGTTTTTATAGACAATATCAAAGCCTTCATAAACACAATGCTGTCAAAGGAAGCAATAATAGATGTTGTCTTACAGTTGTGTGAACACTGTCATTTTGAGGGTGGCACTAAAGCCCCCTGAGACCCAGACACAGACCTGAACAGCATTTCAACCAGTGAACTGTTGCTGGCTGAGCCCCCTCTTCTGCCCTGGCACAGTAATCAACACACTACCCTTCTCATCTCCCTTTTGGGTCTGACTCTTCACTTCATACAGGAGCAGGGTGACATCCGAGCCCTCGCTCACAGCAGTGCTGCCACTCCGGGACTTACCTCCCCACTGGCTCAGCACACAGGGTAAATCCTCTCTTTACCCAGCTCCATGGCCCAGCTATTTTCCGGTGCCCCACAGAGTCACCCTCTTCCCCATGGCTACTCTGATGGCTCTCACAGGCCCATGGATGAGTTCGTAATTTCAATATCCACTCTATCTCTGATAAGGAGGGCAATTAGATTAGTTTACTACAGGCAAAATCAATAGCAAGCATCTGGGGGGCCGATTAGCTATTGCTAATTAGAGCTTTTAGACATTATTGAAATAAAATATATGAGGTTAATCAACCAAGACGGAAAAAATCCATAATATTCTAAGTTTGCCCTTGGTTTGTCAGCCTGGCTCACTTTGGGATTAGGAATGGAATTCCTGAAGTGAAGGCAAGCTTTCTAGACTGGCATAGACATGGAGGAGGGCAGTATTATTTATTCACAGGGAGACAGGCATTTCTTTGTCAGATCAGAGGTATGATACCGGTTTCTAAACATTTAACCCAATTTGCTAGGTATTTTGGAATTTATATGAATAAACCTGACGAAAAATAGAGCCATATATTTTGAGTCTACTTACTCTTAATAAACAATTTTAGTTGCAGCTATTTATTTTTAAAAGGCATATTTTAAAAATTGTAGAATTATATACGTAACTAACTAGCTACAATTCCACAGCAACGTTTTACAAAATTAGCCATTTATTTCTATTCATTTAAATAGTATTTATTTTTTTAAATCTGCTACTGTATTTGGCATGTAAATGTCTGTTTCAATACATACTTCATGCATTAATTTTCAGGCCACTTAATTTATTATTTTAATGCCTTCAGATTAGATTGCAATTAGATAATATGTTCAAATATGAACAATGCATTTTCAGGGTAGCTTCCTTTGAATGCTCATTTATAGAACATTTTGCTTAATAGGGATTTCTGCTGTAGACTATTGGAATTCTCCTTTCTGGAAAGGATTATTTCTCCAAGCAATGAAATATCTTTTTTCCCAAAATTGTAATCTTAGGAAGTGATTTAAAGTAGAGCAGGAAGACAAGCATGTCATCTTAAATGTGAGCAGGAGATGAGCATGTCATCTACAGTACACTTGAAAAATGTCTTCCTGATTCCCAACAATAATCACAAACTGATAAAGACAGAGAAGTTGTCTTATTTTAGGTGTCTAAAAAGAAATTCAATTATATCTTCTAAGTAGAAGTATAGAAAGTGCAAATATTCACACACACTTTAAAGATGCTTTCTAATTTGGAGATAGAATAAGGATTTATTTGTTCATTTATGTATGGTCAGGGAAAATACAAATGAACAAAAACAAACCCTGTAGTAGGACCCAGATATCCAACTCTCCCTGTTCAAGAGAGAGATTTTGCAGTTTGGCACAATCAGCCTAAATTAGCCAAACAACTCTAACTTTTCCTAAACTATCTGGATTTAAGCACATCCTTAAAATATTTGAAGCATAGTTAATTTTTAAGTACATTTCCAAGTGTTTCAGTGAACCAGGGCTTTGATGAGGAAAGATCAGAGGGAAAGGAGAGAAGCCAGAGTTCCACTTGGGTCACTGTGCCCAGTGGATTTAGATCCAAGCCTAAGGGCTGACTTTCCATCCTATTTGGATTAGGGTTCAACAGAAAAGCAATTGAAAATGTACCTTAAATCTTGGTATAAAACAGTGGAGACCAACCCCTGTCACCCTTGTGAATATGGTAAGAGCAGCCTTCCAGTGATACGAAGGAGCCTTAAATGACCTCAAGCCAACACTGCTACATATAGCTTAAGTGCAAAAAAGTTACCAGGCAGGCAACAAATTCCCTAATTCCCTACAATTCTTTGCAGTTTTGGGCAGGCAGAAGCGGAAGCCTGCCAGCATGTGGGATGCCTGTCACTGTCAGCCTGAAAAATGTGCTGAAAACAGGTTTTGGTTAAACTGAAGGTGGTTTTTCAGATCGGCCTCTGAGAGCATATGGAGGCGTGGAGCAGCCCACTCTCTCGCAGCTCTCCTCTGCACGGGCACAACACCGTGCTGGCCGGGGGGATGCCACACCTATGCACAAACAACAAAAACTGCATGGGCACCTCTCACAGTCCGAGGGATGGACTTACTGTCTCAAAGGCGGCTGGAGGTTAGGGTAGGAAACCCAGTGCCCCATCATATATTGCTGCTGATCTGCTCGGCCATCCTCTGCATCTAGGCACACGCAATTTTTTCACTAGCATTTAGCTTTTACACTATTTTTCCAATGCCTCTACTTTTTGTATCATCTTTTTAGGTTTTTTTATTAGACTACAGCACATTTTTCAGCCATTTGCAACTCCACTTTACAAAAAATTCTTCTCTTCTTTACAAAGCAGCAAATGCTTTTGAACACACAAATGCAAATACAAATTTCAAGATAGTTGAGCCCCTCTTTGCCATCTCACATGCATTTAGGAGAGACTGGAGGAACTCTCCTGCCAGAGCAGAGTAAGGCCATTAGCATTACACCAGTACAAACAGCATCAGAAATCTAATGTTATTAAAAAATACATTCCCATGAGAAAGTAATATTTCCAGTAACACACTATCTGCATAATGCATTTTTGTTTCATATTAGCTCCCTGCCATGGCATAGTACAGTAGTATAGTATGATTATTACTATATTTATGCCTTTTTCTTTGGCTGCAATACTGACGTACTCAATTGTGTGAGGTACCTCTCTCCTCACCCCTCCCAAACTGATGGACTGCAAGATGGGGACCAGGGGGTAAAGCCCCTCCCACTCTAAGGGAAGATCAGGTTCATGCCCACCTGAGGAACCTGAACAGACAGAAGTCTATTGGACCTGATGAGATGAATCCCAGGGTCCTGAGGGAATTAGCTGATGCAGTTGCCAAGCCACTCTCTCTTGTATTT
>Ga0181612_133200_pt1 | contig 17814 bp, 3 predicted proteins | sample HoacroProtozoa21_FD_119630 | JGI IMG/M metagenome (GOLD analysis project Ga0181612, IMG submission 119630) | Hoatzin crop microbial communities from Cojedes, Venezuel. Combined Assembly of Gp0051906, Gp0051904, Gp0051908 | reverse complement strand
TGCCTTTGGAGCCCGCTCCCCCCTTCGGCGAACAGCCCCCGGCCAAGAGCAGATATGACAGAAGCCACAAACTGAATGGTAATTAATGCAGTGTACTGACTTCTGACTGACAAATCTATTCATTTCTGCCAACCTCAGCTACTCAGGAAATACTGTGTTCTTAGAAACATTATTTATTTTATGGTATCGAATAATAATTTAACTGACCTTCACAAAAATCATGATTATTTTTACACAAAATGGTAACTTTGGTTTCAGAAATACAGACGAAAGACTATGTAAATGTGCATAATAAGCATTTTATATTTTAAGCTGTACTCTGTTTGTTATAATTTCTTCCATACCGTGAAATATTTTATATCAGGTTTTAGCTTTTCAAGATATATTGGATTGCACAAGTTCCATCCAATGCAAACATAAAACAGTTGAAACAGGTGTTAACTATTACGGTACCCATGAAGTACACCACTTGTCTACTTAATCACCAAATCATGAAAAAGCTAAATCGTAATTTCTTCTAAGTTCACATGGAAAAATGAATTTGAACTTTTACTTCAAATGTTATTTTAATTATGAAAAAAATTGTTACAATACAGGCCATATTTTACAGGAACTGAACTGAATATACTAAGTCTTATTTAAGTGTATTATTGTAACTGTGTTGCTCTTGCACATCAGCTTTGTGTCTCATTTTCTAAACTCTTGAAATTATTATTGAAAACACAATGTAATAGATGTTTGTGAATTTGCCTTTATGTTGGTTAGTATCAAAACTTCTTCTATCTGCACTGACAAACATTTATAAGAGAACACAAAAGCATGCTCTGATCTTCAGGTTTTAGCTATGACGAAACAAAACCAATCCTTGCATCAAAACACTTATTAACAGGAGAGATAACTAGATATTACTTTAATTTTGGCAAGACAAGTCAACTTAACAGGATTTCAAGAAGCTATAGAATAATACACCTGAAGGTAAGTAATCAATTATCCTTTACCTTTCCTATCCACTGAATGAGCAAGAATAAACAATCATGCTGAGATTGTCCTCATGTTAGATTTGGTTTTTCTGGAACTGCCACAGAAACATGCTAGCTATATAACTAGGATTTTTTTATTTATTATTATTTTCTAAATCAAAAAGACAGTTATTCATATTGAAAGCCCGAGCTATCTGTCAGAAGTTACCATGCTGGTTATCATACACAAAAAAACCCAACCCAGCCAAAAACTCTTTTCACTGAATCAGAAACCACCTGACAAAAAGATTATGTCTTCTGGTGCACAAAGTCAGACACTAACCCATACATCCTCTGAAAGCTTGCCTATATCAAGCCAAGATAAAGAATTCCACCCCCATAGGCCACAGAGTTGAGCCAAATTGCTGAAAATATGCTTTTAGGAACAAAATGATAGAGCACACATTGTTAAAAGAAAAAATCTGATCTTAAGTTGAATTTGTTGAAATCCAAACAAAACAATTTTCCATTTTTCTTGTAATTACAAAGCTAGTCTCGCTTCCAGTTTTCAGCTTAGAAACTAAGAAGTTAGATCGACAACGCAGCTAAAATAAAAGGGTCTGGCAAAAAAGTAACAAGGCCTAAACAAACAGGAATTCTGCATAACAATCTTCAGTATCACTTCTCATTTGGCTTTTCAATAACATAAGTTACATATTCTTCTCACTTTACTTATTATAACAACCTTCATGAAGTAACCTGTTATGCATATCATCAGTCTCAGTATTTTAGGGTCTCAACTGGCTTCATAAATATGACCAAGTTTTCCCACAGTCAACGAACGAGAATCAGTCATTCAGATTTTCTTAAATTCATATATAAAGCAAACTTCAGCTCTCAAGGATGCTCACCATAGACAGATCACAGTAAAGCTACAAAGTCAACTGGAAGTATCAGAACAGGGGGGTGAGCAAAGGGAGACAAACCCCAAAATACTCCAGAAGTTACTGGCACAATCAACAACCAATTAAACTAGCAAAAATGTACCTATCCATATACCATGCTGACAAATTTGTGAAGTCGGGACCTAGATGATATCTGTCATATTAAAAAAAACCACTCAATGTCTACACATTCTGTGACAAAAGGGCTCTTGGACTGAAGGTGAAAATAAGAGCGTCACTTTTTATTAAGAAGTTAGGGAAAAAATTGAAAACAATGCAGACAAAAAGACATCCATGATACAAACTTAAAACGTTTACATGGGAGCATTCTTCTTCTGGTAGAGCAGCCAAAGAAGAATTGGAAGAATTTCAGCATGCTCAGTAACTGACAATAAATAGACTGTTAAATATCTGGACATTTTTGGGTGGGTTCCACCGTATCTCCTTCTGTTAGGAGGAACTTGATACGCAAGCTACTAAACTATCCATAAAGAGGCCAGATGTGCTATAACTTCTGACAGACATGACTAATTCCAGGGAAAAAAGCAGACTGCATATAGGCTACTTTTATCCTGCTGTTGAAATACAGCGTCTACGAGCCCCCTGCAAGTCCAGCGTCTACGGCCTCTTCTCGGACTACTTACTAGCTGGATGAGGTTTCTTGGATCAAGGCTTGTGTCACCTGAATGCGCGTGTAAATACAGACTGGTAAAATGTTCATATTCTTCCTTCTCCCCTTAAGTCCACATCTGCTCTTCAATACAGAATCACGAAGACTATACAGACATATTCACATACTACTTACTTTCCAATAACCTTTTCTTCCCTGCATACTATATTAAAATTAAGATTGTTGGCAAATAACTAAAACCATCCTACAACCAAAATCCTTAGGTTCAGCCATCCATCATTTGCGATGAATAAAGACAACAATGCAGAGAAAAAGGGAAAGCTTAAAACAAGCTATGCTTACTTCCACTACCTCTGCACACATTGCCAAGAAAGAATGCAGGAAAAAAACGATATACACTCTAAAGACCAAAAAGACATTGATTTTGAACAAATATTCCTAGAGATCTGCTTCTAGTTTCCTTAAGGACTCCATGGATTTGGTGATTAATAGCATCACTTGGGGAAAAAAAAAAAAGAAAAATCATTGATTTACACTGAAGGCTACTTGCCTTGTCAATTTTTCTCCCCCTACATCAATATTTTTAGAATTGCATAACTATAAGAGTCCTTCCAGAACCAATAATTTAATACATAACTGTAAATTTTAGATATATACCAACAGATTTTTCTAATTTTGTAAAACAAATTTATCTCTAGAGAAAAAGCTGTCTGCCAAGTCTCTGCACAGAGAAAGTCTGTTTATTTATTTATTTTTATAGCCAAGTCACAGCTTGAAAGCAGGCTGTGAAGATGGGGTTGTTTCAGGAGCCCCTTTTTGCTTGTTAGAAATCTCTTCTTTGAAAGGCACACATGGGTCTAGCTCATGTGCACAACCACAGGCGCTTCCTTACACGGTGGGGAGCGCAGTCAAGTGCATGGCACAAGATCGAGGGTTTTAATTAAGAGAATGAAGTGAATGCTTTGCTTCCTGCCAGTTATGAAGAGCTAAGCCCAGAAAACTGACTAGCTGTTAACACTGTGTTACCTGATTAAAGCTATTCTATTAGCTGCCTCAGACTGACACTTGCTCACCATTAAAAACCCAAACATGCTGTCATCTCTACTGCTTTGCTTCTCTTTCCTTGCATATGGAAATCCCAGTAACAAAACCTCTTCACAGCCTGATTAGGATTGCTATAGTAGAACTGCAGTCATATATAGGAAGAGGCCAAAAAGTAAAAATGATTACTGGCAGTCTATCCCACCACTGCGCAAGTCAATTCTTCTACTCTGTGCCTCAGCATACTGGGTAAAATATTGCTGGAAGTCTCCTACATCACCCTTCAGATGCATTCAAGCACTTCTGCTGCTTCCTACAGTTGATATGCCAGCTGATGTTTCTAGCTGAAGTTTTCAACTTCCTCCTCCTTCATTGAAACTCTTACCAACTTCTTTAGTTAGATGCTAGCATTTCTAGAGCCTGTTCTCACCTGTGTATTTCTCACTGTCAAATTCTAGGTTGAAATCAAAGCCTCTTTTCCCTTAGGATACTCAGTTGCTCAACCATGACCTGAAAAACCAAAGAGTAAAGACTCTCTTTGGAAGCCACTATGTATTCTACACTTTTCTTCAAAAAACCCTTCTGAGTTCTTGGCTTCAGTGACTAACAGGAATTAAATCAATGGCCCTGCTTCTGGGAGCAGCAGAGGGCTTGTTGGAAATTCCTTAGCTAAAAAAATTAAAAAAAAAAAAAAAACAGAACAGGAACAACTTCACCTCAGTGAAGTTTTTTTTTTCCTTAAAGCATAAGAAGTCTCAAGCTAATGCAAAGGTTCCATTTCAAGTTCGTAAGCACTTTAAATGTATTGTAAAAGGTTAAAATTACAGGAGAATATCCATGCAGAAAGCGTAGCCTGCTGCCAGGCTCTAGGAAAGGAGATGAGAATTCAAAGGAAGAATTCAAGACAAGGCATCCCAAATAGAGGGCTGCTAGTCATAAAAGATAATTGATCTTTTCTGAAACAAGAAGAATAGTTGGCGCTTTACTGTAAGCATTCATAAATTAAATTTTAAAAGTTATAATTTTAATTATTTTTTTAACACCAGGACGTAAATAACACTATGTTCCAGATATACTATACAAAGTTAGAGAACATACTTGGTGTAGGGAAACTGATGTTTGCTTTGCAAAGGTTTCTTTCCAAGAACAGAGATCTAACTTTTGACAATTTTTCACCAAGAGTTCCCAGAGTACTATCATCAGATTTTTTAATAAGCAACATTTTTCTTCATTTTAATCAATGGATGAAGACAGCTTTTCAGCATCTAAATATTGTAATAGCCGAGTTTAACAACCTATTTCTAGTTTCTCGTAAGACAGAAACAATTTCTATCTGTGCTACTGATAATCACTTTTTAAAAAGGGAAACTCTTAAACACTGTCCATTACAACCAGACAGCTTTATTAAGATCCGTGGCTATTAGCATGAGTGAAACCTGATTAAAATGTTATATTAAGTACATTCATGCACTGTAGCTCACCTCAGTATTTCCCCACAGTTTTGAAAATATACTGGATATAGTACTCAAAAGGGAAGAGAATGATTCATTCTAGTGTTCATAAAACACTTCTGCTACCTAAATATTTAAGAATATCCATGTCCTCAGTCTTCCTGCACTCCTTGGCATACCATCCATGTCCTCAGTCTTCCTGCACTCCTTGGCCAAGCTGCCCTCCAGAAAGATGCAAAGGGGAGTCACATGCCACAAAGTGTCACTTCTACTGAGATGTGGAGAGGAAAGATGAGGTGGTTTGGCTTTTACTGTTTTATTGGAGGACTTGGTTAATTGTCTCCCTTCCTTCAAACAGGCCTTTTTTGCATTTTAATTTTTCAGGAAATTTGGGAAGCTGTGGTCAAAATGATAGGCTGGCCAGGAACAATTTTCACATTGTATTAATTTGTTCTAAACCCCTTGCAGGCACAAAACTGACAGCAGCCGCCAGCAGCCAGCCCTAAGGCCAGCGAGCGCTTCTCCCACATTAAACAGTCTAGATAGGATCATGGGTTGAGGGAATTGATGTTAAGAGAGGTAGTTTTGGGAGACAGCTAGAGAAGGGCTGCTCTGGTAGCTGTAGGAAAACCTCACCAGTATCCCATTGGACCCACTGCTGTTATAAAATACTTCTCATTACAGAAATGAGAAGCTATTTATGCCAGTAACCAACTTTTCCATTACTATATGCTTACTCCCTGACACCAGGGAAGAGATCAAAACAATGCGGTAGGGTTAAGCCATTCCAGCCACACTTTCATCTTGCCTACCTCAGCTGACCCCCTTATTGCTCTTGGTGTATGAGCTGACATGCACTTAACTCACACTGAATTTGGGGACAGTTGTTTACCTACGAAGATATTTAATGAGAGGAAAAGACAGAAAACAAGGGCACATCTTAGACTCTGGTGTTTTTCCTCCTCCCTGCAGCCTAGCCACTATAAATGCTCCAGAAGAGACAGGACAGCTGCCTTGAGGTGCCCCCATGCTGTCACACATCTGGAAATGAGTAAAAACATCCACATAACAGTAAAGATAAACAAAAGAAAAGCAAGTCTTGGAATTTTCTAAAAATCTCTGCATAGGGCTGGCTTCTTGAATCACTGGGTGCTGTGAAGGCTCAGGAAAAGCCCCCGAGTGCCTCAGGAGGCAGAACCTCTCTTGCTGCCAGTGTCTGACAGATCCAACTCTGCCCCCAAGCCGGAGCATCCATTTAACAGAATTTGCTGTTTACAGGGGGAAAGAATCATAATATCAGAAGTTCCTCAGGGGCTGACACAGGATAACTGCCAACTACAAAAGCTCTGCTCTCAGCAGATTGATGGCTGGGGATATTCTTTCTATTTGTTTAGCATTCAACTTTCTCTCAATGCATAACCACTTTTCTTGTCAGGTATGTGTACAGATACCATATGATTCATTACATGCGAGGGAAGAATGTAGCAAGGCTGTAAAAAGATTAGAAACAAAGGCTCTACAGATTTGGATAAAAATGTACACAATATTTTTCTGATGGCCCTGCTTGTTATGAGTCATTCACAGATGTGGAGTTACAGGAGAGAAGCCAAGATTAAGTCAAAGACAAAGCTTTATACAGGAAACCAGTTTAAGTCTGTTGCAATGCAGGTTACACACTGAGCTACAAGGAAAAAAAAAAAGCATTTTTCAAACAGTAACAAGACACTGCATATCTGGAACCATTATGCTGAACAAAAGTCTGTAAATACACATGGACAGGGACAAAAAAACATTATTTGGAATTAAGGGGTGCCTTTCTCTTCTAAAAACCAACTTCACACTCTCCCGCTTCCTGGATGCCATTAGAATATCTGGAAAACAAAACACAAACTGTCCCCTTTTTCTGTTCAAAAACCACCTACTTTTAATGTCTGTCACTTTACTAGAATAAAAAAAGAAAAAAAAAACCAGAGAAAAACAGCCTCAGAGTTTTGAAAGGATTCACATCATGAATCCTTTTCTAGGCATGGGAGCTCCTGTTTCTGCACATCTGCACTGCTGGTAACACCTCCTATGAAAAAGGCCACACTCACAAATCCACACATCCAGGCTCCTTGGCATCAGTTTTCCCTTAACCAGAGCAATCTGAATGTCTGCCTTTCTCTATTTTGTGTTCATCAGTTTGAAAACTGATGGATCACCTCAGATGTAAATTCTTTCCCACATACCATTCACAGATCCTTTTATTCTTTATGCTTCACATCTCCAGTCTCTTTACAAAATATTTAGTACTCAGGTCCAGTGCTCAATTCCTACGGTAACAGCTGTAATTGGCATCATGAAAATAAGTTCTGTTAGTTACCCAATATATATATTACAAGCCTATAAGAGTTAATTTCATACAGAAGCATAAAATGCCTTCATCGATACTTTAAGTATTAATCAATTCCAATTTAGTCCTATTTTTAGTATACTCCAATTCTAGGAGGTAAGGGATGTGACTATAGAGGAATTCTAGAAGAGGGCTGTTAAATTTACAATAACTAATTTCCAGTTCGGGGCAAGATTGTGAGTCACTCCTCTAGATTAAATTTACAACGTGTTACACTACTGGCACTACTACTGAAGTAGTGACCACTTGATATTAACTGTTGCTTTGAGTATTTGCTAAAACTAAATCAGATCTTTTTTGTATCTTTTACTCCTCCTTCAGGAAAAAAAAAAAATGAAGTCAAAGTTTACACGCAGAAAAATGTAAACCCACTTAGATACTTCACGAAAAGCATAACCGGGCTATAAACTAGTATAAGGCAGCAAAGGACAAAAAGTTACAAAAGTCAAGAAGAAAAGCATATGATATTAACAGATTTAAATAAGTACATGCATAACCGCTGCAGCAAGGCCTTGAAGTATTTAGTTAACTAAAAAAATTGAGAGAATATAAAACCTTATACTTTAACACAGAAGGTAAAAATCATTTTACAATGTAACTTAACTACCAGCAATGCATTGTATGTCTGAAGCCATACTGTTTACAGCTTTAAAGACAGAAAAAATTGTCCCAGTTTGGCTTATTCTTAGATATCACCATAATCTAGATAACATTTGAATAAAAGAAGTTCATCTGTTTCACTCAAGAATAAATACAATTATTTCTGTGCATTGCAAAACACAGAGCAAACAACATGAGTGTGGAAGTCGCAAAATAGTTGGGTAAAGAAGAGAGTAGGATGGATCTCCCCAAAAGGTGGAGGGTAGAGGAAACGAGAAACTTACCCATACAGCACGCTTAGAGCTATGCATCACCACAAACTGTGCACTAATCTGTCACTGATTTTCCCATACATTAGACAGGCAAGGAATCCAAATGACATATCAACACAAAAACACAGCAGTATAAGTTACTTTGCTGAACTCAAGTTTACTCACAACACCAAGACTTTTCTGCTTTTAAGAAACTAAGGAAATTAAGTAATTGTTTAGGTAAGAAGATCAAAGCACAACAGAAGTCTAGACCTCTCTGGTAAAGGTAAAAAAGTTTTATTTTCACAGCTGTTTTCATGTCCACATTTTCAACATCTACATTATTTTTTTTTCTTATGAACAGTTCCCATATTAAAACACACAAGCGCTATACACAGCTGCCAAAGCATTAAATGATTATGTGTATGCATATAAATAAAAACATACATACACAGAGAGTGACAAAAGAACACTGTGTTGTATAATTAGGATTTCTAGATACAGTTTACAGTAAGATAAAAACCTGCACTGGTTTACACTGCAGTGGTAATTTAGCCAGGAGTCTAGCATCCATACCGGCTCAAATCATGCAATGTTAGAAGGTGTGGACTGCATTAGCTGTTAAGCATAATTTATTAGCTTTTACTCTAGTGTTGTGGACTGTTTACCAGAAAAGAGGGCCGCTAGCTTAAGACAAGCAAAAGCATTCTTATTTTAGAGAGTCTGACAAAATTAAATTGAAATAATTACATTACTTTTACCTACTAAGTTAAATCACTCCATTCGGGAAATCCTCCCTGCTTCTTCACCAAGGCAAAGCTGTGGATACACATCGTCCTGGACTGAGACACAGACAACACATATCCAGAAAAAAAATTGCTCTAAATTGGCACCAGGAGAAAGCCGCCTTCTTCTGAAGAAAAAATGCAGCTCCAGAAGAAATTCTGCACTTACTCTGATAGAGTATCTTTTTATTACAACACGTTTTTCAAAGCAAATCATCTATAAAATGTTTGCAGAGTGGTAGGAAATCCTTGTGAACTTCAGGTACCCCATTCACGTTAAAGAAGTCATCTAGGCTGTTAGCCATCTTCCAATGGGGACTATTCCCAAACTTAGGCTAACCTCAAGACGACAAAAATTAGTTAAGGATGCAAAGTTTGCACTACTTGAACAAACAAAAATATATGAACATACTATAGGAATAAAGATTATCACCAACTTTATAGCTCAACCGTCAAACCCTACATGCTTTTTGGGGCCACACTTTCATACACACAAACATGCTCAAGTCAGTTTTTCTTGATTTCCAAATTATGTATTTTGGCTACATGGGAAATGTATAGGAATACAAAGCTCCCCCCACCTCATCCCTCCTAACAGGTGGGTCTTTCAAATGCCAGATTTATTAACCGTAAGACTCCTTGCGATTTCCACACCCTAGAGGCAAGGTCCTGCCATAGGGCAGCAGAAAAGCTCCTCAGAGACTACAAAGTCCTGGCAACACCTTTGAACTGCTACACTTGTAAGACGTGAAAAACCCTCATTCACACTTCTCAGTATTCAGGAAGCAATCCTGCAGAGGATTGAAATCTCGAATAGGTTTAAGCAGTCAAAGAGAATAATGCAAAACGCCCATGGGTATCAAGACTAATTCTAAATAAACATCACTGACAAGTATGTGTAACAAGATTTGAAAGCCAGCCTTTGTGGACTGGTGAACCTTTTATTCAAATTTTATTAAACTGAGCAAGGCATTTAAGAAACAGTCAGGAAGTGGAGAGTTGTTTTCAAGTTACATGGCCTATACAAACAGGCCCAAAATGTGTTTCTCAAATCCTAAGACTCCTCTTTTTACACACAGGCAAATCATTACCAACAATGTATGACCTCAAAGACTAGTATCTAGCTCCCTGCTAGCTAATTTGTATTTTTATGGACAAAAACCTGTTTCTAGAACTGTTGTTTAAAAGAAATACGTAAGCCAGAGAAATTCTACAAAACACAACCTTGTGATGCAGTACAGGAAATGCTTAAGATAAATTGATGATCACAAGTAAACAAGAAAGCATTGTTCTGTGGTCTACACAACTGTGAGCTACACAACTCATTTATCTAGTAACCTTGAGTATTTCTGAAATTAAAGTTCCCCCTTTCCACTTTTAAGACTCAAGAAAGTTCTGCTTAGAAGACCTGATACAATACAAACCCCTTTAAGTTCATGTAAAACAATCTGGAAAGAAACTTGTAAACATAAAGGATATAAAATGTCAAGACTGGGGAAGTTAAAAATTAAAACAAAGAATGTGCGACTTCTGCCAAGACCTAGAAAAACAAACGATGAAGACTAAGAAACTAATATTTGGCCTACTTCTGCCTCCAGTTCCTGTGTGGGAGCTTTAGCTCAAGAAATACTGTATTTTTGCAAACAAGAACAGTATTAAGTAGCAAGATGTTAGTGCAGCTGATTCAGTGTAATGCTGTTTTCAGGAATAATATTTTACCATTTCTGTTTGGTATTATTCAACTCAGATGCTTTCAGTACAAGTTGACTTAAATATGCTTTTTTCTTTTATGTTATGTCAAATATCAAACCTAATCTGTAGCTGAAAGTTTCAAAACATTATAATGCACATTTATGAACAACCTTGAACATGACCTAGTATTTATTGCTGTTTTTAAGTGCCTGCTGATCAGCGCAAGGCACATCTCACAATTCATGACGAAATGATGGTAAGCATCATGGTAAGCATTTAGCACATCCCAACATGACATTTACCAGCACAAACAGTGCCCTTAAAGTCTGTGTTTACGTTTGCTTTTGCATGCATAGCCAGTACTAAAGAAAAAAAACCTTACAGAGTCTGAAGTACCGTGGTAAGTGCCTCTTCACTCAGGCAGCATACCACCCTACTCCTCTAAGAAATACTCAGCCTGCAATACACTGCAGAATAACTGATAAGGCTTATAGCTCCTTCAAATTAGAGTAGATTTTAATTAATGGGGTGACAAATACAAAAAAATCGTAATTCTTTATCACTAAACACAGAATGCCATTACCACCTATCAGCATAAAGCACTACGGACCGAACATCGTCTAACATCTCTCAACATGTTGTACTTACAAAATACCCCAGTTTTTGTAAATATTGTCCATGTGTTTCATGTCTGCATAAAGCTTTTGCCAAAACACTAGCTTTCTAAGTGAAATTGAAATCTCACTGATTTGGAAGGAATGGCAGTGAACCAATGAGAAAAATCAAGTCTATTTTAAAATCTTGTTATTTGCCCTGTTACCTGCCAACTTGTGTTCTCTGGATTAATCATAATTAAATAATTAAGGCACACATCCAGATATAACTGTTGAAGTTGAGTTGACTTAGTACAAAAGCCTTAGCATTTTTTTTTCAAGATATATTTTATAATGAGAGAGCATAATGTCCCTCTAAGGACTTGATAGCGAATAAAACCAAAACCACAGCCAGTTTCTGGACAAAAAAGCATTAACAAAGTGTTATCCAAGAACATTATAAAGATCAGATTGCTATGGCAGCAGATAACTTTAGATTGTTAACTACAGGCAAGCATGCTTTTATTTAACAGGTACATAAGTATTGATAAAGTATTTTTAATATAGGCCAAGAAATAACTAGCCTAAAACATCAACTTAAATATCAAGTAAGCCTGGCAAAAGGAAACATATTATGCAAAAGTCTTTTTAAAAGAAGCACAGCAAACAGCCTTAATCAGGGAACAGTAAAAGAGATTGTTCTTGAGCGTAGCTCTAGCTAGGAATGATAAAAGTATGTAATATGAGAAAAAGGACTCCTTTATTTGTGGAGCCACATTTGCTCCTGAGAAGTACCTAACTACATCTGACTTATACAATGTAAAACACAAGTGAGCATATACATACAAATTACTTTCAATACAATTATACAAATAAATTATTTTTAGTTTACAATAACCATATCTGTAGCTGATATGTGGGAAAACATGAACACCGCATGAATGTGTAATTTCTATTCCAACAACAGTTTTGTTTTAAACAGGCAAGGGTCTTTGAACTGCAAACCTTTCTAAAGAAATACAGTCCAACTGAGAGTAGGGTAAAGAAGCTCAAAGTCAGCATTTCCAAACAAGCATGTACTGGGGTCAGGCTTCTGTGAAGGAGATATGTTACTCATCAATAAAAAAAAATAACTATATGCTTGTTTGGAATAGTCATCAGTATTATCTTCAGCCAAAAAGGAATAATATCAGCACTTTATGTTCAACAGAATTAACAATAAGCCAAACCTTCAGTACTCACTTTTGCTGGAGAGGACAAATACAATGGCACCTTTGCCACTTGACAGCCAAGGGGATCTCCGTTTTATATTTCATTGAAAAACAACCACCACCACCACCCTGGAGTACAGATTGGTCAACACTGCTTTTGTGCTAGTATTTGGCTACTGTCTCCCCTAAACACCAGTTAATTGATTTTAAAAAAAGGTAACAATGCCTTGCTCTAGTTCCTAATCAGATCCAATTAATAAATAATGAAAAAAAAATGCTTTAGGATTTCCTTCTCCATCAAAGTCTGTATTAAGAGAGTAATACAAGAAAGTGATAAGCAATGAATTGCAGGAATTTAAAACCCCCATCAAAAAGTATACAGTTTACCTAAAAGGCAGACACATTATGACTCAATCTCACTTTTTTTCTGGTGACTATTTTAAGCCACATGATTTTTCAACACCAAACTGCAAGGCATACAGGCAACTATCACAACCGCAGAAAAACCTGAAATTTTTATGTCCCCCGTTACTGCCTCTAGGCTTTATACAGCCCTCACAAAAGAAGTCTTTCACATGTTGGGTCCGATTTACACTTCTAGGAGCTTCTGCGAGTTAACTTGACCCTCTAATGCTTCTGTCTCTTGTAGTTTAAGAAAAAGAAAACTCCACTGACAATCCTCTTAAAATTATGTCTTCTCAATATATTGAGACCTTTGCATCTATTTCAGCCTTCTCATTAACACATAGCGACTCAGGACGAAGCAAGCCAGGTCAGTATTCTCACAGGTTTGCAAGAACTAGTGTAATGCTGAATAACGCCACTACATTGTCCAGAAGAGGGGGAGGGGGGAACCCCCCAAAAAACAAAAACCAAACCAAACGACCAAAAAGCAGGGGTGAGCCACCAGCTGAAAACAGGAAGTTTAAGGATATGTGTCTTATCTAAAATTGCCAACCCTACAATTTTCCCCCTGCTCCTCCAAGACAGGAAGGAGAGGATAGACCATAGAGCCCTTGCATCAGAAAATGCCTGACACTAAGCAACAGAAAAATTAAACAAGCAATTACAGTCACTGCTCTTCACCATCCAAAGCAAGGACACAGAAAGCTCTGAGGCAAAAAATATGTTGTCCACAAAAGATTCCTAACATTCCTCTTCCATTACAATAATATAGACTTCAAGATGTTCCACAATGTGAACTATAGCTTCGCGCAGTGCAAAGCAGCTTACATAAAAAGTACGTTCTTTGTGCAGTTAAAATGGGTTAGCAGAAAGGGAAAACTGAGGACTTGCTGCTCCAGTTCCTCTGTTGAATATTTGGAAAGCTCATGTTTCATGAGACTTTAAGCAGAGTAAACAGTATCTCCAGGCTGCAGAAGACTGCACTTGAAGAGGAAGAAGGTTAATAATACTGCAAATTATACTAGTAAAGCTTTCTTGCAAATGTATCTTACTGGAAACTTCCCTTTCCAGACATGAGGTATTTGCATAAGTACCAGCTCTTGAAATCTTAAAGGAGTCCTTGTTCAGTACTCTTCAATCACAAAAGCATTGAGAAAGGAAGAGAACAAGTCACCGCAGAGAGAACTCAAGCAGCGGAGCAGATGCTCAGCTCTGCTGTCACACTGCAGATGCAACAGACAGCAGAGAATATGAGCATTTTAAGTTCAGAAAAATCCCCCCCAAAGTGAAAATGTGCACTTAGAATAAGAAGCATACAACTACATCATGCTTAGTTCAGAAAAATGGCAAACACAGTCCTACCTGCACATGATAAGTATCAAGCAAAGCCTCCTACTATTGACTTTATTTAACTGAGTCTTCCTAGAGTTGCAATTAATCTGTAGGAATTTTTCCAGTTTCTCAGCTAGCTGAGACTCCGAGTGATTTTATATCAAGCCTATTTTTACAGTTGAAAAAACACTTAAGTCCACATACCCACAGAAACCCAAGGTTCAGAATACTATCTCCTAATACTGAAATTCAACTATCCTAACAAAAAATCTATAAACAATAAACACTATTTATTTGGCCGCATTCTAAAGACAATACTTATCATCAGTACTACTTATTCTTGAGCTCAAAATATTACAACAGTGAAACCATCAGCTGCATGCAACAATACAACTACGACACATCAGATGTGGCTCCAGTCTTCACACTTCATACAGTTCCACTATCTACTAAACATGACAGTACTGTCTACTGACAGTACTTTTCTACTACACAAACCATGACTTCATCACTTAATTTATGCTTTCAAGCTTCTTCCTTCATGATGGTTTTACCAGTGCTACTTCAACTATTTCAGCTGTCCCTTAAAAATCAGAATTTGGCTATTCTTTGCTTTTTTTGGCACATTACTAAAAACAATGACGCAGTGCACATAATTAGGACTAACTAAGTCGTATGGAGACTAGTAGATTGTTCTACAAGGGCAAGCACGTAAGTTTATGAATTATTCTTTTTCCATAGACACAGCAAAGCTCCCAAAGCTGTCTTGACATAAGAGGAAATAACATTGCAACGGCCAGGGTGAAAGTCAGAAAAGCTCATGAGATTCTGAAAGTCTTTGCAAATCTCAATAATGCATAATAAAAAAACCCCCTCTAGAATTAACAGAGGTGAAAGTTTAGATGGTCTACCCCATTTCTAGAGTTCATAAGCCATTATTATTAAGACTGCCAAAAAAGCAGTATTTCCTGTTTGCATTTTTTTCTTTTGTTTTGATTTTGGTTGATTTGGGGTTTCCTATTACAGCTCAACTAGCTTTAACCATAAAATACTTCTCAGCTCTGTAAGTTGCTACCCTGAAATCATGAGACAGTTTGGCTACTATGAACCCACAATCTTGGCAAAACCAATTTGCAGAAATTGACACAAATCTTTTCTGTGACTTGCTGAAAAATAATCACCCAATTGAAGGTGTCAGAAAAAACAATTTTAGAAAAAAAACAAATTGGCTTTTGTTGTCTATGCTGTCAAAGTGAAATGTTTACCAGCTCTAACTGTGCCTGCATAAGCCCACTTGATCACAGATTAGAGAGGTTTCACCAGAAAAGAAAACTAAACTTACATTGCTAGAAAAACAGCATGAGGGAGCTAGCACAAGTACCAATCCCTAATGTATTCAGTGTGGATGCTCAGTCAGCTGCCAAACTCTACTTCACAGTAATTAACTAGTGTCTGCCAGAAAGTCACAAAACAGTCTGTATTTGAGCAAAAGAAGCTGGTAACATACTAGTTTGGACCTGCAGTCCATCTGGGGCAGTAACGGCCATTTGAGGAAGAAAATACTAAAGTCATTAGAGACTATTAGAAAAACTGAATTAAAAGTTACATAATAACTTGCCTAGAAAGGTGTCTTCATCCTAAACAAGCCTCTTCACCTCTTCTTCTGTTCTCAAAAACGTTGGAATACCATCCCTTCACATTCAATAAGGTTTAACTCGTGGACTACCTAAAATGGTGAATGGCCTCTGTATTTCTGAACCTGAATTAAAGAGACAGAGCCCAAGAGAAGGGCTGTTAAGAAGGCTACATCATTTGGGAATTAGAAGAGAGCACAATGAAAGATTTTTCTATTTTAGCACTAGAGGAGACTATAATATTTTAACTTCTGCTGACGCTAAACTCCTTTGCAGAATATAAAATTACCAAATTAGCTCTCTTCTGACATGTGCCAGATCTCCCTACTCAACACCTCACATGGAAAGAGGGCAAGTCTGGGTAGGTAAGTAGAAAAGTATTTACACCAAAAGCTCTACACCCTCTGAAAGGGCAGGGTAAGAGAAGAGAGAAGAAACCTGAATGTTCACCTGGCCCCTGTAGGTCCCCAGCTCCCTGCGCCTGCCCTTAGCCCGCTCTCACGAAGCGGCGGCAGCACTGAGTCTGGGTACCAGCTGCAAAAATGCCAAAATGTGCTCCAACGGATCTCGATTCATCACACTGCGGGAAGGAGGCAGAACAGAGCCAGTGAGTGGTTTCTCCTCCCCTGCTCTCGCAACAGAGTACGGACAGAAAGAGAGTGGAAGAGAAGCCGAACAGAAGCACCGAGAGCAGCTCCTCTCGGAACAGCACGTCTGGCCGCTGCGCGATGCACAGGGAGAGCCTTCCTGCGCATGTCCAAAGCTACTGGACTTTTGTAATCCTCTTAGTCACGTCTCCATTTGCCTCTCGAGTCCCAAGATTTCCTACTTCAAAAATCTTTCCTATCCGTCTGAAAAACTTGGCCTTTACACCGTTCTACTAAAACTCTGGTCTGGCTAACCTGCACGGGTGGCTCTGTAAATCTTTCCTTTAGCTCAGTCACTCGCTTCTCCCACGACTTATGCGCTCCAGCAGCGCGCTCCTGCTAGACCCAAACCACTACTCTGCTGGGAGGATGAACACTCCTTTTGCTTGTGCACATAGAAAGAAGATGGCAGGGAAGGGGGACACCGAAAGCACCCTAAGCCAGCGGGGAGCCGCAGCAGGAAGCTGACAGCATGTAACCCTTTAACATTTATTAAAACCAGTCTCAAAGTCTCTGCTGGCTAGTCAAGCCAGAGTGGAAGGCAGTGCCAACACCAGCTCTGCAGCGATACAGGAGACCCACCCCATTAAAAGATTCTTGTAAATATGCATTTGATATCCCATAAGGAAAAAAGTATATTTAATATTTTACATTTTAGTTGGTTTGAATTATATGCTCAACTCAATACACTGCTAACAATACTCAGGTCTATATAGAAATAAAGAAAATATACTTCCAGCTAGATATACACCAATTCAAAAAAAAAACTTAATTTGGATACAATTGATCTGTAATCAATGTTTGTGCCTTTCAGGCATTAAGTCACCTAAAACTATACTTAACATCCAACAAAATACTCTTCTAGCACTCACTTTCCCCAAACATTTACAAGAACACAGTTTATAAAGTTTTGTAAATGTTTAAATATAAACAAAATTTTACAATAAGCCAACCCCACTTTTTTTCACGGCTTAAACGATTCCTCATGTTTCAAAGACTGGAATGACTTTTTCATTTCTGCCAAATCTCTGAATAACTTAAGATGTCACTGAAGGCCACTGAAAGTAAAAAACCTGACTGCTGCTAAGCAACCCAGAAAACATCCTTACATGTTCATTTGTTTAGGGCATTACAAAATTTCACACATGTTGAGAATGCACGTATTCTGGGCTCTAACAATGGTAATATCTTACACACAGAGAGAGAGAATTCTCCAGGATATGTCTGTATTTCAGAAAGGAATTGC
>Ga0181612_168830_pt1 | contig 17815 bp, 8 predicted proteins | sample HoacroProtozoa21_FD_119630 | JGI IMG/M metagenome (GOLD analysis project Ga0181612, IMG submission 119630) | Hoatzin crop microbial communities from Cojedes, Venezuel. Combined Assembly of Gp0051906, Gp0051904, Gp0051908 | reverse complement strand
GTGACCCTGCTTCGGCAGGGGGGTTGGACTAGATGACCCACAGAGGTCCCTTCCAACTCCTACCATTCTGTGATGTCCCGAATGATTTCTGTGTAAGATCAAATTCAGCAGTGCCCAGAGAGTCTGGGGTAGGAAGGACGCGCTGGGGAGTTTGGAGGATTCCTCAGAGGCAGTGGTTGCAGCAGCCGAGAGCGCCGTAAAACGTTAATAGCCTCACTGAAACGCCACAGTCCCAACCTGTGCCCTAACACAGCAGAGCACCCCGAGTGAATACGGCCCATTTTCTCACTCCCGTTGGTTTCGAGACAAAATCCAGTATTGCTCTTTCTCAACCAGAGGGAACAGCCCCTCCGCCTTCACCAGGCAGATCCCGCTCTTCGGTGCGAGCGGGCTGCACCAGGTACTGACCATCTGGCAGATGGAAAGATGCACGGAGGAGCTGAGCTCCCTCACTCTTATGAATTTAAACCCACCATCCGTGGGAGACTTCTGGGAAGCAGTATTTTATTAGAAGACACTTTTGTTCTGAAGGAAAAAAGAAAAGCCAGGGAGCAAGGCAGTACACTAGCTTGCTTGCAAAGAGGAGAGCGTACATTTTCATTTAGTCTCTCACAGTGTTTAAGGAAAACCTCTGGTTTTATTAATAAACTGCATTCAGCGTTTTTAGATGACAAATTGCGGTAACATTGCAACTTGCCACAGATCTCCTGCATTTATGAAGGTGATCCACCTGCTGATGTGTGGCACCGAACTCCTCCAGCCCAGAGCCACCGCTGAATACGGCAGCTCCAGCTGCCAGAGTTCAGCTTCAGCTCTCGCCAACTGAAAGACACAAAAACTGCCTAAGCACTGTATGTATACGTAGGCAAATGCAAAAAAGATGGGTCATCACCCCACTCCCTCGCAACTGACTTCTTGCTGTCAGGTGACAGACAGCACCCGATCGTTAGCGGGAGACCATTAATCTCCACCCGTGCCTCCTTTCCAAAGATCTGCCACTTCGAGCAGCGGAGGCACGGGTGCGAAAGCCTCTGCGCCTTTTGGAGAGCAGCAGAACCCCCATGGATCGATGCTTTAACTTGAAAGCCGCTGTCCTTCTCTGAAAAGACTGCATTATTTAAAAGTACATAAAACAAAAATCAGAGCGGCATTGTAGCTCTCTAGGTTTGATTGGTCCCCACTGTATTTTGCTCTTACAAATCCTTTCTCTTAGCCAATTCAAAGATAACGCTTTACGCTTGCGTAATATTGAAGCTCTCCGTGAATCTCATTAGTACTGGCTACGGTAAACACGACCTGATCTCCCACAGATGGAAAGTGAATTACAAGTTTAGCAACTCGTCCCCAGGTCAACCGCTGACGACGACACAGCCCACAGCACCCACCTGCAGACTCTGTACCTACCCACCGCTCTTTTTCCCTTCTCCAATCACAGAATCATAGAATGGCAATCCCTTCAAAAAGATGAGCATCTTCTGCTCAACACCAGGGAGCGGCTGCAGACCTTGAAGAAGAGGCATCTGCTGGGGGAATGAAAGCTACCGCAAAGCGTCCTATCAAGGCTCAACGCACTGTGTGGAAGAAAACAAACACACAAACGCTGAAAGTAGCGTGTCATCACCTTCAGCTAACTCCCCATATGACGGTCAGGCAATTTTGCACACACACCCTTTGCAATTACTAAACAGAAATGACTGCAAAAAGGCCGTAAAGATTTCCCTAAGCAGAGACAGCTAGCACATAGTAAGGTCTCTAAAGTTCATCCCAAGGCACACTCCTTTTACGTATTTTCAAAACGCCCAATTAAGCAGTTCAGCACTCTGACATTTTGCTGTAGTGACTCCGAGGGAGCAGCTGCTCCCGGCAGCAGCAGCCCGGGAACAGCTGTTGGAAAGCGATGGCAGACGCCAGACCCAACCACCTTCAGCAGCATCCCGAAGCAGAAATGAGAACCGCTTGCATCAAGCGCACTTTTTTTAGATGTAATGCAACTTTTTATTTTAATTCCCATCCCGGTTTTCATTAGCTCCGAGCTGCTTTTGATAATTTCTTGCAACTGTTAAAATGATTTATTTAGACAAGGTGCTCTTGATCCTTTCTTAAGAGACGTCCTGTGCTCAACTAACAGCTGCCCCAGTTGTTGCGTTTACTGTCGGACACCAGTACCAGAAAAAACAATCTAAGTGGATTGCCAATCATATCTCTGTGACATTCCATGTAGTTTTTAAATATATACTATTTAAGGTCTATTATTTTCTTTTTAACTTTTTTTCGGCTGTGGTAGACTTTGTTTGTGCCCTGAGCTTGCAGCCAGTTAACGGCGCTAATTCTAAGCATGATTTATCCTTTTTACAAAAGAACTACACGGACTGCGTCACCGGGCTCCGACGGCACTCAGAGACCTACTGGAATTTCGAACTGAAATTGTTTGTGCGTTCGCATCCAGAGTGGTGGACACGACCTTCCCACAAAAATGCTGCTGCACTTCTTTAGCTCCTAAACACATTTGGCAATTCAAAACTGCCTGGTCGCTGCACCGGAGCATTTTTAATTTCTAGCTCTTTGGAACTGTGAGGGAAAGCGATCTGTTAAAATCTGTTTGTAACAGGAAAGGCCCGCATTGTATATGATGACATTTGCCGTTACCAGTGAATAAACAATTGCAGAATGCTTGGTACCAGACCTACAGCATTCTGTTGAAATTCAGTGAAGATTGCCAATTGCATCTTAAAGTAGCAAAGAAAAGTTCACATTTCTGAATGTTATCACAGAACATGAAACTTTCCCCCATCCCTCTGGACACACAACATGCAACACTACATGAGTACGAAGAACACATCACTGCTTTCACTTCCCCAAATACTAATGCACTCCTACCAACTTACCATGTAATAAAGTGTATTATAGGCTGCCAGGCATTAAAGTCTGGAAATCCTGAAATATTTTGAAATCTGGCTTCATTTGTGTGCTTTTTAAACCATTTGTGCGATCTGAAGTGCCACACAGAGGAACAGAAATACCTGACAATTTTCAGTTGTATGTATGAATTTCCAGCACTGTGAGAGCGGCCCCGAGAAACAGGTACCTGTCAAAAAGGGGGCAAGCAAAAACGACGTCTGAAACTGTACTTAGCATGTGTCAAAGTCAGCTGCGTTTTGTCGAAGACGCACAGAAGCCAGGTCCAGTCCTGTCCTTACGCTTCCCGGTAATCAGAAGCGACAGCAGCTGGAAGTTGGTGCTAGAAGGTGGTTTCAGCACGTTTGAAACGCTACTGGCCTCAGGCAAAGCTGTGGCACAAAAGCAAATAAATGCGGCTGAACGCTTCTGTAGGTGCTGGGGATTAAAACAGGAGTTTTAGGAAAAGTTTACTTGAGACGCAAGAAAACTACTCAAAGCTCAGTATTTGCTTTCTAGGAGCGCTGTCTTGAACAATGAACAGTATCAGGTGAATCTAACGCTTAATAAACTCCGTCTAGAAGTAAACGGGCACTGATCAGATTTGGTAAATAATTCTGAATCAATAAAAAACCTTCCTAGATAATTAATGAAAACAGGGGGGGCAAAGTCTAGCAAAGCAGTTACTCGTGTCCAACTCAGTACTCGGGTTGTTCTGAACAAGTTGAGCCCAGCCGATCGCCTGTCCCCAAATCTTTGCCAAATTTTAAGTTTTACTTCAGTTCCACAACATTCAAACACAACTATACCACTACCTGCAGAATTAAATGGATTAATACGTTATGGTAACATGATTTGCATTAGAGTAGGAAATTATTCTTGAAAGAAATTCAACTTTTTTTTTTTATTGGTACATTGTAATCTCCATATTCTGCTTTTTATCCTGCCTGTCTACATCCATCTGTTGCCTCTTGCTCTCTACCTACATCACAAACTGTTTCAGGCAGCAAAACATTTTCTTTGTGTGATGTATCTAGTTCCATGTGCTTTCATAGGGCTACAGTAAGCCAAGCACCAAACAACAATATACTTAAAAAGCTCACAAATTTGTACCTCAAAACAACCAGGGTAGCTTATTTCAAAATGAACAGCGATAAAAACATGCCCAAACTGCTCCTCCGAATGCATCGTATTTTGTGTTTTATTTCACTGTTTTTTAAAATGAATGCACAAAAGGTCAATGGATGTAGACAAATCATTTATTTTTCTTTTATTTATTCATTATGTTATGTACATTTGGTATTTTTCAACACAGTCAAATGGAAACAAATTAAGTGCAAAGCAAAATAAATATTATAGGTTGAATATATTTTAACATGTTTCTGTCATCTCTGAATTAGCAGAAACTGACAAGTCCGTGAGGACATTAACTTCAATTGCTTTATCCTGGCAGTAACAGAATAAAACTGTACAACACAGTATTATGACATTTTAAATGATCCAACGTGTCAGAATAACAGAGGTTTAGGTCACTAAACAGAAATAATTAATGTGTAAATATGTAATTAACTATTTAAGATAAAAAGAAACTACCTCTGAGTTGGCAATATAAGGCATTAGATGATTTCTCCATAGCAAACTCCATCATTTATAAATACAGGGCTAACATCCGCCTTGTTGTTCAAGCAAACCCTTAACCTTGCACCACAAACACAGATCAAGCGGCGCGAGGCACAGGTATTCAGACGTGGAGGAGCCGGGTGTCCGTGCCCGCGCTGCGTCTGCGCAGGCACAGGGACCTCTGGGTTTACACAGAGTGAGAGGACGCAGCGGTCCAGTCTGAACAGAAGCAGCACACGAACAACCAACCTCCCGCTTACTACTGGCCAAGCAGAGTACTCAGAGGGGAGAACCCATCGTTCTGAAATGTAATCAAGCACAAACAGAGAGAATGCACAAGCCTGGGAGGGGAATACTAAAACCAAAGGTACAGAAGATGCCCAGGTAAACACAGCCAGTATACCAGGAGGAGCACAAAGTGAAACCTGGGGTTAACGCTGAATGCGAAGCACTTACTGAACAGCAGCACGGAGAACAGATTCGGGACCTAAGATTGCACATACACACGCAGCTCTTGGAATACTGACCATATTTAGGACCGCAGCGGTGCAAAGCAGTGGATGTCAGCTTCGTGGGCCCCCCCGGAGACAGCCCTGAGTAACCCCCCCCCCACGAGCCGCTGCCCCCACCTCCCACCTCCGGCTTTGCTAACCGCGGCCTTCACCATGCTTTAAATACGCTCTTGCTAGCCTTTCTAACCTACACCCTCCAGCGTCTGTGGCTCAGAGGACCGTAGTGAGGAAACCTGTTGAAGCTGGTTAGAACTTTGCACGCTCTCGTACGCTCACAGCAGCACTATATACTCTAGGGCCTGAGCCACCATTACGAGGTGAAAAGAAACACCCTCCCTTGGGACATCTTTCGGATGCAGTAGAGGTGAAGTTATCTAAAAGTTTAGGAGCCCGGGAACACAATCCAAAGTGGCTATCCTCATTTACGCTAACGCAAATTAAGACATTTACACAACCAACGTGCTCCCACCTGCTGCTCGTCGTTCTGGTCCCTGAAGTTTATTGTCCTCTTCCTTCTGCAGGTTTTAATACCTAACTTCTGAGGGTTAAAAAACCCAAAGTAGTAGGTTTAAACACTCTGCTACTAGAAAACAACAAAACATTTTGTAGGAGGCAACTGGATACAGCTCAATCCACAGAGCAACAAAAGCAGTGGCCTTTGATGGAAGCAAGAGAAGCGAGGGGCTAACGGGGAGCAGCTTAGTCTGAATCCACACATGCTAGGATAGCACGTGTAGTTTGGGAAGCCAGTTTCCAGTAGAAGTTTCACCCGGTCTGCGTGGACGTCATCTTCTCCAGAGGTCAATTCAAGACCTCAATTTAGGACTGATCTCATGACCCGTGGAGGAACCTGTCTCTCCAGAGTGAAGGGATCTGAGCAAACTAGCTTCCTAACTGCAGTACCTCCCCCAGATATTTAAAATTAGATGATACAAATCTCCTCCAGCTATAGAAAACGTGCTCAGAGACGAGCGCAAGGCCTTGTGTCCTTCCCAATTTGTTATTAAAAAAAGGTGTAACGTGCTTCTGGTGCTTACTGGCACAGCGTAACTATTTGCAGTGTCCGGAACTGCTCCCTCTGTTGCTGCTCTTCCACTTTTTATCTCAATTAGTCGCTTTAAAAGGTAACTCTGTAGGAGTTTGTTGAAACATTACTCAAACTCCTACTGCTGCGGCAGAAAATGGAGCATACTATTAAATCATAAATATAGTGCAAGTACTTTGTTGCTGGTTATTGCGGGTGGGGAGGGCAGGGAGAGACCTATTATTTTTAAATAGCTCCAGGTGCTGGGTTCAGGTATTGAAATTCAAAGGCCTGGAGATGCCACTCCTTCTCATCCCCACCTAGGAATCAACGTGAGCAGGCGACTTCCCCCGGCAATTCAGGCACCACGCTCGCGGAGATGGGGCCAGCCTCGACACACGCCAGCTCCGCAGTCTGCCCAGTAAGGAGGCGAACGCAGAACGCCGCAGGACGCTGCAGAGCTGCCGTGGCCTTACGCTCACCGGGAAGGACCCGAACGAGACCATCACACCGATTTTGCTAAGGTGGCTCGAGGGACAGCTGGTAATTAGGACTTGTCTGTACGTGCAAGCATAGACTAGCCATTAGTTTCCAAATCACAACCAAACCAGCTATTTTTCATCCGAGTCTATTTCAGAACAGCATATATGTGCAGAAATCTGTGGCACTGCCCTGATGAAAATAAATCTAAAGAGACCAAGGTCTGACGGAGAGAACCCATCTCGTGATGGTGAGCAGAGGGCTGTACTACCCAACAGCTCTTGACAACGGTATAACAGTAAATAAACACACAAGACAGGAATTTGCCCCAATTATACACAGTATTTCCCTAAAATGCTCAGACAGTTTGGTGTTTAATAAACTTTGTCCTATTTTTCACCTGAATCCGAATTTTCATGTTTGAACATAACGAACAGTTAACTGCTCTACTCAATTTCCATCAGAGTAAGCAGGAACAACTGGCACCTAAGCCACAGCAATCCCGATTTATTGTAAGATCTGTGCAAAGAAACACTAAAAATACGCAAACTAAACTGTTCCTAATGTGTTACAGACAACTCACTTTCTAAACAGAAAATACTGTCAGTACCCAAGAACGGGGATATTTATCTCAGTCCTTGGTCTAACTTTCAGACTTCACAGTGACAATAATGCTCCTGTAAACTCAGCATGTGTGTTTTGTACATTACAGAACTGTACGTCAAAAACAATACCAAAGTTACATTTAGATTTTGCTACTAACCTAAACTATAAAAAATGTTAATTCCTTTAAAATAAATTAAAGAAAAAAAAAGGCAAATGAACAAGATTCTTGTGACTGTTCTCAACATTGCAAGTTTCTTAAGTTAGGTATGATTTCCTTTTCCCCTCCCTACCATCTTCATCAGCCAGAAGCAACCAGAACAACCAACGGGCAAGCCTCAGATCACAGAACCACAGCATGGCTGAGGTTGGAAGTGGCCTCTGGAGGTCATCTAGTCCAGCCCTCCACTGCTCAAGCAGGGCCACCTAGAGCTGGCTGCCCAGAATCATGTCCAGATGGCTTCTGGGTATCTCCAAGGATGGAAACTTCAAAGCCTCTGCGGGCAACCTGTGCCAGGGCTTGGTCACCCTTACTGTAAAATGTGTCGTCCTGTGTTCAGATGGAGTCTCCCGTGTTTCAGTTTGTGCCCATTGCCTCTTGTACTGCCCATGGGCATCACCGAGAAGAATCTGGCTCCCTCTTCTCCACTGCCCCTCCCCTCCATCAGGTATTCCTATACACTGATAAGATTTCCTCTGAGCCTTCTCTTCACCTTTTCTACCTCAAAATTGTAGTTTATTTGTCCTCAAAAAAGGACTAATTGCAAAAATCCTAAGCAATTGAGTCTTACATGCGTCTGTGTCAATGCACAAAATAATTTCAGTTTCAGAAAAAATGTAGCTGGGCAGTGATAGGTAAAGAAAAAAATATTTTTATGTAGTTCATAAAAATGAAACCGAGACACCAGGAATTACTGCACAAGCATGTATATGAAAGGTGAATACTAAGAGCATCTAAATACTAAATCTTCGCTTAGAAGTATGACCACGTGAAATTATATGGGAAATTAAATTTCTGGGAAAGATAACAGCTGATCTAGAACAATGCACTTACTTTCCTCACATCTATAAATAGCTCTGGCCACCCTTTCATGCGTTTCCAGATAAATCTGGATAAGTGCCCCCTGTTTCTTTTCTCAACTTTCTTGACATTTGTGTCTCCTCAGTATCCAAGGTAGAAGACAGAGCTTTCAAATAGTGTTTTGTTTTTTTTTTTCCATTTGCTTGTTTTTAGAAAAGGGGAACAAAACATGCAAGAGAAAGACTTCATTCCTCACAAACGATCCCCTCCAATTTAGGGTGTCTGTCCTAACTGTGCCATTTATCATTCTTAAATGAAAACAAGACAGGGAGAAACCAGAGCTACATAACTCCAACCAAAACAACAGTATTTAGTCCATTGGCTAAAAAGGAAAATCTCACCACTGCCCACTACTGCCGAGGCTGAATCTTCTTAAAAAGAGCCACCTCTTGCTGAGGCCCTTCGTTGGAGATCACGAGGCTCTGTAACACACAAGACAGGTGCCTCAGCCCTTCCTCACATCAGTTACCACGACCTGTCCCACGCCTGGTAATACTTAATAAAGAGCCCTTCCTGGATTTCATTATCAAGTCAGAAATCTAAAATCACAGAAATCATCATCTCCGTGAAGGACAAATGCCTTCATGTGGGACAAATGTTGACTGTGTCTAACACAGCACGTACAGATGCATTAAACCAGGAATTTCTAGCCTAGTAATTTCAAAAGCTACACCTTTACGGAATCATTGCAAAAGAGTAATAATGAACATGTAAATCAATATACAAAAGTCACCCCCATACTCCATACAACAATAAAATGCTACATTTTATCTAGTTTTTTTTAAATTTAGTAGTCCTGCAGATGCCATGTGGGAAACATATGCCACAAGATGCAGTAAGTACACACAGTAAGAACCAGGACTAAACACACAATTTTTGCAAATGCACAGCGGGTAACATTTCTAACGACAGGGGAGCAGTTAAACTAGTCATAGTCTTCATTATAGCAACATGAAAGATTATCAAAATAGCTGCAATACATTAATTATGTTTGCCCGTTAGTTTCATGCATTTACAGAACTATACATACTGCCAGCTAGGATTTCAGAACAGGGCAAGGGGATGCATTTCCACCAAAAAAAAAGGAAGACATACCACCAGCACTGCAAGGGATTCAAGGGATTCAGGGGCAGAAGTAGACACTGGCATTTAAAACACTGACTTTTCAAGTTGTAAGCATCTCCTCAGTTTGCTTCTTTCTGGATGGATTTTGGAGGGTTTTGAGGTTTGGGGATGGATGTTGTTCCAGTCTTGGTTTTTGCTATTCCTAGACAGGTAGTACAGCGCTGGATGGAATTAATCTCAGTTTCGTGTTCTAAAGCCAAGTATCTAACCTGAGCTAAATCACAGCTTCCACAGCCTCCAGAGAGGTTCTCCAGAACATGATTCATTCTACTTTCCTTAAACATCCATCTTAGTAGGAGATTAACAGCTCTCTAGAGGTGCCCAGATTCCTCCCTTTAAGTAGATGTCTAACTTTCAGCGAGCTAACATTCAGCGAGATGAATTCTATTCACTGTGTGCCACAATTACTGGACATCTTGTATCTGGAAAAGTTGACATGAGAATCCCAAGGAAAGAACCAGGTAGTAAATACAACAGTCTTCCTTTTTTTTTTTTTTGGTCTAAAACTCGCACCTCCAAGTACATGGGGATTATAAGGTCCGAACTCCTACGCAAAACTGTTCTTCCATATAAGTCCCGCTCACTAATGTACTTAATCATGTGCATAATTTAAACAACAGAAACCTCATCCATCTCCTTAGAGCCATCTAGCCAGACAGCTCAGAATTATGAATACAAGTGCACCATTGAATTGAAGCCTTCAAGAGTTGGGAAGATGCTTTAAACGGTAAAATTATCACATTAATTTTTAAAATGACCAAAAGAGTGACATTTCTACCTACACACCATCCTACACCAATTTCACACAGATAGTATAGAAGACTTCCTTTAGTTTAAGAACAGGAGCACTTCAGAGCAAGACTCTTTTTTTTGAACACGTTACCAACGTTGTTTTAACATCTGTTGCCACAGCACATCTTTCACAATGCTTCAGAAAGACAGACAAGATCAGAGGACAAGATAAAAAATGGAATACCCTTAAAAGCAGAATTTAGATAACATGACCGAGGGACGGTCTAGTGTTGGAGATGACAACCCAATACCAGAATAATTAAATCCCTCCAGCTGAGGAACTGCCATCATTCATGTTGGATTAAATGTAAGTAGAACGAATTTCCCTCTGTATGACTGCTTCACGAGGAGACAGTCCACAGTAGTTATCAGACCTTGCATTCACACTCCACCATACCCTGTAACACCTTTCATGTGCAGACAAACCAAAAGGCACTTCGGCATAACTCCTGCCCCGGCTTTTCCTTCTGCGCGGGTGGAGAGGAACTCAGTCTCCCGGTACAGTAAAACAACAGCTGAAAACAGAACTGCTATGAAACATCTTTTGCTATTACATTCACTTCACAAAAGTAATTCCTACATGAAAAACTTTGAGATTTATACATATATGCATTAATATGTACACACATACAAAAAATATTCATATGTACAAACATACGTGTGTGTATATATAATTTATACATACATATGTATGAATAGATATAAACACACAAGTATAAAATAGCAGAACTAAAAAGACAGTTGTCTATTCTTGCTTCTTTGCGATGCATAAGGAAGGTCTAAAAGCACGTTGTTTTCTTTACCCTGGAAATACAAAAATGTCAAGTCTCGTCTACCCTCTCTTTGATGGAAGACTTCTTCGACGTATAAAGCCACAGCCAGAAGAGCTTCTTACCCACTGACTGAAGGTTAAAGTCTACAACTACAGACAGAAGTCTATCCCAATTATTTCTCAGCTATTTCAATTAAGCATGTGTTTGCAATAGCTAAGTTTTGAATAGTCCTAAGAAAAAGGAGACTTCAATTCATCTTTCAAGTGACAGTAGAGAATTCCTGACAAAACCAATTTCAAATAGAAGGCATAAGAAAAAAAAAATTCTTTAGTATGAACAAAACACCAATTTAAACCTCCTTTATACTACCTGAAAAGCAACAGAGAATGAAATCCTTTACATGTATATGATTACAAAAACACTTATTTGATTCACTGATGCTGTACAAGTGAAACTGTATTATTTACCAAGTTTACTAGTTTGAAGGCACAATGGCTATCATGACATCCACATCCCATTCTCTTTACAGTGAAAAACAAACAAGAAGGATATCTCCAGAAAAAAAGGAGATAAACACAGATGCACCCTGAGAGATGAAATTTCACAACAAAAACATGTTTTGAAATACTGTTCTTTGTAAACTCCCATTATCTGAACCTGTGTTCTCCTATAACTAAAACAATAATGTTTAATACTCTATTACAATGAAAAATATTACTTGTAGATAAAAAAAGGTAAAAGTTAAGCTCCCAGAAAAATAAATCAACCCAAACCTGATTGAAAGAAATGAGGTCTCATGTGGAATTACACCCAAGCTGACATCTGTCAGTGTGGAAAAAATGTGTAAATCAATCTACAGATCTCTGACAATGTCCAGTTTTCTGAAACGAAAGAGAAAAAAAAAAAAAAAATGGAATGGCATAATCTAGTTGGAAATCCCATAGTGCTATCTGTATGGAGGAAACATCAAAAAGCCAACTGTGCATGCTCTTCTTTGGATCTGGAATTCCCAAAAGATTCTGTAAAATTTAAAAATCCGAAGAAAAAAGTCTTTTTATAAAATAAGTGTTCTGTAGCTGTTTCATGACATGGTTTATAAAGTATTGGCACCAGCACAAAGAGTTCAAAGCATTCATTCAGGAGTCACAGAGATCATCAAATCTTTAATGATTCGTAGCAGTCCTCCAGCAGCGGTTGGTTATTTACTGCATAAACTGAAGCATTCTTTGCCAGTGATCTTCGGTGCAATAATGTACCTCTGCCAGACAAAATATTTCTTACTCTAGCCGGTAGTAAGTGCCATCAATACAAGAACAGTGGAGTCGATATCAAATGACAGGCTATATTTCACAGTCCATATTCATCAACAATAGCTAAAAAGGTAAAATTCTAAACTCAAGCTGTACATAGCAACACACTCTAGCAGTGGTATTCAAGAAGCAGAAGAGAAAAACTTCATCCAAGGCAGTGCAAAAGGAAGAAACCTCTAGAATTTGTCCATCGACAGAGTCTTCCTTCTCCAGAGGCTAAAGACTGTTAAAGAGAGAGAGCGCAACAATACTTTGAGCGATCACCTCTCAGAAAAACAAAAAGACATCAAACCCAAAACAAATCCAGTGCTAAGGTTGGGTGATTATTAAATCACCAAATCACTGCCCCTGTTTCAAACTCACTATATTTTCATTGCTGTTTTAATGAACAAAATGTTTGGTTTTAGACTTGACGGTAGATTCGATGCCAATGTAACGGACAGTTGCTGACCCATTACCCTAAGTTCTATTGTTTTGTGATACTCTGCATGATAACCACATGTATCACAAATCAGGTCTTGACCATGACAGAAATTTGAGAAGAAAATTGCTGTGGAGTCTTCTACACATTACTAGTTATGACACTAAGTACCTGGCTCAACCTTTATATCCAATATGAAGAAGCAGCTGGCAATTTTCTCTTTCGCTTCTGCTCTAAGTTCAGGTGGAAAGTTCTTGCATTTATCTGCTGTGTCGCTTAGGCTGGACTGTAAAACATCACTACATCTATTTCAGGTGGAGGAAGGGAGAAAAATGTATCAGATACAATTCACTGCCAAAAAAATGAAGACGACAAAGTGTCTTTGCAATCCATTCTTAGACAAGCCTAAGCAGGTTTTCAAACAGCTTACTAAAGGCCAGATCACAGCTTCAGATGCTGCAGCCCAAACTAGAATGCTACACTATCTGTGTATGTATATACAAATACATCTATATACATTTATATATACACAAACACATATACATAAAAAGGAAGCACCCATCTTTTTCTTACTGCTAAATTATGAACTTCTGCTTTCACCTGGATATTAACATAGTTTATTGTGTGTAACACCCTATAAAGGGACACTTAAGAAGACATTTTTCATTTTCTTCTCGTTAAAGCCACACATATGGCTGGTATTTAAAAACATGCAGTGCTATCAATTAACACATAGTAAAACAATTCTTAGGTACAATATCAACTCTTTAAGAAATGCATCATGTATATAAATGTATTTTACCCAGTTGTGTAGACAAGTAATACTTTCCACTATTTCACAGGGCATTTATATTCTTCTTAAAAAAAAAAAAGTCAGCACAAATTCACAGGAAGCAACTCTGTCAAATGAATTCCACAGCAGCATATGCAGTCAGTCACTGGGTGAAACTCTTTTTTATGAACACGTTAGGAAAGTTGGCATTCAGTTCTAGGACAACTCTATTATCAATCTGTGAACAGAAGGACACATCGAGTAAAGAAAGATCTTTGCAAGACTCCAGCAATTTTCTTAAAGATGCAGGGCTTACCATCCTCGTTCCTGTGCAAAAACAAAAAAAGAAAAACAAAACAAATTCTATAGTCACTGAGAATAGCCTTTTTTTTTTTAAGCTGCTAATGCTGTGTCATGAGAAAAGTGCTACTATAATGCAAATTTTGTTTAGATCACTTCAATTAGATTTCAAATTAAAAACTTCTCAGAGACAGTGCAGAAATTTGCCTTTAAGAAGCCTGTTGTGTTTTCCTAAACCAACCATTTAAGTAACTCCATCCGTTCAGTTGCCTGAAGCAACTGGTGCCCCTTGGGCTTCCTTACACCGCGTAGGACGCCCACGCAGAGCTGGCAGACAGGACATTGGACTCAGAGGAGATCATCCATGCCTTACGGGAACAGCTGGAAGCCAGGCAGGTTACTCTGGGCAAGTGAACCAAGCCTGGATGTCTACAGCAGGCTAAATTGCTCATCAAGCTCTCCTGGCTCTAAAAAGAGTCCATACATCCAACGGGACTGCAGACACCTGCTGGCAGACACTTCAACTTACACCGCTCCATCTTGAGCTGAACTGCGCCCCAAAAAGCCACCTACTCCAGGATCTTGTCTGTGGTCAGGGCCGCTAATGCTTTCCAAAAAGAAAAAAAAAAAAAAAAAAAAGGCAAAAGCGAAAAAAAAACCAACCAAGAGCAGATTTTTATAGCAGCTTTTCACTAGTGGATCCTCTGCCAAAAATTATCAGTTTAGGGATTTCTGAAGCTACCTTTCATGAATGCTACTACTTTTCTAAACTTCTTTATACTTATGGCCCTTCCACGAGTTCTAAAGCTTAAGTATATAATGTAAAAAAAACCAAAGGAAAGAAAAATATCAGCCTTAAGCCCACTGCCTATTAATTGCAATAATTAAGGGGCAATGAACCATAAAGAAGTAGTGAGAGATCATTCCTAGTCCACTATTTCCATACCATTCATAACCCTATGGACATCTCTTCTGTTCTCTCAAGGCTGTCTGTTTTCCAGACTCTTTTGTATCACAGATTATCCCTGTTGTCTTGCTTCAGCACTCATTTAGTACTTCTGAAATTGGATGACCAAAACTATAAAGTGCACTGAGTGCAAAGTCAGTAATTGTATAGCAAGGTCTTAGGGTGTTTTCTCAATTTCTTTCCTAAGAAATCCTAACCTGTGTCTGTTAAAATGATGCTGAGCAATGAGCTGATGTTTTCTGAAAATTGTCCACAGGACCTCTTCCCTGCAAAACAGTAATTAATATAAAGCCACACCCCACACACTTAGCTAATGTTGTTTTGCCTCATGTGATCACTTTGCACTTGATGAACAGTTTTCCTCCTGCTTTATCAACTGTTTACTAAGTACTGTAAGATCACACTGCAATTTTTCAGCATTAAGTTCTTCAGCTTAAGATTTTTCTACCCTGAGTATCTGTGCATTACCCTCTGGTACAGCATTATTCACCCCTCTGCCTGGATTACTTCCAAACAGATCAGTACAGACCCTTGACGACCACAGCAGTGACGTAACCTCATTGTGAAAAGAGTCGACATGTTCTCATCCTCTGCTGTCTATCTTTGAAACACTCCTCACAATCCAGAAGACAGCTAACTTACAAAAGCAGAACAATCCTGGCTAAAGCTTTTGAAAATCCAACCCCCTACGGACTGGATCAATGCCCACTTTCACCAAGAACTCCAAAGAATTCTAAAAGATCGGAGAGGCAGAAACTATCCTGTCCTGACAGAGATGCAGGTCTCCTTCAAAATATTGTAATGGCCTTCATGTCCACTGACTGACTGACTTTATGGTTGCCACTGGTTTACACAGAGCACAAGACAACCTTACTGTGTTGTAGCTTCTACCCTGCACCCTGCACAGAAGATGTTCGTAACCCTTCATTCCTCCAGCGCTGAGGCTGATTTAAGTGACAGATCACATACCAGAAATAAGATTTCCACAGACCTATACTTAAGCTTATTTAGAACTACTGCATAAATACCACTTAGTCCTAACAATTAATTATTGTTCAATGTATTGATTTGTTCAAAAGCTTTCTGTATTGGCATTCCAATTTAAGGCATCTTTCCAGGCTAATCTCCTGGAAAGAATGGCTCTGATGTAGCAGCCTGTTTGATCCCCCTGGCCACAAACACGAATGGACAGACAACAGCCCTCCTGCAATGGCCTGTTCATATCGGAGCGATCCTTTACACCTGGAATATCTACCAGCCTCAGTTACTCTCCTGTAAACTTCTGTAAACTTCCTGTAAACTTCTAACATATCTGAAATACAGTTTTAGCATTTACTTTTAGCCAATGGTTCCTCAGTATCTCATTCTGCCTTACTGTGATTTTGTTCCAGTTTCTACAGTTCATCATCTTTTTTTTCTTCTCTGAACAGGATTCATTTCCAGAAAGATGCCTCTGTTTCTAGTAGTCTCCTGTATTCTTCTTTGTAAGCAAGTGGGTATCTAAGTGTGGTCTTCACTTCTTCTGTAGTAAGCTCTTGGATTAGTTGCTTTGAGACATCATTTAACATCACCTGAAAACAGTCTTTGCTATCATGCCACCATATTTTACCTCATCTACGCAAAGTTAATCAAAGCTTGTCATTACTATAAGTGATTTTTAACTCCCTTATCATTATACGATCACTGTCACCGCAACCGTCTGGTGGTTGATGTAACAGTCCCTATGACCATACTCAGAAATTCTGTAATACGCTTTAGTTATTTACTTCCCTTGACCATAATTTTATCATAGTACCACTGTCCTACCAGCAGGACCTGTTCTACCATTCCAGCCAAAACTCCAGGAACACCACATTATGCTACTCATCTTTTTTTCCACCAAGCCTCAAAATTGCTACTGCATCAGCACCTTCATTTAAAACCAGTCTCGTTTACACATCACAGTTTTTAAGCTTCAAAATCCAAATGTGTGTTTCTACAAAAATGCTAGATTTAGATGCCTAGCCACAGATTTTTTGTGTAGGATGTTCTTCATTCCTTCCTACCTGAACTTCGACAGTTCTCCTACTATTTCATCTAAGACTAAGATTTTTAATGGATTTGTAAACTAAATAGGCCATCCTAAATTACATGCTTTGCTGCACCTGTTTCAGTTTTACTCCTCAGACTTAAAATTTTATGTTACAAAATACCTTTTTCTAAGCGCTAAAAAGGTCAGTAATCTAGTTGGGATTTGGTTGTTCACACCAGGGGATAAGAAAACATCATCTGCAGCCTTACTTTTATTTATACAATGTACTATTAGTGATATCACTAATTTCCTAAAAGCACTTCAAAAGCATTTCAGAAGTGTAATACAGCACGTTTTCCTTTGCCTCTGAAAGACTGAAAACTTATCCTGCTAGTTACGTATCTAGTGCATTCTTCTAGAGTTTGGAGGCTTTGCTGCTTATTACAACTTTTCCTACGTGGACTCATCTGCCATTTCTCAGAATAAATACATAGCCCGTAAAGTAAAACCTGCTATTTAATTTTGTCATTTAGTTTATTCCCTGGAAAAATTCTCTGGTATCACCCTTGTAAAAGGCACTTCTGAGTGACAATTTCTTCGCTAAAACAATTATTTTTATTAGTTGTAAATGATGTCATTTATATCTGTCATATAACCAAGTCTTCAAATTCTAGAGCTGTTGAGGTGACCTGTGTATGATAGCTATAAAAATTGCCAGATCCTCAATTTCTAGGGCAAGGGATATTACTACACACCAAGTGATATTAAGGAGTAGAGACCCTGAAAATAACTAGCACCAATCCCTCAAATGTACTTACTTTTCCTTTCCTCCCCTAGACCAGCCAGATCAGCCTTTTAGTCTTTACATTTTATTCAATCTACTGCACATAACTCAAATTCCAAACTTCAACACGCTACACATTTTCATGTTTGAATTGACTAACTACGTGTTGATGCTCTCAAGATAAAGCTGAAAATTTTGACAGCTGGCAAGGGGGTAGTTGGGTTTTCTGTTGCTCAGGAAGGTGTGGGAGGTGTTGGTATGTAGATAGGAATACATGAATTTTGCAGTAACAAAAGTGTCTATTTATCATTACTCTTTTTGTGCAGGACAGAGGAAGTCAGGACT
>Ga0181612_148633_pt1 | contig 17815 bp, 10 predicted proteins | sample HoacroProtozoa21_FD_119630 | JGI IMG/M metagenome (GOLD analysis project Ga0181612, IMG submission 119630) | Hoatzin crop microbial communities from Cojedes, Venezuel. Combined Assembly of Gp0051906, Gp0051904, Gp0051908 | reverse complement strand
TGCCTGGTGACGCAGCTGCTCGTTTCCCTGCTTCAGCATGAGGGTTGGGCTAGATGACCCACAGGTGTCCCTGCCAACCCCTACCATTCTGTGATTCTGTGATTCTGTAATTGGGTTGCAAAGCTATATAAACACTTTCCATACAGGCTTCATTTGGCCCTGAGCTATATATATGTTTTTTTTTTTTTGCTGTTCATGCTATTTAAAGACAGCTGTATACACAGACCTTAGACAGACACTCATATACCACATACATACACAATTTTGCTTTTGTGTGTGTGTATCCATAGGCACATTGTATATAGCTTTATGTGCTGTATGTGCCTGTGCAGGTAATTTATTTCTTCACTTGATTTGTACACAGAGGAGTGCGCACAATGCACAGAGGCAGACCAAGTGGCAAGTCTCAGAGCATCCAATTTTGCAGGCGTGGCTGTAGGTCAGAGGGTTTTCTCTAGGGCTCCTGAATTTCTCATGTTGCAAGAGGATCCGATTCATCTCAGCTCACTTTGGCCTCTGACTGTGGGGAACACCGAGCCATTTGGGGCCTCTCTCCTTTCAATGGGCTGCTTTGAGAGAGTAAGTCATTCCCATCTATCTGGTGGACCTATTTTAACCACGATGTGCCACTCCTTAGCGACGCTTTTCTCTAACACTTGACTCTAGAAAGGGCCACAGGAGTGGCTTAAGCTACCTGCCTCCCTTTTTGACAGCGTGAAATTAGTCCTGCCCAGTGTAGGTAACACAATATCATCTCCCTCTGGCTGTGAACTGCGGTTTACTGTAGTCGCAAAAGGAATAAACAGGGAAATGGAGCCAGCAAGGATATTAACTATATAACCAATGTTAACAAACTAATGCAGATATTTAAGATAAAGTTTCATTTTTCAAAAGCATCTACCTACTCGGCACGCTGAACTCTGTTTCCAAAGGTGACGAGGCTCATATGGCAGGCAGAGTCAGGAATGTGCCTCTGATGCTCAAGAGCTTTTGGAAACTTTCACCCAAAATCCATCAGGGGAAAGAATACTTCAAAATAAATTGTTCTTTGTCCCAGATGTTTTAATCATTGCAAAGGCACCATCTTCCCAGACAAGAACTGTACATCATTCTCAGCCTTGGCTCTAAAGAGATGCATTTACACTAGGAAGAGTCCCTATACGAGAGGCCAGATGCCTCGCAAAGCATTAAATGTGTTTATTAAATGTGGTGGTGTTTTCAAAAGAGGCAGAAGTTTGTTGAGTCATTTATAGTTGGCAACTGAGTCTTGTGAAAAAGTACTGGGGCTTGGGGAGCCAAGGGAGATGGAGAAGGGCAAGGTATGCTCACCATTTTATTTTTCGTAGGGCCGTCATCCCGGCCCAAGACCCAGCAGACAGCATCAGATGAAGCAGGCGATGGCTAGCAAGGAGCAGGGGTGGAAGGGCAGCTTCAAGACGGGACGTCATGGTCGCACCCCACCAAAACTTCACCACCTCGCTAAGGAAAAATGCCACACCATCACAGAAAGCAAATTCATTCCTTCAGACCCAAATCAGCTGCTGGGGCAGCGCGGGAGGGCATGGGGTGCTTCACAACACCTGCAGCGTGGCTGTGCTAAAGGCGTAACCTGTTTTTCTACAGCTGTTGCCCTGCACAGTTTCTCCCTTGTGGTACCTTTATGCGGGGCCACTCTGGGACAGCATCCCTGCTCCCCTCCCAGCTGACAGCCCTTTGAAGGGACTGAGCCCTGGGTTTATCTCTGAGATTTTTCTAATGAGCTCTTAAACCTTCTATCAATGACACATTCCATCAGTGGATCAAGGCACCTAAATAAAATTGACATAAGGCAAGGCCTTTTAATTATCCAATTATTTTGTTTCAAGCAGCAGCTGGTAAAAAGTAAAAAGACTTAGTGTTCTTCTTTCGTCTCCGTTGACATAAAATCAAGGATCAAAGCGCCTTAATTTTTGGCCTCTGATTTTTCTTTCCTTGATTTAAACGTGCCTGTTATGAGTTCAGTGGCCTTCCTGCCCTTTTCTTATTTAGCGGTGATTAGTGAGTGGTGAAGCTGCAAAGCCTGGGAGTTTGCTGTCATGAGCTGAAGCCCCCGTGGTGCTGGGTGCTGATGGTGTGCAGAAGAGGCCATCACCCCATCACCAAAACAGTTTTCAATCTCAAGAGTGAGACAGGGAAGATTTGCTGATGGGGAACTAACATAGATAGAGACAAAGGGTTGCATGGGAAGCATTTGGGAGACCCAAGCACCTGGTGCAGGTCACATCTCTCTGTTTAGGGACCTACTGGAGGTGCTGGCTTGAACTTCCACGTGTGTTGGATCCCCAGTGTCAAAGCAGATTTGAGATTTCAAGTCCTGCTTGCTAATCTTTCCCACCTTTACAGAGCAACCTGTAGATCCAGCTTGAATACCCCCTGGGGTTGTTCCACACTAAGAAGAACAGATACTCAGTGGATACCCATGATTAGACCCTTTCTGCACCAGGTTTCACCTGCAGCTGTGGGGAGGAAGAAAAGTCTCATCCCAATGGGAACTCAGGCCACCCCAGATCTGACGTGCCACTGGAGAGGTCCATCCCTCTCTAAGGAAATGGTGATTTCAGGTTTCAGTAAGGTAGAAGAGATCTGGGCGTAAGTTCTACCCTAGTGGAGCATAAAAACAACTACAGTTCAGTTTCTTGATTTCTCCTTCCTGAGCCTGGACCTTCAGGTGTGCTGGGCTCTGAGTGAAGAGTCCCCAACACAGAACACAGAGAGTTCACATCCATGTGCAGGCATGGACATGGACATGCATGCATGGACAGTTGTGAGAGGAAAACAAGAGCCCAAGAGAGGGTTTCCAGTGGTCTGACTTAACAGCAGAGGCTTTGCATGAGTTTATATGGAGCAGAGAGGTGGTGGTAGAGCTCCATGCAGAAGAACACCCCACCAATGTTAGCACAGATGCCTGCACACACCAGAGTGTGTCAGCATGGGATCCTGCATGCATCAGCACGCCCCTGGGTCTTCACTCCTGGGCGGCACAGGGAGAAGTCTGTGTCAATGCAGGTGTCTCTGTGGATGAGATCCAGCAGACACTAACACTGTGCAGGGGGAGATCTCTTTAGAAAGCTCTAGCAGCCAAACAACCTTAGCAGCTCCTGCTGCTATGTGGAGATACCATCCAAATGAGCAAACAAGTGCTTTGGCTGATATCAGGTACTCCCAGCTCCTCCAATGACACTGGATGTCCTTGAACAAAGACTGTTTTGGCCTCTCTCTTGCAAGATTGGTACAAAAATGGTATTACAGGACCACAGTCCTAGCAAGATTGTTAAACTAGCATGAGCTTCATGTGAGTATACCTGGTCTGAAATTCTTCTTGTCACTCAGGTCAGCCATGCTGGAAGACCTGCTTCTAATTCATATGGCTTTCTCTCATCCACTGCTCCCAAACTCACAGGAAAAGATCTCTCTTACTGGGGGACATTGCAAGCTCCAAGTTCCTGAACACTGGGAGAAGCTCGCCTACTTATCCTCCGTCTCTCCCTCCTTAGCTGCATCTGCAAAAAAAAAATAAGTGCCATAGATGAAGGATGCCAATGCCAAACCAGCCTTCTGTCACCAGCACGGGGTGGGAGGTGGGGGGCTTGTTAGCCTTCCCAACCAATCCCTGCAACATGATGCCTCATGAGCCCTCGTGAACATATGACAGGTTCTAAATCAGCTCACTTGACTGGTGTATGGACACTAACACTGAGTGGAGTCCCTCCTAGGATGAAGCCCTGGGTAACCCCATGCTGATTTTACAAGGGAGGTTGCTTAGGATATTGGCTAATTGTAGGGCTCCTGTTGGCAAAGCCAAGGAAATATTGGGTCATTCCCTCAGCTGTGAAACAAGACGTCTAGAGGAGCTGGATAGAAAACATCACCTCCATCAGCAACCACACATTCTGCTGTTGATGTCTCCAAGCTGAAACTATTGCCTCCACCAGCTCTTCTCCTTCAGTCTTGTCTTGTTTTGGGTCTGGCTCCTTCTATGTCCTTGGGCAAGCCCCTTTGCCTTGGGCTTTTTCATTTTGCAACACAGAAAGGTGTATTGGGGCCCCAAAGGTTTAGCTAACAACATCAAATTTAGTATGATAAATGCATATGTCCATGTGTACAACACAAAGTAGATTCAGCCACTCAGTCACTCACTCAGTTCCACCAAGAACACAAATATAACCGGGTTGCTGTCTTGATTTCACCATCAAAAATGGGTCCCCTTGAGATAGATGAAAAGACCCGTTAGGAGATAAAGACTTTGGGAATGGTCCAACCCTCTTAACTTTGAACATCCAGACAAGGTGGCAACTTCTCTGACGTGTCTTCAATTCCTTTCTGACACAGACCAAGCCTTACCTCAAGATCTTCCCATTTCTCTTTACAGGCAACAAAGTGAGATGCAGGTGACTGCCTCAGGCTGCCAAATCAACCTTGTGGGCACCTTAGGGCAGGTAAAATGAATACCACCCAGTGAATTTTCTGGACTTCAGTTCAAGCCAAGGGCGATGAAACTGCTCTGTGTATTTTCTGAACATCTGCCTCTGGTGGCTTCAGATTTCCCACAAGACCTGTGATATTCAGGGTGCCATGTAGTAGGGAAATGACCACAGAAGAATGGAGACATCAGAAAGTCTGGGGACAGGGTTTGAATCTGAAAAACCCTGCATGTGGCATCACCTGAGGATTGAGAAAGCCTGAAAAGCAGTGGACTGATTGGCAAACTCAGACCTCAAGGTGAGTCTCCGTCCCTGAGAATGGAGACTTCATCTTGGACTAATAGGAACAAAACCCACTGGGGAAATGAGCAACCCAGAGGTGCATTTTGGGTGTTCCCACAAATCATTTTTAGGTCTGGTAGACTGCCTGAAACTTCTGAGATTCTTGAGAAGCTCAGATACAAATGGGGGTTTCAGTGATGCTCCAGCTGCCTCCCCCATCCCAAAGGCCGGAGCTTGATCGTTCCATTAATCCCACGTTACTTCTCTCAAAATTAAAGGATAATTAAAGAAGTGCTCTTCAGCATGCTAAGACAGAGGTTAGTGCTGGGTCTTGCTCAGAGGATCGTGTATTTCACACAGCAGACACCGGAGTGACAAACCGTAATTAACATCTGGGAGAAACAGGCGAGGATTTGGAGAGGCAAATATTTCTATTGTAAATTAAATATCAGTTTGGTCAAAGGAGCATTAAAAATATGCTTTCACCTGCTCCTAATTATTTTCCCCACTACAATAGGTATTTGTTTCCACTCACGGGAAGACAAGGCTGTAAGATCTGGTGAGCAGAGGGTGGAATTTGCCTCTCTGAAGTAGCTCTGACCTGCACACACGCAGGGCTTCATGAGGGCAAAAGCCCTCTACATAAAGGTGCTTTTTACTCCAGCGTGAATCTCAGAACACATGAAAAATTGCATTTATTAACCTGCATCCTGGGCAGTGCCGCTGAGGTGGTGCAGGCTGCTGGCTGGGTCTGCCTCCTGCCCCAGAGGTGGGCGCAACCCAGCTGCAGACCCAGCCCTCCCCATGGGTTCGTGTGCGGGTAGTGTGTCTTCATGCACCTACGCACCAGCAATGTTCACACAGAGCCCTTTGCAGTTTTTAATGCACCCAAATATCAACATAAAAATAAAAATAAATAAAAAAAAAGAAGGAAAAAAACATTTTTAAGCCTTCAAAACAAACACTCTTTTCAACCCACTGGCAATTACAGAGAGGTCTTGATCCTTTCTGCGTGTTACTGTCAAACAAGTTTTCAGTAGGATTCAATAAAGTGATCTGACATTTCTTTGGAGATCTTTACGCACAGTAGCTCAAGCCAGCAAAGAACTTTACTTCTGGCAGCTAAGTGAATATTTTATTTTGCCCAAAGCTAGACAGGTGTGATCAAGAACAGGGGGAAAATACATATTAGCAAAAGGCCTTTCAGTGGCAATACAGGTGTTTGCTGGAGTGCAGTCGGTTTGGGTTGTGTGGGTTTTTTTAAAGAAGAAAATCTTTGCAGGCCAACATTAAAGGCACAGTACATTTATTTCTCATAGACTGAAAGTTAGGAAAGCACTTAGAAAAAGAGGTTAGTCGATGATGAAGTCACTAATTCTGAATTTCTAACCAACAGCTGTCAGCATTTGCTGACAAAAGGGTCAAAAGGGTATTTTGAACTAGATCTGCAGGGGGGATTAAGCTCCTGATTCCCATAAGCTCGAAGAGACTCTGGCACATTAGATATGTCCTGGATCTGAGCCCTTCTCTTCAAGCATTGGGGAGTCACTAAAGAGTTAATGGAGTTTATAATTCACAGAACAAGTCAATACACTCATTCAAACAGTTACAGAAAGGTCACAGGCTGAGATGCCTGAAACCTGCTTAAGCAACAATTTTCTGCTCCTGGGGTAAGCCAAAACACAGGACACATTTCCTGGAAGAGGTCAGAGATGTTGCTAAAGAACCAGGACTGGGGGAAGGAGCTGCACGAGTTGTTGGGGATCTGGGAAGCCAACTCCCAACTCAGTAGCTCAGGAAGTTTGTTAAAGCAGAGGCGAAGAGGTGGTTCCAGCAAAATTTATAATCAAGAGGATGTAGGAAAAGGGTCTTTAATTCAGCAGTAAGGACAAAGTGTGACACAGGAGCTGCGGCCAGGCTTGAAGAGGTCTAGCAGGAGCAAGCCCCCCCCCAAATCCCACTTGGCAGCCTCCATTCTTGGAGGTGCCAAACATGCTTTGGGACCATGTCTGCAGCCCAGCTTTCAGGGATGCCAAAGAGCAAAGGTGGAGGACAGTTGGTCTGGAGGAAGGGAGCAGTTGGCCAACAGGCCAGGTACATATCATTGAGGAGGATGGAGAAGGCAAGGCTAGTGTGTCTGACCACCTCCATCTGGGATGGCCTACTAAGGTCACGCAAGATGTTGATGACAAATACATGGTGACAGACCTGTAACTCTGATCACAAGCACACACAAACTTTAAGTACAGTCCACAGTGATACCACACTGAGAGTTACTATCCAGCTATATTCGTATGTACTATATTAGTACTTATACTAGTACCCCTTAACGTTGCAGAATAGGTCACTCAAGACCTGACCTCACATCATTTAGTGTGAAAATGAAGTCTTCCAGTTCATAACCTCCTTGGTGTATTTTACCCTTCCACCAGTGTAGACAGGTTTTTAATAACTGCAGTGCCGCATTCACTAACATCTCTCTCAAATAGATGGACAAGATCTCAAACTTTATGTTTCAAATGCATCAATAAGAGCAGCTCAAAAAAAAGGCATTTCAGGAACTGGAATCACTGAGACACTGAAGACAGACATAGACGGGACCTTGAGGGAGTCCCTCAATCAGCACAGTCCATGACTTCACCTTGAGCTCAGCCATAAACCAAATCAGTTTAGGGAGCTTTCAATAAAAATCTGTTTTCTTGGAGGGAGGAGCAATTTTCCATTCGTTGGCTCCCTGAAGATGCACATACAGAAATGAGTAACTCCTATGTGACCCCCAGTTCGAATACCTTCTTAACTGAGCGAATGCAAGAATTCAATACATCTCGGGACTAGCGGATGTCACAACTCTCCTAAACATCTAAATACTCAAACGCTGAGTCAGGATCAAAATAACAAATCTAACAGCTGCTTTCTCCAATGTGTTGTAGCAATACCTGGTGGGTAAGGTATCTCTGGATGTCCACCCTTCAACAAGAATTACAAACGACGAAGCAAAGGGTTCAGTTGAGCGCTTTGCCCTGTTGGCTTGGAAAAGCCAGTTGGCTAAATGGCTAAATATCATCTGCACTAGACAAAGTATTTCTAAGTGCAAAGATTTCATTAATTGAAAACACTGCTTCATGTGGACCAAAACTATGCTCCGTATTCTGTATCTTCTACCTATGCTTTATACACAGCGCGATGTTTCACCAAAGGAGATAACATTCTCCTTGCTGTGCAGAAGAAAGGAGTAAACAGGACAACAGAGACTCTATCAGTCTAGTTTTGCATATAGTGCAGGGGCCTCAGCCACCATTCTGGGTACCCTGGCACTGCTCGACCCTCTCCAGCTGCTACTTCAGAAGTCAGAGAAGGCCAGGTTTGGTCAGTGCTCATGCACATGCCTACCTGCCCAGAGAACAGATCCTGTGCCCTGCACCTGACCCAGCCCCATCTATAGCATCAGTCCTGGCAGCAGTGACACAAAGTCAACTGCAGGCTCATGGTATGGCCAAGGGCCATCCCTATATGGGTCCAAACCTTCATGAGATGTTCCATGAAGAACTTCAGGCTGCCTGAATAGTCACTGAAGGGAAATGGTACATTTCACCTCCTCTATTTTAGGCTAAGGCAAGTCTCAATTTGGCTGTATTGATCACACACACACACAGCACCACAGTGAGGCACGACGCATCTCACATGCCATAACCGGATAAGAAATATCTCTAAGAGCCGTCCGAAGAATTGCAAAACGATCAGGTGCTTCTGGAAGATGACTTGGGGCAAAAATCCAGCTTAGGAGCTCCAAATCTCCTTCTGGAGGAAGTTCTGCCCCTGAAGACCTAGGTATCCCAGGCAGATGAGCTGGGAGTTCAGCCACTTCTCTGGGATGCCTTCATTTGGCTAGTGACCACTCTGTGACACTTGCTAAAGAGGGCTGGCTCACAGCATGGCCTCCTGCTTTCTCATGAGGAGACGGAGACTTTGGAGCTGATAAGGACAGATGGGATAGTACAGGATACAAAGAAAGAGACCCAAGGCCATTATTTGAACACAATTAGTGCTGGAGGAATCTGGCATGGGTCCTGTCAACCCTTGGGGCTATAGAGAAGATTAGGGACTGGCAGCCCTAGTGTGAGACGCCATCAGCTCGTGGGAGGTTTCACACACTGCAAGAACTGTGCTTCCACAGATAGACCTGCTTTCATGAAAGATGAATTGTAGATTCAACCACACCAAGGTCTTTCCTCAGCCACTACAAGAGTGTGACCTGCAAATGCATGTCACTGTTCAGAGATGAACCTGAGATGAGCTTAGCACCTTCAGCCAAAGGAAAGAGAAGAGTGAATCATAACAAGTCATCAGCAAACACCACCCATTCTGAGAGAGGGACAACAACCAGGGAAACCCAGAGAGAAAACTCATGTCTCTCTGAACCCATTGTCTCACCTTGCATTGATGTGGCATTCACCATGAAGTCACTTCTCTGGGCAAATTCTGAGCACCTGAGTCACCAGACTTTACTGGTTGTGATATTCCAGGCCCCAGATAAATATTACCTATGTCCCAGTAAAAGTGATGACTGGACAAGACACGGCACATTTTGCAGTAGGGAAACTGAGGCAGGAGGCTATACCTGCCAAGCAGGGGGCTGAGTCACCTCCAGCCTCACTACTGGCCCAGGTTCTTCATCTGCAAACCCACCCTCCACATTTCCAAAGTGGATCTACAGTCCCAAGAATGAGTTTGTTTGCAGTCGTGGTGCCTTATGCCCATGGTTGAGAAGGTGCCCAGTGCCTCCCAGCATTACTAAAACCATCTGGTTTTATTCTGGGGAGGGCAGTAAGATAAAACCACCTTTCTTGTTGTTTATGCAACACAGCTCCTTAGTGAAGAGAGGGCTCCTTGCTTGGAAAGCTGCAGGATCTAAGGAGCCTCTCAAAAGCCTTTTAATTATATTTGAAATGGGACAGGTCTCACTCTTTGGGGAACACCATGAGACCTGAGAGCAGAAAAAAGTTGAGAGAGCTGGTCCCCACCGACTCCCAGCTCCAAGCCAAACAGGTTTGGCCAGCTCTAATTAAGGTAATTAATATCCTCAAGCCTGTTATTAAGCAAGAAGCAGTAAAAGGGAGTCTCCCCTTTACCTCGGGGTCCTGCTGAATGCCTCAGCCCAACAAGCAGCCCATTGTCAGACACGGGGCCGGATCCTGCTGCCCAGGGATGGTAGGAAGTCACCGGATGAGCCCCCCATCCCCTTCTCCGTGCTGGGAAGCCAATTTCAGGCCATCTCCCAGCACCTCTGCTGGACGCAACGATGATTGGTGAGATATTTAGGTGGTGGGAGGTATGGTTACAAGGTGCTTGAAAGGTGGTCCAGCTTATTCCCTGCTCCCAGGGTATGTCAGGTGGGACCATCCTTAAAGCAGGGTCAGGCCTGCACATTATCCCCAGCGACTTGGAGTCTGAATTTGGATTTGAATTTGGACCTTTGGCCAGCAGACGGATGAACACGAAGGAGCACTGGGAAGGGAGCTCATTTCAAAGACCCTAGTCAAAATAAAATAATTAATAGGACACAAATTGAAATGCAAGACATTCCATTTAAATGTAAGAAAGAGCTTTTTCACTGTGAGAGTGGTCAGTGAACCAGGTTCCCCAGAGAGGCTGTGGAGCCTCTGTCCTTGGAGAGACAAAACCCAACGGGACACAGTCCTGGGCAACCTGTTGTAGGTGGCCCTGCTTGAGCAGAGCTTCAGATCAGATGATCTCCAAAGGTCCCTGCCAACCTCAATTCTTCCATGATTCTATGAAGTTATATGTATATATTCAACAACCACATGCAGCAAATCAAATGAATGTATAACATATAACATATGGTGGAACACAATGTATTCTAGTTCTTCCTTGGCCAGTCAGACACCATCCATCCAGCTCTGCCGACACACAAGCAAAACACAAAGAGATGTCCAAACCAAGGTGCAGCGCCGGTCCTTGGCACACAGCACATGCAGGAGAGATGCCCTGATGTCAGCCTCCCCTTTAGCTTGTGCAAAGAAAGGACCTGACAATTTTTTTAACCTCATACCTGTCCGTTCAAGCCCTTTTTTTCCCCGCTGCCCCCAGGTAGGAAAATTCCTCCCAGAGGAAAGCACTGTTGCAATCTATTTTGGTTCTCAGTCAAGTGCAAGAGTTTGGTATTTTTCCACTGGAAATTCTTCTCTGGTGCCTTCTTTCAAACATGCCTAGGAGGAAAATTTGCTTTTCCACTGCTGGCCTGCAAGAGCCCAAGGTGTCAGGCTGCCCGCAGGAATGTGGGGTTTGATACTGGTGAGTGAGTGATCTTGCAGGAGGTGAGCAGCCCCTGGAGCAGCACACCCAGTGAATGGCTGCTCCATCCCAGCTGCCCTTAAACAGGGAAAGAAAAAGCGTTACGGCTCAGAAGAGCAAACAGTGATGTGGTGCTGGACTGGTTCCCAGCACTGAATGAAATAGTGGTAAGTCCCTGTGATATCTGCACAAAGCAGGTGGTTACAGCTGGCTCTGTTCAGCGCACCAAGAAACCACTTTCAGTCCAGAAATGGCACAACTGAAGGTCATTAGCTATAGCAGCTGCTATTGTGAGTTTGAGAAATCCCATCTCCACCATTTGCAGGGCCTGAGTACCATCTAGATGAAGATTTGTATCTCCATGAGATTTGTTAAGCCTCACTAACCTCAAGGGCTTCCTTGAGCCACCAGCGATAGTCACTGAAATGAAAGGCTTCAAGGACAGAGCAGCAACATCTCAGGACCAGGGCAGGACATGGCAATGGCTGTGTGCTTGGTGGGTTATCAGCGAAGATGCAGGATTTAGCTTCTGCACTTTAACTGGTTTCTCCTGGTCATGTGCAAATAGGGGTTTTCCTGCGTGGAGGAACACAATTCTGTTTAGCTCTCGCAGGAGGACAAAATCCTCATGCTAACACCATTGCTAACTGGGGTGGAAGTTCTTGCCCCAAAATGCATGAGCTCACACCAGCAAAATCAGTAGTTGTCCCTCGTGAGGGACAAACCACTGCAGTGTCAGCTTTCAACTGCGGCAAAAAGGCAGATGTGGGCCTGGAAAATTTCATCCCGAGTACTGAAAGTTTGGCAAAGCTCGAAGAAACTGGAAATACCACCTTCTAACGGGAAGTGTCAGACCAACCTCCGCTGGAGTTGGACAGAAACCAGGACACAGTGCAAGCTGCAGCCTGCTGCTCTTTCGACCATCATCTGCAGTTGGGACCCCCCCTCGCGAAACAGACACCGGCCTTTGATATCCGTGCTGGGGCTCACATCGGCAGGAAGATGCTCCTCGTGCCTGGAGAGGTTGGAGGTACTAGGTGGGACCTCAGGGCCATGTCTGTGTCCTGCGGCACTCGAGGAAGCGTGCTACCATGGTGGGGGAAGAGACCTGCCCAGATCCAGCTGCACCGGCCCCAGGGCAGGCGTTGAGTGAGAGACTCTGGCTGGCCCCAGTTCCCTGGACAGGTCATCTCCTTTGGTGGTCGGCAGGGCTCTGTGCTGCAGCCCTAATTGCTGCCTGTTGATGTATTTCATGTTGCCAACACACTGCCCTGTGATTGCAGCTATTTGCAAGACACAGCCCTTCTTCAGGCAGCCCTGCCTGCTCACACCACAGCCAGACTGGCCCCCTGCCCTCTTCCATCTCCTTCCTCCCATCCACCAGTGCCCCCGTTTGGTCCCAGACCTCCCTGACACCAGGGTTATGTCCTTCTCTGACATTGCCTACGTGACACGAATGCCACCCAAAGCCCTCTTGCAGTGCAGCGTGTTCACATAACATTGCTCTTGGCTGGTTCCCAAGCTTGGCTGCTTTTTTTTACTGCCATTTTTTACATCACCACCCCCCTTGCCCATGGTTTTCTGGACAACGGTGCCAGCTCATGGAGCACTGGAACGGGTTGCCCAGGGAGGCTGTGGAGTCTTCTTCTCTGGAGATATTCAAGACCCACCTGGACAAGGTCCTGTGCAGCCTGCTGTAGGTGACCCTGCTTCAGTAGGGGGGTTGGACTAGATGACCCACAGAGGTCCCTTCCAACCCCTACCATTCTGTGATTCTGTGAAGCAGTGTTCACTTTTGTCCTTTTTCCAGAGACTATCAAAACATGGTTCATCTACCCAGCAGGTCACACAGTGCAGGTTTCCCCTTGTTAGTTGCCTGGTGCTTCTAGCCATTGTCACTAGGGTGATATGCCTGTACCCAACAAGACTGAGGTGCTCTCCCTTACTAGAAATGTACTTCTCACAGAACGTGGCCCTTTATTTTCTACAACCTCATTCATAACCAACATTAAATCCAATGGTACAATCAGTTAAGGGCCTCTAAAATTGACAAATGAAAAATCCAAACTTCTTCATTTGAAAAGTTAAAGTGCAAAAAACCCCTCTGTATTAATTACATTACACCCTCTTTGTGTTCCCCTGTGAATTATAACAGGATTTTTAAAAGGCTAAAGAGAATTTATATGACTACAGGTAGGTGCCACGTAAGGCCCTTTCACATGTTGTCTTACACAAACAAAAAGAGAGGGGCAGCTACAGAAATTATGACACCTCATGTCTAAGCTATATTGTTAAAAAATTGAATTTGAAGGAAAAAAAAATTAAGTGTTCCTCAGTCTGAGCATATCGTCTCTACAGTTGCTGAACACTGCTCTTAGAGAATGACCTAATAAATCTTTACATATTAATAAGGGAAAACTGAATCCTGATGGTGTGCCTGGGCTGTTGAATATATATTCAGATGTCAGCTTTCTCTATGCTCAAGGATTTTCTGATTTTGGTTCCATCCTGCTGAATATAACATTCAGTGTTCTGAATCTAGAGCAGACCTTTGATCTAGCTACGCGAAATTTGTATCCACATAGAACAAGACTTTGAAGTATCAATCTGCTTGGAAGAATGGACACATTAGAGCTACTACAGTACTTAGCAGAAGTTTGCATCCTTTAACAGACTCCAAATCAACCATATATTCAGGCATGGCCAGGCTTAGTATTAGCAGGAGCTCTGTGCCTTTCTGCACTTCTCTCTTCTTGTACAAGAGGAATGACTTTCAGAATATCCATCTTATTTCAGTCAGGAACAGAAGCAGAGGTTTTTCAGGGCAGACAAATGAGTCAGCCACTCGTTCCAAATAAATGGAAATGGTGTTCCAAGGTTCCTAGACAGCTTTAAAAACTACATTCAGCTGCTTAATACAGTGTTCTACACCTCATTTTTAAGAGGACAAAATCACATGCTTTCTATTCCAGAGAAGCTGTTTTACCCACAGCAGTCCAAACCCGTCTCATTTTGTTTCTGTCCTTGACATACATGCTACTCATCTTGCTTGTGCCATTCCCAAGAACAGAGGTAGCACTCTTCAGAGTAAAAAGCAGCAGCTGATGTTCCCAGACTGCCACGGGTATCCTAAATAATACTGAACTACGTTTCTTAATGTCTGTGATTGCATTTGCCCATTTGTGTAACGAGAATGTTAATATTTTGCTTTCTGAGGAGGAATGTTGTAAACCTTAATTAATGTATCAGTGACAAAAAAGGTATGAGTTACAACTTTAACTGTACAGTAAAATAGACTATCTATGTGGATAAATAATTATGAGATACATAAAACTATAAAAATAATTTCTTTACTGCAAACCTTGCCTTAACAAGAAACATGACTCCTTCCTCCCTTAAGAAAGCTGAATACACTGACTCATTTCTTTGTTTAAGTGTCATGGTAAATTTGTTCTTTTATAACTTGTAGTAGTTTAGCTTTGAACTTTTGATTTTTGGAAAATGCACAGTGGAAGAATGTTTTCATGGGAGAGGAGTGCACATTCCAGAGCTGTCGACTGTTACTCGTTTGGGGGGGGAGGGATGGAGGGGAGACAGCAGGGAGAACTACTTAGGTTTTAGGCTTTGATTGATGCAATTTGTTTTTGTCTGGTATTTTGTGATAAACCAAAGAATATACACTGTACAGTGAAATATTTCGATTTTTCTCTCATTTTTCCAGCTTTTGCTTGTTCAAAACTCTGAACAAGCTTTAAACAAGCTTTGTACAAATAGAATTAGTGACCCTTTATATATTACAAAGTAGTCCAAGGAGAAAATAACTCACAGTTTACTGTGAATTCTAGAGCTACACACAAGCATAATGTGGGAATGAAGACAATATTACTCATAAAAATTAACCAAAACAAAGTGCAAGCCCTTCATGGTGTCTTTGTAACCTGAGCAACAGATTTAAACACAATGTTCCTGTCCTGTTTCATGTTTATTTAATGTATTAAAATTTGATTACGTCAAAAAAATATTAAAATAGGAAAATAAAATAAACTTCATGTAGCTTATTGATTCAAGTAAAGTAAAAAAATATTTCTCTTCTGGCCTGCATATTTTGAAGAGTATTAACATACATACTTTCTTCCCTTTTCTTTCTAGAAAGACAAGAAAACGCAGATTGTCAGAATCCTTCAAATTTGATACTCAGCACTGTTATGACCTCTTCATTACTGGATGTTGAGCCTGTATATCAGAACCAGCACATTGAATTACTCTCCTATTAAGCTGAGGTAATTTTCTTTCTAACAATTTAATTGTTTAAAGCATTATAACAGATACTGTCCCATCCCCCTGTTCCTGCCAATAAAAACATTTCTGGGCAGAACATTATACTGTGCAATATAGCATCAGTTGACATGAAAGACATGAGAACTGGGGCTTTTGCTAACAGGCAGGGAGATTCAGGCCCCATTTACTAACATAAATTTAGCAAGAACACATTTTTTAAGATGACCACACCGAATTGAGTTTGGAAAGCAATTGCAAGCGTCAACTCCTTTCCCCTCATAGATGGACTAGTGACATGATAGAAGCAACATCCTGGATTCACGGGCTGTTAAAAGACTACTGTACAACACTTAGATATGTCAGACTGTATTCTTTGCTGCATTGGCACTAAGAGCTAAAGTCATTGAGGATAGAGAGCATAATTAATGAAAAAGTCCAATGCTGAAACAATGCAATTAACAGGTCTTTCAAAGTTTCATTTCCTGTGGAAAATTATTGCCATTGAAAAGGATCTATCGTGTCAAAAATCCTAACAGACAAAGGCTAGAAACTGCATGAAAATACCAGCTGCAAGGCACAGATGAGGGGAGAACTTCTCGGTTGACAAAGCCAGAAGATGTCAGGGTATTGTTCTGAGTGAGGGAGGCTTTGCCGAGGACGTGAACTGTGTTTCAGACACACATTGAGATAAGTTTCTACTTAGTGGGATGGGCATCCATGCAGTAGGATATTTCATAATGTTACTCACTCAGCATGAAAAACTGCATTTATGAAAGCCTACCAATCACTGGTTAATAGTGTCATGTTTTCCCCTCAGGAAGAGAACTGCACACAGTGCAGGCCCGGTGTAGTCACAGTATGTTATAGGAACGTGCAACTTAGGATGCAGACAGGAAGGCAGTCAGTTGCAGAACTGTGTTCAAAAAAAAGCAGGTGGCTCTGAGGCTGGCCACTGGCCCAGAAGGATGCAGAGATGCAATTGAATTCAGAACTAAGGTATATAAAAAACATTTTCAGAAAGTTTTCTACCCTCACGTAGCTTTAATGTATCTCCTCCTTTCCTGGTACATCAGTAATAAAGATACTGTCAGTGTTCTGTCCATTGCCCTAATAGAACTGCACACCTTTCACGATATATTAACATGAATCTCAAAGAAGCTGCCGTTTTACTTTGTAGCTTCCTTTTCTCTCCAATTAAAAAAAAAAGCAGCTAGAAATACACACCAATACTGTTAAATCAGAAAAACACGGCTAGTGTAAAGAATTAATTGCTTTAGACAAGATTTATAAGTTATCATATGATCACCATTGCAGACAAGAGGAAGAGGAAAAAAAAAAAGATACGTGCAAGGGAAGGTCAGCTAGAGGATAGATATATTCTTATTAGTACATCTAACAAAGATGCCTCATACTCCATATTTTCTTTCAAAGTAATGGAATTCTATTACAAGACAGTAGCCAACGTGGCACATAATGTGTTGAGGTCATTTAAAGCCTGCCTGTTAAACAAACATTACTCCAATTTTTGAATTCTTTTTTTCAAGGATTCATGATATTTCCTGTGTAGTTTCAGGAATTTTTGTCCTGTCTCCTAAACTATAATTTTGAACCACTGAGAAACTGTTTGCCTAAAACCAGAACTCTGTTTTCAATACCTTTCTGTTATTAATATTCCTTAAGTTACATTTCAGCTTCCAATCAAGGTCTGCTGCAACAGTTTCTTTTTTGATACAAGTCCACTGTACTGTACCTTGGATCTCAGCTAGAATGCACAGTATGTCACGTGAACAGTAAAAAACAATATAGCTCAACTTCCCAAAGTCGGTTGAATCAGGAGGTTTAAGGATAATCAAAACCATAATTTTACTAGCACGCAGAGCCAATAAGTCATTGAAGCTATATATTCATACTCACATTGCGCTTCATTATGAAAAGAATCTCGCACCCAGGAACACAAAAATTCTTGCTGTGGAATACTGAATAATTGTGGAACAAATGAATGGCAGAATACACTGATCTTTGCATGAAAAGTGCATCGTAAAAGGGATCCTAGTAAAACAAGCTGAACCTTTAGACTTTTATAAACATCTTATGACTTTCTTAGCAGATGTTAGAGAACTTTGTACAGAGCAGTATTATTTACACGTATTTATTTTTTATATTCCATAAGTGAAACTTACGTATGATTTCATACACAAATACATGCGAGCATGCAAGTGCATGTATGTTTTTAGCAAAGTCTGTTGCTAAGTATTTTGGACCAACTTAGAGTCTTCGGTAATGCCAATAGATAAGTCCCAGTCAATTTGATGTTTTGTGTCAGCAAGTTATTCTACATGTGAGAATCCATCTGTGTAAGTGCAGTAGTATATTTTTTTACAGGTGTTGTTTTGTGGATGTGTCTTTACAGAACTTTTATATAAATCTTTGTATGTTTCCTCTCTTCAGACTATTTGTTTTTCCCTTTTTTTAATATATATTGT
>Ga0181612_163315_pt1 | contig 17817 bp, 9 predicted proteins | sample HoacroProtozoa21_FD_119630 | JGI IMG/M metagenome (GOLD analysis project Ga0181612, IMG submission 119630) | Hoatzin crop microbial communities from Cojedes, Venezuel. Combined Assembly of Gp0051906, Gp0051904, Gp0051908 | reverse complement strand
CTCGAGGTGCAGCCTCACCAGTGCCGAGTACAGGGGCACGATCACCTCCCTACTCCTGCTGGTCACACTGTTCCTGATACAAGCCAGGATGCTTCTTGGCCACCTGGGCACACTACTGGCTCATGTTCAGCCAGCCATCAACCAACATCCCCAGGTCCTTTTCTGCCAGGCAGCTTTCCAGCCACTCCTCCCCAAGCGTTGCATGGGGTTGTTGTGACCCAGGCGCAGGATCTGGCACTTGGCCTTGTTGAACCTCATACAGCTAGCCTCAGTCATCAATCCAGTCTGTCCAGATCCCTCTGTAAAGGCAGGAAGTCAAGTCCATTTATACTTTAGGAAAAAATATGTGCCAAAGCATACAATGCTATAGAATTTTTGGTTTTTTATCTCTAAGGTGGTATTTTAGAGCCTCAGAAGACAGCTGTAGTGGGAAGATCTTTTTCACTGAGCTGGAAAAGTCATCCTGAAGTTGTGGAGCCAATGAGATTCAGAAGTGCTACGACCTCTGGAGCCCCAGGAGTTGAGAAAGCAAGAAATATTGTTCGTCAAAGAGCAACAGGTTAGACCATGACTAAATGGTTATGTTCCCAAACACTCAGTTATGCTTCAGTTTTAAATCTGCCTTTGTATTGTGGCTGCTTTCAAAAGTTGTGCAACTTAATAATTAAATGCCTAAGCTATATGTTGCGTACCTGTGTCTGGATGTCTTGACCACTACCAATATGAAGAAAGAATCAAAGTATTTCAGAAAATTCTAGTTATATGCTTTTAAATACATCACATTTAGTTGCGAGTTAATCATGTGCAAGTTAGGAGGTTTTTTTAAGTAGTAAAGTACATTCCTCTGCTTATCAGTTCATAAGAAAGCATTTATTAACATCAGTGAGATAACGTATATTGCTTCTGAACTTCCTTACAGTTAGCTATTTAATGTGAGCACAAGGTAAACCAGATATTTAATAAACAATTTCATCCTTTCTTATTTATTTGCTTTCTTTTTATTGCCTGATGAGGTATGTATAGCATTTCCTTTTCCTTTTTTCTCTCATGTTGACTTCTAGGAAGAGGAAAACAGGAGAAGGGAGAACAGGGGTGAGGAATGATGGGGGAATGTCGGAGACCCCAGACATTGAACAGATACCTGACTTTTTAAGCATTTCGGCAGCCCGATCTCTGATTTCATGGTAGCATGTTTCTGTGTTCCAATTCAGTGGGTTATGGATTAAAATTCTCCGTAGAATATTTCCTACTTCTGAATAGGAGATGCTTTCTTCCACATTCATAACAGATTAGTTGTGATTCTTACTGGGAGAATTTGAAGGTGATTTAGTATGTTTTTGTGGCTACAGGCTTCATAACTAAGCCATAGTCTTCAGCTTAGATCACAAAACATTTTGGCAATGGAGTAAATTAGTCCTTTGTGTGTGTTTTATTTTTAAATTCAGGAAGTTCCTATTTGTGCTTCAGCTGAGATTTCTTTCTTCTGCCACAGCATTTGTCCTCTAGACTTCTCACCAGAGCAGCAGGGAGAACCTGGAAGTATAGATCAGTAAGGATTTTTCTTGGTTGTGTGCGTTCAGATTAAAAGAACTTCCTACCTTTAGTAAGAAAAGCCTGTTTGGTGGGGAGCCAGTAGGTTGTCAAGTAGGAGGATGAACTTGATGTGTAAAAAGCTCTTAGTTTAATTTTGTGTCTTGTGGTCATGTAAAGAGAGAATTATTCAGGCTTTCGTGGGATTTGTGATGATCAATGGCTCCCAAATCAGCAGGTGCAAAAAAGGTTTATATTTGCACATGCAGTTATAACAAATAATCAAGTGTATAAAATGCATATCCTTTTTCTAAGGTAAGACTATGTAGAAACACACAAAACTCAGCTACTAAGCCTCCAGAGGGATCGTCTTTCAGAATGAAATGTAGCAGTCCCTGAGGTGAATACAGAAACCAGGGCTGTTCATGGGAGGACTTACTTGAGCAAAGCACATGTTTTGGGGAAAGTGTCTGCCACTGGGGGCTTTTTAAAAGTCCCTAATATTCTCCCTTCACCATTTTAAAAAAAACAAAAAAATGCCTAAGTCAACATACAAATATCAGAGCACTTCTTGCTTCTAGGTGAGACTGTTTTTTGATCTGCTGCTTGCAATCTGGAGTTACAAGAGTTAGAGCAGAGTATTTCTGCAGCAGCAGAAAATAGTTTGCCTGCTACTCTGTTGGAGTATTTTTGCTTCCTCACCTCTGTCTTCTGAGTGTCAGCATTGACATTGCTGTGTACAAGAAGAGAAACTGCACAGTGAATAAGATTTTTTTTTCCCAATAAATTTGTTAGAGACTTTTGTAATTAAGCAGAACTTTTAGTAATACAATTGATGATAAATTGTTGGTTTTCTCTAAATGAGACTTTAAACTTATGGCAATTGGATATTAATCTATAAAAACTCAAATTTTTAATGATTAGTTAGACAGCCTCTGGAGCATCAGCCACCTCAGAAAGTGTTTTTCTGGTGGCCTTTTTCTAAGAAACAGTGAACCCATGTAAGTGTTACTATTCTGAAGAAAAATTTAGTAAGATATGCATTCAGACTGCACTTATCTTCTACTTTCCCTTGTAGTGACTTAGAACTCCAAAAACTTTCTTATAACTTGTGTCCCTTTTCATCATGCTATTTAGAAACGTGGAAAGCAGGGCTCAGTACCCCAACACCAGAGTCCGGAGGGTAATTCAGGGTGTAAGGAACTTCAAGTCTAACATCCTGCTCAAAGCAGGGTCAGCTGTCCGTCAGACCAGGGTACTCAGGGCTTTATCCAGTCTGGGGCTGGGATGCCTAATTTAACAGCAAAACCAGAGGCAGCTGTATCTTTAGATTGAGTTTTGAGAAGCACGCTATCCCACTTCTCGGATGAAAATGGATTGTTTTCAGCAGAGATGAATGAGTGTAAGAGGTAGCTGTTTTTGGAGAGGAGCATTGCTGGTGGAGGAGAATTTAAATATGTTTTCCATTCTTTATTTTTGAGCTGTATGTACTGCTACAGATACTTTAATTAGAAGAACAAAAGGTAAGTCAAATTAGCTCAGAGACAGGAATCATACACTGACAAAATTAAATATTCCGCATTGTGGAAACTACTGTGATTCAGAAATCACTGATTATTGCACTTTCAATGTGTGAGATAACAGTTGCACATTGTTAACTTACAACTTATGGGAAATACTTCTGGGCTTAATGTTGTAAAACTGTTTTTTTCCAAAAGCTTTGTGTTTCATTGTATCATGACATTCAAAACCCCAAATATTTCTTTTTTTTTTTCTGACATAAATATTGCTTTATTTTTTCCTGGAAGCTAAGCGAAGCCAGTCTATCAGCAACTGTGTTCATCTTTATGAGGCTTTGCCAGCTACTAAAAGTGTACCTCTTCTGCTTCACACTGTGAGCTCTCTCTTACCTGGTATCTCTTACACTTCTTGCTCTCACAGACTGTCAGGTACTGTAAAGTCATCTTTTATATAAATGTTCTTTATATTTTTAAACTGCTCTCTGTCTACTCCTTTTCTGTCCAGTTGATTGATTATTCTTTAGCAGTGTGGAATGAGATGTTTTGCACTGGTTCTGCTTCCCGTGCCTCAGATCTGTTCAGAACATGGTGTTAAGTAATACTGGTAGCCAGAAGAGACAAGCAACTTTAATGAGAGGCTATAGTGTCCTTTTTCAGAGTTACAGAGGGTGGCAAAAAGTGGCTATTTCTAATGCTTTGTTGTTGTTCTGTCACTGGGTTCATTGTCAAAAGAAGTAATGTTTTCAGGGAAAAGGAGGAGAGCAATATCTTTCAATGAACTACTGTAGCAACTAGTTGAATGTTTGAATGTATGAGCTAGTGCAAGCAAAATATGCAGTCAAAGAAATGCGGCTGCTCGAGCTACTTGATTTAAAAGAAAAATCTAATTCAGTCTGTGGTTCCGTGTTCTAAGTGACCCTGCTTTGGCAGGGGGGTTGGACTAGATGACCCACAGAGGTCCCTTCCAACCCCGAACATTCTGTCTCTGTGTTACACTCAGTTACAAATTGATGCTTACAAATGTGGATTTTTTTCTTCCAAAGAATTCTTCCTGTAATTATTGATTACAAAAGGAAGTTGTTAAGATTTGTCTGTGCCTCTTAGTTCTCAGATAGGGTTTGATTTCTCTCAAAATGTTTGTAGTACTGCAAGCATGCAGTTTTTGTTCATTTTAATATTAAAGATTACCATGAAGTACAATTAGATTTATATTCCCTAGTAATTAAAGTAAGATTGGTTTTCATTTCTTAATAAATAAATGCTTTTATTCATGTTTACACTTTTCATAACTTGATGTATTAAAGGTTTCCAAGCGGTTGTTAAAGTTTTAACATAGTGCACACCAAATATACTAAGGATTAAGAATGCAAAAACTGAAGGCAGCAATACAGATTTGGGCATTTTAGTGGTTGTTTAGCCTGAAATGGGTTTATTTTTGCTCAAAAGTGTGGTAAACTTTTTCCTGCTTTTGATACAGTCTTGTCCTGTGGAACTTGCTGTTGCGATAAATAAAACTCAAACAAACCCTCAGTATATGACTTCTGAACTGAATTCTGTACTGGTACCCAGACAGAAGTGTGAAAACCAGATGTGAGTGTCTGAGAACACAAAGCTACTTTGTTGTAGGGCTTTCATCCTATCACCTAGCCAAGATGTGTTGGTTGAAGCAGTGAGATTTCTCTCTCTTGTTAGCAGACTTTCTTTTATTTCTGTTTCCAGCTAGTAAGTCTCTGAAAATATGACTTTGTCATCTCCCACATTACACTTCCTGGGGGGGATTTCTGACTCTTGAGCCCTAACCAGAGTTGTTAGCTGCTGTAACAAGAAAAGTAAAGTTTTGTATGTGGTGCATTATGGCTTTCTACGGATTCCTGCTCTGTGAAATATCTTCAGTATTTTTTCGTGTCAAGTTATCTTCAGTTGTAACACTGAAATTGTTCTAGCTAGTGAATATGGGTATTGACCTGAAGCATGAACTTTTCTTTTTTTATTACTCATTTATTATTTTATTGCTTTCTGTAAGACATTTAAAATCAACAGTGATACTTTGAGGTCAGTAAATACCAGAACAGTTTTTGTATATGTGTATTTGCGAGATAATTTTCTGAAATACACACAATGTTTACTAAGTATTTAAGTATTATTTAAACTCACTTGGTAGTGTGGATTGAATGAACTGAGCATATTGTCCTCCTCCTGCAGGCTGCTGCTGCAATCTCTGTATATTGGTCTGTAATCTCATATCGCAAGGGGCTGCATTTCTTGCTCATTTCTGAAGAAGTGTAGCCTCAGTGTCAGTGCCTGTGGAGCTGACAGGAAGCAGAGCAAAGGAAAGGAGACAGGAGGAGGAGAGCAGAAAGGTGCTGGGAAGGTCACTTTTATTTAATGTGCACATTATGTAACAATATGCTGCAAGAAATCGAGAAGACCTAATAATTCAGGCCACGTTCTTTAATGAAAGAAAAAAATAAATGAAAGGGTTCTCATAAGAATTGCTAGAGCAGCATTTTTATTATTTTTTTTAAAACGGGAAAATAGCATTGGCTGTGCAGGTTGAACACCTTGAACAGTCTGCTGGTGGTTCTGTTAGGTCAGCTGCTTTGGGGTGCGTGCACCGCTTCTTTGACCACTTTCTGGGCAGAGCGTTAGCAAGTAGCTTAAGTATGGTAGGTGGCATTAACCAGTGTCCTGGCCATAACTAAAAGCACCACTACTGAATGGGAAAATACTTGATCTCGAGTGTTACTGTCTTCCTGCCCTCCCCCCCATAATGCTAAGAGAAATGCATTTCCAAAAGCATTGTGTTGCTAGCTAATCTCAAGAGTTCCTGTTGTTCCTTCCATAGTATGTCAGTTTACTTTCGCACTTGGATTTTCATGCATCTCTCTCCTCTTATTTCGCATTTTCAGTTACAGCAAAAAAGCTGTGTGATGCAGTTTGTCCTGACAAACTAAGCCCGAATCATATGTAGCTCGGATCTTTTATTACTCTGAATTGTTGCCTTTTTTATTGTCTCCTTCCCCTCTTTATGGAGGAAAAGTCAGTAAGCACAGTCATCTTTTCTGCACTCTGCATTTGTAGTAGTTTTGCTGCCTCTCCTCTATTCTTTCTGTTGCCAGAACAAACAGGGTCTATTTTGGGTCTCTAGCACTGAAAAACATAACTTTGTTCACATGAGATCCTCCCACCCTTCCCTGTGCACTCTGAACCCCCAGAGTAATTTCTGTCCTTTTTCTAGACTTTTTACCAATTACACTGCTCATACATCTCTCTCTAAACTTTACAGTTTTTCTAAGTATATTGTATAAAACTTAAATTGTGACTTCTGTGACTAGGAGTTATGTTCTAGCTTTGTAGCTTGTGAGTTTTAAATACTTGAATGGGTCACTTTTTCATATAGCTGTCTTAGATAAGAAGTTCACATGTGTATAATTCTGAGGTTGTGCAAATGTTTTGTGTTTTAATTAAATCAACAGAAGTTGAAGAATCTCAACAGCTGGAAAATTCAACAGGGACAGAAGCTGTGGGCCTCTTTGCAGACCAAGAGCAGCAGCTAACTCGAAGTAGCAGCACTTCAGATATTGCAGAACAGTTTCCATCTGATTTTTTTCAAGGTAATTTTGATAAAACAGAGATACTGTACTTCTGAAGAAGAAGTGTTGAGACTTGCTCAGCCTCATAAATGCTACTTTGGTTTCCAGCTCTGTTCTAAAATTCTTTTTGTCTTGTTTTCTTCGTAAATATATTGTTGGTATCTTGTTGAAAGAACTGTTTTTAAGAAGTTACAGACTACAAATCCATGACACGACCCTTTGTAAAGCAGGGTGGTTAAAAATTAAACCTTTGAATGTACGCATTTTGTGTGTAACTCTTACACTTTTTTTTTAATCTGGCTTGCATTTAAATTTTGTGTATTAAAGCTAACAGTTCTACTTCTGTTCCTGTCGAGTAAGTATGTTATGCTTATGAAGGATTTTTGAAAACATCGTGTATTTCATTTTAATATTGTATTACTTCACTTAGCTATAAATATAAGAAGTATACAAGTAAACGTAACTGAAATTTTCATATAAATTGCTATGTGCTTTGGTCCCACAGATGTCTATATTTCTTATGTATTTTCTGAAATCTCTAGGTAAAAAGGCTGGAAGTTCTCATAATTTAACTTCTTCAGATTCCAAATCAGTTCAGGAAAATATGGGATGTACAAAGAAGGAACATGAAACTGAGCAAGTAAGGCAAAGTAAAAAGTAATTATTGCTAAGATTCTAACTCCTTTATTTGTAATCAGATGCCTTCTAGTATTTAGAAACTAGCAACTGGAAGTGTGAAAAATCACTAATCACGTTTCTAGTATGGAATCTGGAATTGAGCTGTAGCTGTTCATTGTGCTGTTTGATATGATCATTTTGTGACTCCTGATCTTGTCAGTTGCTCATGTGCTTTTGTGTAATTGGCTAAATTCTAGTCTTATGCAAGACTTTTGTGCTTTTTAATGTTAAACATAAACAAGAAGTTAAGAACTTTAAAAATATGAATAATTCATTGCTATTATAGAGCTACAGTATGCTGGAATAAATGTTTGATGATTTAAAGTGCTGCGGAAAATGCTTTCCTTCAGCACGAGTTGTATCACCAGCTATGTATTGTAGATGTTTGTGTAAGTTAACATTAGGACAGGCAAGTTTTGTAAATTTTTAATGCAACTTTTGAATAAATGGTGGAGGAGATAAATGGCTGAGCCTGATAATCTTTGTGGAAGTGTAATCCAACACAGCATGGAAGACTTCAAGCTGCATTTCATCTTTGGACCTTGGCTCTCCTGTATGTCTAGACTTAAAGTACCATTAACACTTAGCTCTAGAAAGGAGAGAGGAGACATTTTCTGCAGAGTGCTTTCATTAATCGTTTCAGGAATAACAGCCTAGTCTGCTTTGCATGGTGGAGGGGAGAGAAGAGGGAGAGAAGTAAGCTCAACAGTTGCAGGAATTAAAAATTAACCTGGGCCCCCATTCTGTTTTACTGGCACGTGTTATGAAATATTCACAAGCATGTGCTGCCGGGCTGTTACCAATATTACGCTTTCACCCTTTTTGCAAGTGGAAGTTGGGGTTTGACCATGTATTCACTGTGTAACTTGCTAATGTACCATGTGAACAGATTTGACTTCATATCGCAGCTCACTGAAATATTGTCTTCACTGATCACTAAGAGCCAGATTAGCCAGGGAAGAAAGACCACTTTGCAGCATATCAGGCACCACAAGCAAACATATATTTCTTGGGAATGATTGTCAGTTCTCTCCAGTTTAAAATAAAAACAAAATAAAACCAAACCAAAATAAAAAAGCCACAACCACAAAAAAAACCCCACACAAAAACTACAATGTTAGATAATATAATAGGAATTTCTGTAAGCCAGTTGTCTCTCTGGTGGCAGTAATTTGCTTTCTCAGATATGTGCAGAAAGAACAAGTGAATTAACGTCTGGCCAATGGATCAGAAATTTCTTCAAGAAATTTATTTTAAAACAGTAATACTAATAATTGCAAATATCAGAGTCCAATTTCAGACATGTTAACTGAATTGAGGAATTTTAGAGATTCCTTTAGCAGCGAGATCTAGTATGCTTTTAGGGGTAAGGTGTTGGGGCTTTTTGTTGCATATTTGCAGTGGAAAACATGATACTCTTTTTTTGGCAGAAGTTAAATTTTGCTATTATAGATGACATGAAGTTGCAATAGATGTGAATTTGAAGGTGGTCTGCCAGTTATAAACAATTATGCTTAGGGACAGAGCAGTGTGATCTAGAAGCAGAAAATTGGCTGAAGGGTTTTCGGCCTGTGGGCTATAAATCCATTCAGCAAAGAAGGTGGTAAACAAAAGAGCAGGTGTCTTTGCACAGGTTGTTTTACAACAGAGTAATACTCCGATGTAAAAGATGGCTACTAATTTCTTCCTGAAAGATTTTTTGATACTTTTAGGTATGGAATGATCTTAGATTTGTGGAAGAACATAAGTGAAAAGTCCTGCTTGTTGGTATGAAAACTGAGTTTAAGAAAGGGACGATAACGACTGAAATTGAGAGGAGGATGGTTTCCTTAAGACATTTAAAGATTTTTGAGTAGTCTAAATGTTCATGATGATATCTTGACTGAGTTGTAATTAATTTCTAGCAACTGTATGTGCATCTTGAATTTGCTAAAATACAAGCTAGTTCTCAAAACTGTAATAAGCTGAGATTAATTTTTTTTCTCTGAAGGTACTAGTACGAAGAAGCAGTAGTACAGCTGAATTAGATTTGAAAGCAGACTTGCAGCAATCACATGGAAATTACAGAGAGAGAGAGAAAAGTGAGTTCCAAGAAATACAGTATTTTTCTTAAGTGTAGCAATTGAAATCAGTGTCATGATTCTGTCTTTTTACAGATATTAGATGCTTTTCACATCATCTTTTGCTAATGTAGTCTTTAAAAACAGGGTTTGTGATCTTTATTAATCTCTTCTTGCTTTAGGTGAAAGCGTTAGCAGTGACACATCCATTGGCTATAATAATGAAGTAGAGATCGCACTTATGCCCTGGCAAGCTTCTGAAGAAGACCGTGAAGTTCATACACCAGCAGATGTTTGTGTGGATCCTGATGCACCTCGCTGGCTTCAGCTTAGTCCTTCAGATACTGCAAATTTAACAGGTACTCTAGTCCAGAAGATGTATTTACTTTTTCAGATTTTTGTCCCAAAAGGAGTTTGTACAGCTCGATTTGCTTATAAAAAGTATGTTTCATTTGCCATATATCACCAAGTTTCATTCATAATGTTCATTCAAAAATGAGATTTGAATGTCCAGAGTTTAAGGAATTTGGATAATCAGATTGAAGATGACATAGGTGCCAATAAATTGTGACCCAGAGAGTGGTCACACAGTTGTAAATAATTGGGTTGCTTACTATGTCAAATTACTACTAATCACCTGAGATGTGATAACTGATTGCTTGTGCTCTCTTAACCTGCCCCATTGTTCAAGTAAAATTAATTAATTTAATTTATATTCTAAGCCAGTAGATTTTGTTTTGTAGCAGAATGGTCTAAAGAAATTCTTTACTATGTATTTTAACTGATAGAAAATAACTGTTTAATTCACAAGAATTTCTGTCATCTTAATCCTGTTACCCTCCTTATACTTCAAAGTACACAATGCCTATACTCCAGTAGGGTGTGATAAGTGGCATTCTCAGAAGAGTTAATTAGGAAGTGAAAGTCCTTTACCTTTTCATTTTATTTACAGTATCTTTAACATGTACAACACTCATTATTATTTATTGAAATGTTTTGATTGCAATTTGTAAAGAATCCCATCTAATTCTCATCTAATAATGTGAGTCAGAGATGTGAGTTCAGTCACTTCAGGCAGTAACATATGAAACTATCTTATAGGCTATTTTTGCTAGCAGGTATATATTTTCAAGGATATTTTTTCACATTCACTTTTTTCTTTGAAAGATCTCTAATTTAATGAACTATCACACCTAGTTCACCAGTTCAGACTGCCGTTGTACAAAAGGTAGCATGTAATACAGTACATGATAAGTATTATTATGTACGATAAATTCATTGCTCTCTGTATGTCCATGATACAAGACATTGCTCCTTTGTGTGTACAAAGAGAATGAATCATATGAAATAACCTGAAAGGTAAGGTACACTAAAAAGAAAAATGGGGTAACCAATGTGTAATTGGCCAACAGAGCCAGTGTGCCCTTACTGCATTTCTTGTTCTAACCCAAGTCGCAAAGCTTTGTTTTGCTGTAGAAACCTGTATGGTGTAAGGCAAAGAAATACTGGGACGCCACCACTGACCAGCATAGATGCAATTTCTGTGACAGCGGATCTGTTGAAGATCATTCTAATGTGTTTAATAAATAACATCTGTTTTAACACTTTGGGAATTCATAATGCTACAACAAACAAAACAAAAAAGGCAAAAAGGGAAAAAAAATCCCAAAAGCCTTTTTAATAAATAAATTCAAGCAAACATAAAAATGTATAAAATGGCTTTTATTTTACTAGCCGCCTTTGGGTTCCAGGAGGACACAAGTTTTTTCCCTCTGCCTGTTTAGAGGTTTTCTGCACCTTTTCTTGAAATGTTGGCGGCTGAGCACTGCAGGGTGCCATGCTGGACCATAGGTCTGATTCTGCCCGCAGACAGGCTGCTACGCAGCTTTCCCTCACCTGATAGAAGATAATGTAACGGCTCTTGTCATTAAAATTTGCACTACATATGGAATTTTTCTTTTACTGTTTAAGCATATTGATTCCATTATCCTGACAGTCTTCACAAAGCCCTGCTTTCTTTCTCAGTTTGCATGCTGCTGTCTTGGGAGCTGCTTCTGTATAAAATGATAATGCCTGAGTATATTCTTCATCACTCGCAGTGCATACTGTTTAGTTTCTTTGTTCAGTTCTGTTTCCAGGTCATTTAATGCCGTGTGATCTTAAAAAAGAAAGGACTTTTAGCAACAGGAGTGTTACCTATAAAAGCAGTTATTAATTGAATAAATCTCTTGGGAGTACATGAATGTTCCATTTAACTGCATTTGTCTCCCTGCTAAAAAAACCCAGCCCTTGACTGGGGGCAGTCTGTGTGATCTAAAACTGATCTACAGTTACATCATCTCTGTGTGGAAGCCCTTTAGACTATGTTTTCTGCCATTTTTTTTCTTTGAATCATGTGCTAGACTGAGCAATGAAAAAGAGAGAGATGATTTGGTGGGAGAGAATACTTCTGAGATGCAAGATGGTTCGAAGGAGTAATGTTCCTATTTTATTGACCAAATTCATACTGTACACTGCATTTTTAATTCATGGGAATTGAACTTTTTAAAATTTACAGACAGTAGTGAATTCCTTGCTGATGACTGCAGTATAATTGCTGGTGGAAGCCTTATCGGTTGGCATCCTGATTCTGCTGCTGTATTGTGGAGGAGGATCTTGGGAATTCTTGGAGATGTGAACAATATACAGTCACCTAAAATCCATGCAAAAGTTTTTGGATATCTTTATGAGCTGTGGTATAAACTTGCAAAGGTATTGTATATGATGCTTACATCTAATGTTAACGAATTTTCTTTTGTTGTAAAAATTATTATTAAATTTGATTTAGTATTAGCATCTGGAACACAAGCAAGAGATTTGGAGGATTCTGTCACAAAGGAAGATAATCTTGTTTGATTTCTAGTAGATATCCCCAATACAGAATGTTGCTGTTCAATGGAAAGAGAAGGTATATTAGTTAATTTAAATGGAGTGAGGAAACAGTAGCAAAGAAGATAGAGGTATACAATAGAATACTGCAAACGTTGGTACTCATTGTAAAAGCCCATTGTATGACTTAAAATGGTAATATTTGCTTAGGCTGTGAGGAAGCACTGTAGAACAAGCTTTCCTGCTAGTTTTGGCTTATGTGGGAACTCCGTATAGTACAGGGTGTAGTGTATTTGAAGTAAATCAAATAAAAAAGTAATAACATGAAATAAAGAGCATTAATAAAGTAAACTATCAGTTTTATTAACTATCTTCTTTTAAAAACTTTAGATACGGGACAACCTTGCTATAAGTGTGGATAATCAGTCTACTCCCTCTCCTCCTGTCTTAATTCCTCCTCTCAGAATATTTGCATCATGGTTGTTCAAGGCAAGTTATTTCTAAAATTTTCCCACATTAGTATCTTCTACTATATCAGTACTGAATTTGTGCATGTTTGGTTGCGTTATTTTTGATTTTTATGATCATTGCTGGCTAAGAAGATGAACAGCCTCCAAAAGCTATTTGAACTTGAATCTATTTTAATAAATACGTGGAACAGATTTTTCTTTATGGAAAATCTGCAGAAGGGACAGTTTTGAGTTAGCTGGTTACTAGAAAAAAACGTAGTAATACAAGGTTTTTGCTCTTTTCAGGCAACCACCCTGCCAAATGAATATAAGGAAGGCAAACTTCAGGCATACAGGCTGATCTGCGCTATGATGACTAGGCGTCAAGATGTTCTGCCAAATTCGGATTTCCTCATTCATTTTTATTTTGTGATGCATCTTGGCTTAACAAGTGAAGACCAGGTACAGGCTTTACTTGATAAAAAAATTAATTTATTACTGCATGTTGATGGAAATGTGTGTTATTTTCATATTTGAGTATCTGAAGCAGAAAGGAAGCAATGCTTTGCAACAATGGTTGCATGGGATTATCCTGTGTAGCCTAGTCTGTATCTCTCTTTAGATTACACAGTCCTAACTTTCTCATTGCTCTCCTAGTTGCAATTTTTTAAACAGCTACTGATCTGTGACTTGCTGTCACAACTGCATCACAGATGGTGGTTGATGTTTCTTTCTTGGTTTCTTACATTTTTGAGGAATAATCTGTGATGAGTTTCTGTCCATCTGCATTGCACGGTTAGTGGGACAAGCTGCTCATGTTAAAAATGTTCACTCAGTTGATACTAGGTCTTGAGCTACATTGCATGTTTGACCAATACGTTTAAACTTAGGTTCTGGCAAAGCAGGACCCTAGTGTGTCCAACAGTGCTACCACGTTCCTGTATGAACTGTGATGCTGTGAAGTCTGTGCTTCCAGAGCAGCTGCTGGAGCTGGTCTGTTGTTCAAGTTATTTACAACTTCAGGGAGATAGCAGTTACTCCTAGCTCATCTTACAGATGTTTTCACCTTCTGTCATGAGGTAACATGCTAGACACGATCTTGGGCAAAGGAGAGGCTGTGAAGAGCTTTATGTTAACCTGTTAGCAGTGTCTGCTCTCAGCACACCTGTTTGAATGCCCAGTGCCATTGCTTGCAAGGACGTCCTCAAAAATTAGAATTAATGTTGTCATCTTCAGACTTTTCCCCTTAAAGATTAGTCCTTCAGGGGGTGTTTAAAACTGTCATACCAGCTCTTTTTAACTGGTGCAATGGGGACTGAAGGGAGAACTGAGACAGAAGGTTGTCTTATCACTGTAACCAAGAGATGCTGCCAAAACATTCTGTTTCTGTGGATAATTGTTGTTTCTAAGTCCCTGTGTCCTGATTTGGCCTAATTAATGAAGTGGGAGATGAGGAAAAGACTCAATCTGTCGAGATGTAAGAAGATTATTGGGCCACAGAAACAGCTAAATACTCATAAAAACTATAGGAAATAATCTTTAGACAAAATAGAGAATGTCTAAAAACTTTTCTATGTTTTTATAGCTGTAGGAGTGAGTTTTCCTCCTTAAAATACATAGTCTAATGAAAGCAATGGCTAGAGCTGTGCTGTGGATGCCAGCAGAGGGCACACAGATCCCTTTGTAAATCCTGTAGTGGTCACATCTGCTGCTTCTGAGCGTTGCTTCTGATGCCTTTAGTAAGCCAGCAGGAAGATGCTTGCACAGGTTTGGTTATTTCTGACATGAAAGAGAGCAATGATGAATTGTTACCAGACCCTTGCCCTCTGAATCTCAGCTCCCCTTCTGAAAAGTTAGAGCATTTGGAAAATCTTCTTTTTGAATATGTAAAGGGGAGGGAAGAATAGAAAGAAAGGGGTTTTATTCTGGAAAACCTGAGAGTCCTGGCTGCTGCTGAAACTTAGAAGAAAACATAAGCATCTGCTATTTGTAAAGCACAAATGGGGAAAAATAGAAGTGTAGTGCAAACTCCCTTTTTTGCCACTCTCTGTATGTTATGTGAGAGTAATGAAGAGCTCATCACTCGCTCATTTCGCTAACGCCATTCAGATTTCTGACAGTTTAACACTGCTTGGTGTACAGAGTGACTTCATTCCTCTACAGAAAAAAACCCCTGTGTGATAACACCCACTATGATCAGACCCCCTGAATTTTAAAAACCACAAAGCATTAAATCCTCTCATAAAACACACAACTGAAGAAACTTTAAAGCCTCATATAAACCACATTTAAAAACAAAACAAAACACTCATATTTGAGAAAACAAACACCCTTAAATCAGTAAAGCAGCCACTGCCAACACAGGACCATAGGGATGGAAGATGTCAGTAATTTTGAGACTTAAGTTGTTTTCATCTGCACATTTCCATGAAATGGTTGGATTTCCACAGATGTCCAGCTGTCGGCAGTTCCTTTGTTCTAAGGTATAGGGTGCTTTATGTTTTGAAATCCTTTATTCTAATCTACAGGGTGCTTCCTAGAGAACCAATTCCTACATAGAAATTGGGAGATTTTTAAAATGTGGGGTTGGTTGTTGTTGAACTGTTTCTCACCCTGTTTATTGCATTTTGGTGTTAATAACAGTTGCGCAGAAGCCTCTTGCTTTGTTGCACAGGGGATTTCAGTCCTTGTGCAGAGTTACAATCCAGAAGTTAAAGCAGATGAAGTGAAGACTGCGTAGTGAAGGCAGACCCCACGTTGCACATCGTTCCAGGGCTTCCCAGATACTCTGCACGCTGATGCTGCTCTTTTGTTCTTCCCTCTCTCAGTTTTGCTTTTTTTGCCTCTTGGTGGCACACTCGACCACAAATTTTCTCTTGTGCTACTGTCCTTCCAGTTCTGCTTTCCTTAGCTATGAAACCAGTTTGAGGTGTTAATTCGTGGTGCTTTGGAGCTTGGATTCTCTTGCACCGTGTTGATACGCAGCATGATCCTTATACCTATTTCTGTATTTCCAGTATGATGAGCGTCAAGGTGCTTGATGGGTGTTGTGACTAGTCAGACAATTTGCATGCTGAGGGTAACCTGCAGATGCAGGAATGCATTGTATGAGGCGGAAGTACCTCCTCCGATACGCACAAAGCATAAAGTGTGCATTGCGAAGCACTTTGCTGTCATAGGGTCTCACAGCTTCCTGTAAGAAACAGGATGATGTACAATGACAACAACACAGTACCAGTACTCATTTTATGATTTTTGTACTTCTCAGTGTTTTTTGGTATACGTTGTTACCTGATAAACTTCTTATAAAAGAGGGTGCGATATCATGGGGCACAAGGATCACTGGAACATGGACCGTGGTATTTTGTAGCACTGCAGAATCTGCCCTCATCAAAACATGGTTTCTAGGGTTCAAGTTATCACATACCAAAATAAACTTTGGTACAGATTTTTTTAGCACAGATAGTTTTTGTTTGCTAAGCACAAGCATAAATTTCTCACTCTTAAGAAACGTTTACAGGAGAAAGGCAACAGGTTTTCTCATAGAGGAATTCTCCTTCTGTGTGTATGTCTAGTGCAACTTCAGAATTGTGGGGGAAAGCAACAGAAAGGTAGACCAGCTCCAGGAAATCACACTGGCTACTTCAGAAGAGCTTTTTAGGTGGCTATATAATTTAAAAAAATAAGTCAGAAACCTCTTTGACCTGAATGTGATTATCAGTATTTTAGTTAGCATCAGAAATGTTTCTTTTTGCTATACATTTCTCTTTCCCTCCTCCCTTAAGGATATGAGTATACAGAATTTCTGGTGTATTGTGTAGATTTTGGTGTTGATACAAAAACAAAATAGTACATTTTTTAATATGGTTATAAATTAATGCAATATTATTCCCAGCAAGTGCAACCTAGCTTTGCAGACTTGTCTCATGGGGTATATAAAAGAGCAATGTAAGGGTATATTTTATAGAAAGCTCCCATGGCACTCTGAGTTCAAGATGTAGCAATTAGCTTAGCAGCTGAGAAAGGAGATAGTGAGGTAATGAGCTGCATCTAATTTGTCCATGAGGAAGTGTCTAAACAACAAACATCTCTGTATGAAGAAGTGAACAATTCTCTGTAACAATTGCATCACCTTTTCAGGTGAGAGAAGTCATTGCATAAACGACAGTATGGAGTAAGTCACAGTCTGGCGTTGTAATTACTTCCAGCTTCTAAAGGGGCCTGAGGTCAGGGGGCAAGTGACCGTCTTCGGGATGATGATTCTCCTCCTATACCACTCAAGTCGGTGGGCAATTTTCTGATGCTGTGATGAGCCTGGATTTTTTCCTGCGGTGTTTTATGAATGAAGCTCACTGAGGCTTAGCACCTCCCTTCCTTGACCTCCAATGTAAAGGAAAGTGAATTTGCACGTTCATAGCACGTCGTGGGTTAGTGGAGGTAGTTCACCTACAGTTGCTTCAATTCCACATCTAGATTATGGAAAATCATGAAATGTTCTTAGGGTATGATTTTCAAGATATGCCATGGGATAGCCTTTTGCAGTTTGAGTAAGTGTAGCTGCCTTATGCTGCTAGGTGAGACTGATGGTTGAAAAACCCTTGTTCCAGTGACTGCAACTATACATGTCTCTTGATTTGGGCAGTAAATCTAGCTTTTTAAATTAAACCAACGTCTAATACTGCAGTGCACAAATTTTACGAATACCTGAACCAGGCATGGAAATGTATGTTATTATTGCTACTGGTTGCTTACTGTAGCAGTAATTTTTGCTTTGTGAACTTGAAAAGGTACATAAGCATCTCCTTGCTTCGTTGTTTTTGCTGAAGAGCAGAAGTACCAAAACGCAATTCCAAAATACTACTAACACTATTCAGCCCGCTTCTCAGAAAAGCAACTGTTGAGATAATTCTGATTCCTTGGTTCTGGTATGTTGATACTTAAATAATCCTTCTATCCATCTGGATAATAATCCATCCAGAGGGGCCTGGATGAACTGGAGAGGTAGGCCTGTGTGAAACTCATGAGGTTCAACAAGGCCAAGTGCAGGGTCCTGCACATGGGTCAGGGCAACCCCAGCTATCAGTACAGGCTGGGGGATGAAGGGATTGAGAGCAACCCT
>Ga0181612_103296_pt1 | contig 17817 bp, 10 predicted proteins | sample HoacroProtozoa21_FD_119630 | JGI IMG/M metagenome (GOLD analysis project Ga0181612, IMG submission 119630) | Hoatzin crop microbial communities from Cojedes, Venezuel. Combined Assembly of Gp0051906, Gp0051904, Gp0051908 | reverse complement strand
ATAGAGGCAGTGTTTATTTTACCACTCAGCAGATCTTTCAAATATTATTACTGTGGCATATTTCCTTTGTTTTATTTTATTTCAAGTGGAATTCTGTTTAAGACTTTGGGTCACTGCTTTATGCCTTTGGGCCGGGTATAGTTCTTTAACCAAGCCACTGTAAATAAACGGCAGTGATTTTCATGTGACTGCAGATCATGACAATACTGTCGGGAATATTTTCTTTAAATGCCATGTCACTGTCACCCACTGCCTTCAGGCCAGTGCACAAAACGCAGTGAGTGTCAGGTGAAATCTTACATCTGGGAGGAAGAGTTTGTGTGAATGTTAAACTGGAATGTGGAAAAATGGTGTCACATACTCTGTAATCTAATATTTTTCTGCCTTAAAAGGGATGTTTTCTCTATGGAGATACTTGTTTAACCAAAATGACTTCTGCTTGAAGTTCAACAGAAACTAAACTTATCTGTTTATCCCCAAATTTCTTGGGAAGCTCTTCCTACAGTGGCTCAGTCCCAGGTCCTTGTATGTTTGGCTGACATGATAAGAGCTTTTAACAAATAAACTCAAAACATGGAAAGGAGAGGAATGAAATTAATTTGCCTTATGTCATGAGAATAGCAACCTTCTCCTAAGACACGAGAATAGCATCCTTCCCCTAAGACTCCAAGCCATAGGAGGGTCCCTATTCTTACACTTGGATTCTGCCAAGAATAGGGGAGGTATCTAGTGGTGATGCTTCCCTGATACATACTCAGCTCAGGGCTATGAGAACCTGTGATGCTTTACGTGAAGTGTCTCTTTTTTGTTTGTTTTGAATCTGTCATCTGCTAGGTCTATTTGATATCCATCGTTCTTCTATTAGAAAAGACAGTAGACAGTTAACTCCTACTCACCTTTCTATTGCTAGTCCCTGCTTACAGAAGTCTATCACAGCATCCCTCCGTTGTTTGCTTTCTGGGCTGCATGCCACTCCTCACAGGGAAGCCACTGTTTAGCTTCGACGGTCCTTCCTGTTCTTCTCTTTATCTTTTCCATTTTTGCTATAAACTTCTTGCAAATGAGAGCACTGGATGTGCACACAGTTTTCAAGTTCTGGGTCCACTATGGATTCATGCCATACTCTTTTTCCAAATAATTCTCAGCATTTTAACAGCTTAATTGTGGATTAATAAGGACTTGCCTTTCAAAATCTCTCTCCTGAGTGATAGAAACTATTTCTAAGTCTAACACGTATATAGGATTGTTTCTCCCACAAACATTACTTTACATTTATGGATTCAGTTTCATTTGTTGTTTTATTACTCCCTTAGCATCATAAGGATCTCTTGTAAATCTTCACAGTCAGCTTTCATTTTGATTACCCTGAACAATACAGTATCATCAGCAAATTTTGCCACTTCACTGTTTAACCCCTTTTCCAGCTCACTCTCTACCACTGTTTTTACTGGTTTAGCTGGTGTTTTCAATGGTTCTGAATTCTTATTTCTGACAAATTTATGAAATACCATTCAGCTGGTATTGAGGTGGTTTTACACAAGAAATTATATGTGGCAATTCGTAGTTCGGCTATTTCAGACGTGTTCCTTTACAACTCTGCTCTGAATGACATCTGAGTATGGTGATTTGTTACTATTCACTTTGCTGATGGTTCTAATTCCATCAGACAATTCAGTCCATGACACATCCTCAGATTCACCCACCGGGATGAAGGAGTCTGATGGGGAAATGTTCCTTAAGTCTCCAAAGAGAGCACAGATTAAAAAAAAATGTTTACTGTTTCTGCTATGACCTCCTGTTCTCTGAGTACTCCCTTTTATGCTTGGCCATTGGTTGCCCGGCAAACTTTCTGGCTGGCTTTTTATTCCTCATCTGTTTGTTTGAAAAAGTATTTATATGACATTTTATGTCCTTTTCAAGTTGTTCCTCAAAATCTTTTCCAACCTGCCTTTGCATGCATGTATATTTAACCTGCCAGTTTTTATATAATTTTCCATTTTGCTCCTTTCAGCGTAGCCTCAGATATTTGAAAGCTGTCTTATTACTTTAAATACCTTCCATTAACCTGATTTTAAATCATGTAATTTGATTGCTTTGGGTTTGGGGTGGAGTGTGCTGATATGTCTGAAATCTGTGTGGTATAAGTGCTGCAATGCTTCTGAGCCTTTGATATCTTGTCTATATATATTTTCAATGTTAACTGCAAACATTTACTCTTTTAGTTACCCATTTTAGGTCTTTTTTTAATAAAAGTTCTCATTTTTATATAGCCACATTTTTTTTTTCTAAGCAACTGCTACTGAAATACATTTTGGAGACTTGCTGCTCCAGAAAATTTTCCTTCCCTAAATTTTAAATCTAGGTGTATAATAGTCAGTGGTTCATTCTCCCCCACAGGTGTGGGGTTATTTTTCCTGATGCTATGCCAAGTGCTGTCTTGTCTGCTTGCCTCTCTGTATCTTGTCCTGTGGTATAAGCTGCATAAATTAGGGTTTGGAGCTCCTTAGTCTTCTTTTTGCTAAGTAGCATTTGCTTTGTTTACCTTTTGGCTGAAGAGAGCTAAAAGAGTTGTTGAAGGGAGTTTGAATGACTAGCAGCAAAAAGCTTAAAATGGGTATGGAGACGAAACTTCTCATTGATACCCATCAGTGATCCCTCCAGCACCGATACACCGTTCATTGGTATCAAGGGGAACACACATGATGATGCTGTTTGACCTCCAGAGCACCTGTCTCGTTATTTTTCCATTCCAGAGCCTCCGTCATTGCCTTTGGGACCTTGCTGCTGCCTTCTCACTTGTCTGAATACCTGGCCATAAACAGTTTGTCTTTATGTACCCCTTTCAAATACAACAAGAGGTTCTGCCCATGTCCTACTTTCAACTAAGAGGTCAGGCACCCAGTAATGCATTGCCCAATTCAAATAGGATCCTCTACATTGCTACTGCACTTTCTTCCAGTGAAATATTCCCCTCCTGGAACTGTTTCATTGGATCAACATTCAACTTGCCCTTTTATTTCTAGGCAGAAGGGTAATTATGTAGCGTCATCCCAGACTCTGAAATGAAACTGTCAGTCCTGCAATGGTGTCATCACACTACATTTGATAAATCAGTCACAGCACTGTTCATATAGGCCAACACGTCAGCATCATTACCTCTGCCCTCAAGCTGATCATCTTCTCTATCCACCCTGTTCATCTGACCTAAGAAGCAAGTCTCCTAAACTCAAATTTTCGATGTGATGGTATAGAAAAGGGCAGTGGGCTTAATGACCTCACTTAATACTTTATTAGAGAAGAAGTAAATTATTGAAATATGTACAGAAAGGAGCAAAAGAGGAAACTATGCTATAAATAGAATAAGCTTGCTGCTTGAGAGTTAAGCAGTCATCCATACTCATCTTCTAAATTATTTACCTCACTGTTCTAATTCATCAGTTTCTTCCAGTATGAAAAAAATGCACTTGTTTCTATGGCAATCCTCCGAATTTACATTGAACTGAAAATCTAGATAGCCCCTGATATTTTATAGGGTTTTTTATCTGTTTAACCAAAACCTATAAACTCAAGTTTACCTTTATTTTTCAAAGATATCCTTGAGGTTAGCACTCGGTCTATATACTGATGACAGCTACAACACAGTAGAAAAATGAATAAGGGAGGTTTAAATTGGTTTCATTAGGATGTTGCAGCCACAGTAACCTTGACATAAAGCAGCTGCAAGCTTCTCAGGCTAAAACAACCGTGAGATGAATCAGTTTTAATAATGCTTTTGGCTTGTGTGCTATTTTAACGGTATCTAAAATTCCTCCAGGTTTATTGAGTTCAAGAGATATTGTTATTATTCAAACAGTTTTATTTGCTTGAGTCCCGTAAAACTTCAGCAATAAGCTCCTCACATGCTATGTAGTTTAGAGACTCCTAAGCGAGCCATAAAGAAGTTTGTGGTAAATCCCATATCTCAGAACTGGGCAGACGGGCCCAAAGTGTTACCATGAAGCTCAGAACAAATCTTCTGTCTGTGTACAAAAGGCCAGGGAAAGAAAATTCTCATTCTCATCTGCTTCCTTCAGTTCTGGTTGAGGGGTAGACCTGGAAGTGCCTGATCCACCAGGAGTTGTGCCACTACCGTGCCTTACAAACGGTGCAAGGTAACTCCATCTGCCCAGTATTCAGTAAAGTTCACTTTAAGGTCAGTCAATGTAAGTATTTTCGATTCAACTCACCTACAGTCCTGAGTCTAAGAGTGCTTGCTATTCTGTTTATTTATTGTCTCAAGTGATGGAAAGTATGCATGTTTTAACAAGTTTCCTTAGTGCATAGTGGACTTCTATGGCTGTCGCTGTGTTTAGTGTTGCTTAAGAGCGGACTGAACAGTTTGGGGACTAAGTCTGCATGATGGCCAGTTTGCTTTCAGTCTCCCTTTGAAGACAAATCTAGAGGTTCTTATTTCCTTAGTACGGGGGCAAATCAGAAATAGCCCTGAAAAGCTTGGATCATGAGCTTTGAATATGAATTTACCAATCATCACCTGAAATTTAAAGGCTTAAAACCTTATTGCTGGATCTTGGTGACCTAACAACATTGCCCACAGGCCTTTTTGAAACAGAGAACATTTTACATCTTTCTGAGATTCTACTCAGTGCAAACCAACAAAATCTGCGAGCCTCTGCACACACACTCGTGGTGATCATCTTATCACTGAAGACTGCAGTATTAAAATCACACTATCTGTTTGGTACCACAATTCAAAGTGGTGAAAAAAAACTTTAAAAAAGAAGTCAGAGAGCACTCTGACATTAGCCTATGAAAAGAAGGGTTTAGGAGTAGGAAACAGGATATAGTCCACAGATGTCATTAAGAATGGGTTAGAAAATAAACATAGCCGATAAAAGCATGTGTAACATGGTAAACCAAATACGACCTCAGAGGTAATCCTGCATGAAGTGATTCTAAATATTTGAAGAGAGTTGCTGCTCGTGAAGATTCCCCTTAGCAGTATTGCAAATGTCTCTAGATGCTGGATATTTGGGGACATGTCAGTTTAATCACAGCATGTGAGCTGAAGATCGGCAAATTCCTGTAAGTTCAGTCATTTCTTACCTTACCGCCCCTATTTGCCTATTTGCCTTCAACCAAGAGACATACATCCACAGATGTTGCTTTTACATTTGCAGAATGGGAGAGGGAGTTCTTGTTATTTTTCTCAAGGTGATAATCTTAACCTTTCTTTCCAAAAATGTCATCAACACTTGCAGTTGGTTGCATTTGAACGAATGATCTCATGATAAAGGTATCCCTTTGGTGTTCCTCTTTTTTAGCATCCTGTGATTTTCCCTTCAAGAAAGGAAAATGTGAAATGCAAACAGCAATTTATAGTGGTGAGAGCCTTAGCAAAGTAGAAACTCACAGCTTGAGAAAGGTCCTTTTACAAAACTGGATTTGCTGTCTGGCATGACTGGATGATGATCTCATTGCTGTCACTGAACCATACTGAAGACCTGACTGGAGCTGTTCAGGAATTTGAGGACAAAATGTAATGTCGTTGGAAAATGCTGATCTGTCAAAAAAAACATATGCTTTGGACATAGTTTGGTTTCGGCAAACTTTTCCCAAATCACAGTCATCTTTCCTTTAAAAACTTGCCCAGGTTTCTAACAATTGATGTGTCAGGCTGTTCATGAGTTTATGTCTCCAAAGGTCTAAAGCTCTGGCCAGCTCTGGCAAAGCTTAAAATAAGTTGAGTTGGAAGAGTTTGAAGACCCAAAGTTTACAGTTGGTGAACAGAAAGATGGTTTGTAGAAGAGAGCACTTGATAAAATACTTAAAAGAAATCCCTTTAAGTGGTTGCTGGCTTTGCAGCCCTGCTTCTGGGCTACAGCAGCTGATGACAGCTTCTGCAGAGAGCAAGGAAGGTCCATTGCTTGGCCCTTCTGACAGAAGACCAGAGCAGAAATAATCTAGCAACTCAGGATCCATCCTGGCAGCAACAGGACTGCTGCTTTCATTTCCATCCCTGCGACATCTGGCTGTGAAAGAGGAAAGGCCAAACAGCACCTGGCTCTGCCCCATGTTGGGAAGGAGGATGAGGACATTGTCATTACAGACTTGGGAGGAGAGAAGCAGCACCTCAGAGAGCAGGTCTTCACAAATCTTGCTTCTACAGGTGCAGGCCTGATTTGAGGCCTGAGAGATCAAATTCCTTTTTGGACTGGGGATGGGCTAGTGGCAGATTGGTGGTGGCCCCCATGTAGATTTACTCCACGTTTACAGAACATGCTTCAGTCCACCCCACGGTTAGAGGTCCCCACATCTCAAGCCCTCCGCCTGTCCAGCTGGAGGATTCCCTTCTCGCCAACCCCTGGGATGTAACACAGAGCACAGGAGCGCTGGGGGTCTCAGTTCACGCAGGGGCTCACAAGACTTCCCCTCTCCTCGCTGGAGGACTGGGTGCCAAACGTGGACGCTGCTGTTTGGCGGCTGCCTGAGCTGGGGTTACGAGCCGGGAAGCCAGGACACAGATGGGGGCTTCTGGGCATCCTGGGCTCTCTGCCAGAGAGCAGAGCGCTGCGCCAGGCCGCAGGGCTGCAGCAGCAAACCTGCCGGGGAGGCCACAGGAGATAAGTCATCTTAGTCGCCTTTTGAAAAAAACGTAAAAAACAAGAAGACTGCAGAAATTTGTGGGGGATGACAATGACTGGAGTTTCCATTTCAGATCAGAGGGGAAATCTTCCATGTTTCAGAGTACAAGAAACTCAGTTTTAGGCAATTCTAGCTGCAGTCTCAAGGCTTCAATCTATGCAACAGCTTAGGCACCTACAGACTCACAGAGGCAGAGCTAACTGCGTGCTTGCTCCAGCCCTTCACTGGGGAATGTTTCTTATGTATGTTCAGACTTTAGAAGACAGAACATATATGGCTCACAGTAAGGCAGTACTCCTCTCTCATTTTCTTCAGGACATTGACCTTCCTGCCTCTTTTGTTGTGATTGATCAATCAGAATATTGTCATTGATACCTACAGCCGCCTGTCTCTATTAGAAATGCTTCAGATAGATAGCTGAACGTATGACACGAATTTGACCCTGAATATAAAAGCACTTCACCAGCACTTTCTGTCCCTGCTCTGTGGTACCCAGAGAAGCAAGGCTAAAGAAATGTTGCATCTCGTATCTTCAGGAGAACCTGACAATCTTTGTACTTTCTGCTCATGCTGGTGTTAAGCCCACAGATGCCATAAGAGTATCACCGTGTATTTCTTCTGAGTCTTGGATATGGGCAGCTCATGACAACAATACATGGCAGAATCATACGAAAAAAGATCATGAGAGGCCGCTCACATGCTTGGACTATCCAGTGAGGACTTTAAAGCATCATGGTGAGCAGGATCCAGATTCCTTCTTCCTCTAACAGCAGCACCTCTTTCTGCCCCTGCTCTGCCCATTGTCAGTCTTGCAACAACCCCTCAGCCCTTGCTGGCAGGAGCTCGGCACAGCTCAGCTCCAGGCTGGGCCGGTGCTGCTGCTGAGGTTGGCTTTGCTGTCCCTGCGAGCAGGGCACGGTAACCCTCACTGCTAACTATGCTCTGTCTTGTGGGACCTAAACAGTTGGAGAAGCATTTTGGGGGGCATAATGTGTACAATGGTCTATTCAGACTCTGAAAGTCATCCTGGCCTTTGTTTCCTTGATCGAAGTGAAACCTGATGGTGAAACAGAGCGTTGGAAACCAGAGTTATGCGCTATTGTGTGCCATATTCAATCTTTTAAAAATATTCACTGAAGAAAGAACTTCTTTCTGGAGCACACATTGTTTACATGCTGAATTCCATGCTGAAGCTGATATTTATAGCCGCTATGAATCTTTTAAAGGAGAATGGTCACTAACTGCAATAATGTACAAGGCTTTAATAATACAGTACTTGCAGAGGTTGGACAAAATGAGTAGTAGCCTTTTTCTGTAGCCAATGCATTGCAAATAAATATAAAATGAGCTACACCCGTGCTGATGCCAGCAATCACAACTACAGGTTGCATAACAAGTGAATGACGGAGTATCTTTTTCCTAGGGCAACTTCCTAGCTGGCTGCTAGTTTTCTGATCATTGGCTGTTCATTACTTCGTTATTTTTAAGAGTTTTGTATACATGGGAGAATAAGCAACCTGACATAAAAAGTCACAATAATGCTATGCATTATACGTGCATTTGTCCTTAATGTTTTAGCAAGCCTATTTCAGCTGGTTTTGTAGAGACACAGTGACACCCAGTGGCTGCTAATAAATATAATAGACTAACCCAGAATTTATTTGGCACACTGGCTCAGATCATTAACTAGCTCATACGCATTCCAGGGTCAGCAAAGTTCCAGCATATGCTGTTCATTGAAAAAAACACAATTCAGTATCTGTTTCTATTTTATTATTTTATTGAAGCTCCTAAACTAAAATCGAAATACACAGCACTAATCATACTAAGCAAAGGAAAATAAAAATGTCACAGGTGTCTGTCTTTTCAGGTTACACTTTGTACTTTCTTCTGAAAAATTCCATTAAGAAAAGAAAACCCCACACCTCTGGAGCCTTCCAACTTCCCACAGTAACATGAGTTAATGTAATGTTTTCTCAGAGCCCTTGCTAAATAAAACTGTATTGGCGCAAGTACAATTCAAATAATTAGCTGGTTTCATTTGTCACAAAGCTTTTCCTAAGTCTGTAGAGGAAATAGTCTCAATTTTGTCTTTCGGACAGGAGATACAATGGTTTACATTCAATTTCTTATTCCATCTTTATTTTAGTGTTTTTGCGAGCAAACCTGCTCTTACATTTGACTATGTGTGAAGACCACTTCATATTTTGAAGAACAAAGCTGGTTTTCCTCCAGCTCTAAAGTGTAGATGATTGAAATTTTATTGTGGGTTTTTTGCAGGTCAGGCTTCAAAATGGAAATTCAGTGCCAGGTTTAATTGAAAAATAAATTGCTCCTTCATCCTTTTGACATAAATAAAGTTTCCTGATTGAAATGAAGTGATCTTGAGGAGCAATTCCTGCTTTCTATCCTGGCAGTTGAGATACTGATTGTTTATGTAGAGCAGCAGCTCAGTAATTCAATTACCTTTGATCTGAAATTCTCATTTAACCTTTGCTGAAGCTTCGCAGAGGTTATTCTTCTGTTCTTATGGTCAGTAGAAGCAGTATAACAGTTTAAGGGTGATTCTGTGCCAGGCACAGACCAGCATTATTACACTGCAAAAGACGAGACTGTGCTCTTGAAGAGCCAGGGGAAGCTAAGGAGCAGCAAAGCCCAGGCTTCGCTGAAGATACTGGAGCCCTCCCAGTGACATCAGTGGAGCATACCTGTGCAGAACTGCCTATAAGTGTTGGCCCAGATGATTCATGCTGTTGCAAATCTGCCAGCGAAAAATCCCTCGAGGCTGGGCAAGGTATGTGCTTGTGAGTTAACTAATATGCTACAACAGCCTTACCCTGACTGTTGTGGTATATTAATATAGTGAGTCATTTTCCAGACTGTGGCTTTAATGAAATACTTGTTTTTGTCCTAACGCCTGCGGAAAAACCTCCTAGTCACCCTTGCTTCTTTTCATGTAGTGCTGGAAAACATTTGTTTCCTACCAGTTAGGCACGTTCACTCTCATCTTCTAGCATATAGTTCAGAACAGGGGATCTTTAGGTATTTTTAGGTTTATCTGTTACCTGACATGTCCTCTTGCCCTGAGTGAATGAGCTCCTACCAGACTTTCCCAGTAAGACACCATTGCTACTAGCAGCACTGAGCTGGGTGTCTTCCACATTTGTACCTCCAAACCTTCAGTCAGAAGTAGTCTGGAGTAACTCTGAGTAGAGAACCTCAGGTTATGTGAGTAGAGCTCCTGAGACATCCGTGTGCCGTGAAGAAGACCTAGACACAGCTAGGTTTCTGCAAGTGTCACCAGATGAATGAGATTTCTCTCTGGGTACTGGGATATTCATGGGCTTGAAGAGGAACAACCCTTTGCTGTTTTCCCTATTATATTTTTGTAATTTGGAAAAAATGTTCTGAATTTTAACACTGACAAATCTATTTTTATTATTATTTTCTGACTTTTGGCAGATGGCAACATTTGATCCAAATCTCAAGATAATTTTTGAGGTCCCACTCAAAAGAATTTGAGCAGTTGCAGGTCCCCTAATCATTCCTATACCCCAGTCAAAATTTAGTTAAATACATTTTATTAAAAATCTCTTTGTATAAAAATTGGACGTCAGGGAAGTTTCACAGGAAAAAAGGAAAGGGAGTAGAAAGGAGTAAAGTGAAAGCAGAAAAAGACAGCAAATGAAGAGCAGTAAATTTAAAGGATTGCTTGCCGTATACAGAGGAATTTCTATGGTTAGAAATAGTTCCAATCTTATTTCCCTTCCACTGGAACCCAGTATGTTTTCACACAAGAGAACTAACACAATAAGGACGTTAATGCTCTTTTTGCGTGCTAGCTAGTTATTAGACATCACAATAAGGAAGGTGATCACAGAATACTTGTCACATGCCCAAACTACCCTAATTCAAGGAAATTGCCACCTCAGTGCATCATATGAGGCAGGTCAAGCCTAGGGTGAAGCAAGCTTTCTATGTAAGAATTTTAATTAGCAATGAGCACAATAAAATACATAAGCTGCTGAAAGTTAACAAGTGCTACTGTTTGAGATTTATGTTCAAATCCATGCTGTGTACTTCCCTTTCCTCACCGCCACAAGGATTAGCAGTATACTGGATACTAATCAACAAATATTACAATCATCCTTCTAAGCTTATTAACAATCTTGTAAGAAGCATTAAGGACACATTTATACCACTTGTGGGAAACAGTCCAAATACAACGAACCAAAAGCTGCTTATCTACAAGCAAAACCAGCATTATACGACTGAAGGGGGCCAAGCTAATCAGAGTTATGGAGAGACTAATTCAGGTCCAGGGGGCTGAGAAGGCAGATTAAATGATCGTTCATAAATCATTGAAAGCATACACTATACAGTATTGTAACAATAAACAATGATCTTCTGTAGGGTGCAGTTTCCTGCTTTCTATATATCTATGTTTTGACATTTTAAGTATCTCATCAGCACCTTGTTATCCCTAAGTTGTAAATGTGTAGCAATAGCATTATAACTCAGCTTGTTAATCATCAGGTCTTTAGGAAGGAAGGGGATAGACTGTAAAAACAAACCTGAAATTGTTCACGTTTACAGACAGCGTTACTGTGCTTACCACAAGCACGCACAAAATATAAAAGAATATGATCCAAGGTATTGTGGAGGAAAACTGGGGAGACCAACTGAAGGATTGTGAAAAATCAGCCTTATATATACGTCTCAGGCTCCTTTGCTTTATAGGATGGAGGGGAGGACACTGCTGGTTAATTTTTCACTTTTAAAATATTTTGCAGAAGTAAAATGTGAAACGTGCTGGTTTAGTGAGGAAATCAGAACACCAAAATGTAGGCTTATTCACCGACTCCACTATGGAAGAACCAGGGTCTGGTCTTGCTATGCCTCTCCTCTAGCAGGACTGAGACCATCCAAAGGCTATGATTGACTCTCTTTCAAACTGTCTTCCAAAGGCTCAGTTAACCATTTTTTAAAGTGGTTAAAACTTTGCTCTTCAGCTGCTTGCTTTTTCCTCCCCTGACAACAGTCCTAACAAAGCCTTTTCCACTATTTACCAAAAACAGATGATTTCTGCAAGGGCTAGAGTTAATGGCACTTGTTTCTGATCTCACAAGACATGGAACACGCTCTAGTTCTCTGTGCAACATAGTCTTCTGCATTCCTAGTGCCTGATTTTCTGCTGCTATGCATTATATGTATTTATTTACATCAGCACAAAGTGAGGGCGAAAGCCTGCCATTGCAAAGCACTGTCTCTGAAAACATGACATTCTGGCATATAATACAACACAACACATCGGGAAGAAGAGAACAGTCCTTTAATTACAATAATTAAATTATGAGTGATTTTGTTAAGTTTTCCACAGACACCAGAAAAGTCTTCAGACTGGATGAATAAGGCTGAATAGCATGAGAGCCTAAAAACAAGTCAAGTCAGCAGTTCACTTTGATAGCACTGTCAAATGGAATTTGTACAGATTTGTCCGCAACAAATCTGAGCAACATCATTTGTTCACTTCTGTGACTTCACGGACCTGTGTTTCAGTTCTTTTCCCGTTTCCCTTTTTCCACTGAAAAACTTTACACATCCCATTTATAGCTCTAGGAAGGTGATTGCCTCAGCACTTGCATAGTCCTTTGGTTTTCAGCATCGCGTCAGGCACAGGCCCTCATCTGGCTCTTATTTTCTCTCTAGGCCTTACCCAAACCTGCCTGCTCTACAGCTCAGGTTTCCATCTTGGTCCTGTAGCAACTGAGATGCCAAATGGCAACAAAACTGCAGAGCCACCTGGAATACAAAGTAACTATTTTTTTGGTTATTCTAATTTCTCAGCATCTTGTCTGAGCTCCCGGTTTGCTCCACAAGTTTCTTCCTCTAAGTTCTTTCATTGCAATCATATTCAAAAAAGGATCACTCATCTCCATTTAAGCTCCAGGGCTGAATTTTTACCATCATCTCTCCAAGATCTTGTGCTGACAAGGCCACCTGCCTGGACTGCCCACGCTTTCTTCTTCAGGTTCAGCAATAGCTATTAACACTTTTCTGTCAGCTGCTTTCTAGGTCTGAGTTTTCGCAATTCCCTTTACATGGAAAATGAAGCCCTTTGAAGATATGTTGGTTGTTTCAAACCCCTCTCCACATCCCAGTACATTTATCATGAGGCCTAACAGAGCTCTTTGCTTTTGTATCATATATCTTAACTGTCAGGGTGGATTTATACATTTCAAGACAAGAACACTCAGTATGTCGCAATTCAATATCTACCAGAAAATAGAGAGTGTCCTTTTCTACTAGTTTTTTCTTACAGAACAAAGCTGTGGAGGACAAGAAATTTGCCTGGGTCTGCAGATCAGGTGCCAGTGATAAAGAGTAAACAAAGGAATAGGCAGAACAAAAAATTGTCTCTCTGATTTATTCAACTTTTCATTGTTTCAACTGTAAACAACATTAACTACAGTCTTCGGTGATAAGTCTAGTCTGCTGACGGAGTACGAAGGAAAGAAGCCAAATACGACTGTGGGAAGAGGGATGCAGAGGTTAGCAAGAGCTTGGATATTCTTTCCCATTTTGAGTGATCCGAAATAGAGCTTTGAAGTACAAAGGTGCTCTGCTAAGCAACTAAGCAATTTAAAGGATTGAAATTCATAAATGTTGATGAGACTATCTTCTTTAAACTGTATTATTTTGAGATCTCTCTGTGTCAAAATAAAAACTAAGTATTTATTACAGAAATCCATGTGTCTGTTTTCACAGGTGCACCTTAATAATTTTAAATCCATTTTTCTATTTTCAGTTGTCATTCTATATATTTGATACAGGTTTGCTGCTTGGAAAAAAAGTAAGTATTTTCTAGCCTGTGTCGTATTTTGTCATCACACTTAAGCATTTTCACTGAATTCAGTGCTTTGCTGAATTAGGATCATGCCTTTGAAGGATCCCAACTACAGGGAAAATGCTGTATTTCTTTTTACTGGTAAGGCACAGGGAGACAAATGAAACAGCTTTGAAGCACTCTCCAACACAGAACTCACAAATGCTTAGGATGAAATAACACAGAGTTAATGGGTTCATGACATACAGGCACCCATGGTTCAACACTGACTAGAGAAGTGAAACAGCAGCTCGAACTGGTGCTCCTGTCCCTTCAGCCCAGTGGCAGACTGGAAACAGAGTCTGCTGGCTTTGGTTGGCCACCACTTTTTACGGAAGGGGCCAAATGACTCCTCTGTCTTCTTTTGCTGTGTTTGGAGCTGCCTTGTGTATAGGGTTCTCTCCTGGGATATTTGTGGACTACGAGGGCCTGGAGACTGCATTCTGGCTTGTCTACACCAGGAACTAAGGGTATCGGAAAACAACCAACTTCCTGTAAAGTGGACCACACTATGAACTTCAGAGCACACCTGCAGCTTTGTTACAGTGTCCATGTGTAAACTCTCACCACATGTTAAATGGGAGGTAGCTTACTATGAAAGAAAGCAATAAACACTGACTTCTTTTTACATGCCAAAAATGGTGGTTGGTTAAAGACGGTGAAAGCCACTTGAGATAAGCCATGTGGTGTTTTGCTGCAGAGTAAGAATTTGTTTGTGGCTAGTAACGGCAAAATAGCTCTTATTTACATCTCTGTTTAAATCATGGTCACTGTGTGACCATGCCCTCTTTTACAGACCTAATACATTCTAATCCTACTGCTGTTATTTTAGAGGTCTAACTTTTCACTGGCATAGTCTGTCTTTGCGATGAATTTGGCACGTGTGTTGTAGAGATGTAACTCTACGAGAATTGCCCTGCCAGTAGGAAAAGTTGCTCTGTGCTAGGTCAGATAACTATAATATCTAACTGAAAAAAACCCACAGGTAAAACACCTATCTATTATCCATCAAGTTGCAGCCTTTGTTACCTTTTCATTAAAATCTTTCCCTAATCTACACACTTAAACTTCAAAGCTAATAAAAATGCATTCATAGAAAGCACACACAGATAAAGTGAACACTCCTTGAAGCCATTTAAAGACCGAGAGCTGTTACAGGTTGCAGGATTTGGAGCTAAGGCAAGGTGATCTCTCTTCTGCTTTCTTTTACTCTGTTTCTCCCAGAAGAGGATATGGTACTATTCTCACTCCCTTCTCACTAGCAGACCAGGAGATCCAAATAACCCTAGAGCTGCTAATTCAATGTCTGGCAATAGAGAAGACCATTTCTCAAATATGAAAGATTGTAAGTGAATGTTCACTAGGAAAGCTCATTCTGTCTAAGAATGCACTAGCTGAAACTGTTTTCTGCAGTTTACTTTTGCACCATAATAAGTCCAAGATCATGGCAATCAAACTTCCATCCAGTCACTTTAATCTCCTTTAAATAGTTCAGCGTGGTTAGTACCTGACTTAATTTGCAGACTAACAGTGATGCAGGCACCCAGTCTTGTTTGCTGCTGAAATCTACAAATACCAGCTTCTTGAGAGAGATCAGTGGCTGCATGAAGGAAAGCCAGCCATCACTTGTCACACAATTCATTGCCAAGTCCAAGTGCTGCAGGTTCTCCAGGTGTTCTTTCTCAAAAAAATTGCCTGTGAACATATATTTATTTATGTATTTATTTTTGCTTCAAGTCACAAAGAAGAGAATGATTCCGGTTTGTGCTATTGAAGAATGGAATCTTCTTGAATTCAGCTGAACTTCTGTTCAAATTCTATGCTTAAAAAAATACCATTCTTAATAGAAAAGGATTTAAACATGTGCTTGCAAACTATTTTTTTTTAATTTAGAATGAAGAATGTAAATATAGCAGCCAGAGACCACGATTTTTTTTATATTTAGGCTTTCCTTCCTTGTTTAAATTTAACCTGTAGTATGTTGCATACAACAGGATACTTTTAATTACAGAGAGATCATTAGCTTAAATGGGCATACAGACTGCTGCTCATAATCACTCACACATAAGCATTGCACCCTCAGGCTCATGAAAACTTTCATTCATTTTGACATTTCATTTCTACTGTATCCTCAGAAGGGGTGAGTGGTGCGAATCCAGGCAGTTTTGATATCGCCCTAATCTTCAGCTATCTGCCTTGATAAAAGTTAGTTTTTGCCTTTTATAACTCTACTATTGACATATGATCCATAACACACATTATGTTAGTGGAAGATTTGATGTAAGAAGAGTCCGCTTGTACTTCTGTCATGTTTATGGAGGAGATAATCAATCCGTCAATCAGAAAATATTCCCTCTCAAGTTAATTCTTCACCAGGAATCTCCATTTGCCTGCAGTCTTCCTTGCACTACTTATGCAGTGAAAAATGGTCCTCGATGAGTAGAAAAGTGGCTCATTTGGCTTACCTAATGCTACATATATATAGCTATATATATATATCTATATCCTATCCAGACCTGATGCTACTTCACTTACATTATTAAAAGTTGTTGGGTTTTCTGAACTGGTTTTGAATTTCCTGGGTTTTGTCCTTCATACCTTTACTTACCTAGAATTCTGACCTCCACATCAGTGAGGCTCCATTTCCTCAATCCAAATTTTGTCAGCTGTGGCATTGTTTCCAGTAGTTCTAACAATTTTGTTAGGCAAACTTTTACATCATCTCCCCAGGGAAGCATCAGGACTTTCATCCCAGGTAGGACATATAAGCCATCAACTAAATTAAAATAAGTGTAATTTCTTTGTTATAACAATTCACTGAGAATTCACTTTAAAAAGTCTAATCAAATCACATTTGAACAGTGAAGAAAATACTGACAGGTTAAAGACTATGAGACAGTTGCTTTGACAGCAAATAGTATCCAGTTGCATACAACATTCCTCACTTCTAAAAACTTTCCATTCACTGAGAGAATATGATTCTATATCCTATTTAAAAATAAAAGAGGAAAGAGTTCTTGAATTTCGGTCTGCATAAGTCCTAGAATTTAAGCTCATTCACAATTTAAATAATTTATCTACAGAAATTTGCTGACTTACCAAGTCTGTGGATGGCATCTTTTCCTTTCTTTTGTAAGTAATTTTCTGACAAATCAAGTACATTCAGTTTTGGCAAATGACAAAGATTCTGAGCTACAGGAAAAGAAAAAGCTCATTATAAATGTTTTCAGTGCAGCATGACTTGTCTTCTATTGCACCTTTCTTAGCTTTGTTTTTTAATGAACAGCAAGACAAGATTGTTCATAGCCTCCAGGTTTTCCTCACTTTTCTGATGTCCCTGTGATGCAAACTATGCTTTCTTGTTGCTAATTGTGTCTCCAGGAACTAATAAAATAAAGGACCTCGCTAGCCACCAGAGTTGGAGTAGTGGTTCTACATAACTTATACTCTGGTGGCTAAACGAATCTTCAGTGGTAATGAGACATCTTTAAGATGTCTTTGCAACACAGAAGCAGGGCAAAGCTGTCTGAATACACGGGAGATTTTTTAGTGGTTTAAGCCCTGGAGACTTCAACCTCCTACTTCACAGATCTGTCAAGTTCATTTTATTATGATATAAAAATATATATTTTACAGGTTCAGAGAACTGTAGAAGGGTGGGCCTAGATGGGACCTAAGAACCTAAGGATCTGTAATGGGGCAGGATATTAATGAGTCTAAATCATTCATGATACAGATTTATCTATTTTGCTCTTGGAAATTTTCCGTATTCTCCCTAGGTGCTATTTTACCTTCCTGGGTTTTGTGCCGATATCCATTCTACATATTCTTTGTTTCAAATTTAGCTACTTTCTTCTCCCAGTGGACAAAAAGAGTGGTTGATTATCATCTCTTTGTAGCAATGTTTAAAGAACATAAAAACTATATTATGTCTTTTTCAGACTTCTCAATCAAAACAAAACTAAACCATTCCTTGTAAGTCACATTTTCTTAAACTCTAGCTGTTCTTGGTGATCTTTCTCAATTTCTCTACACTTTTCTTAATTATGATACCAAGCTTGGGCACAAATTTGTTGCTCAGGACTCACCAGCACATGTTTTTTGCAATAGCATAGCATTTCCAGTCTTCCGCAGAAGAGCTCTGACTCTCTATTCTGCACAGATTAATCTCCATTTTATATTCATGAAATTGACATCTCATTCCCAGCTATAGCCCTTTACATCTGTCTATACTGAATTCCCTACTTTTATTTTACGACCACCTCTTAAATGCATCCAATTTTACTTAT